>Ga0181590_10002732_pt1 | contig 14886 bp, 20 predicted proteins | sample 071ome_34_FD_132446 | JGI IMG/M metagenome (GOLD analysis project Ga0181590, IMG submission 132446) | Coastal salt marsh microbial communities from the Groves Creek Marsh, Skidaway Island, Georgia - 071411BT metaG (megahit assembly) | ecosystem: Environmental > Aquatic > Marine > Intertidal... | reverse complement strand
TTTAAGTGATGTGCTGAAAAAGCTACCGACACATAAAGTGACCCAGATTGAAGAGTTACTGCCACACTGCTGGAAACCTAAATCGAATTAAAAAATTGGTATGGGATTCAGCGGACGCTTACGAAAGAAGTAATAAGTGGCTTGCATGGGATGCATCAGCCTATAGTCAAACCACTTGGTTGTCATTAACTACGTTTCTAGCTTCCGCTCTTTCTTGGGAATGTACTGAATGGTGAGAATTTCGTAATGTTCTAAATCAAGGTCATTGCCATAAAAGTGACCCGCCCAATCTAAATACTTGGGTATTTGTTTTTCAACTTGGGACATCCGATCGTTTCCGAATAATTAATATAAAAACTTAAATATTATAGAAAGTATTATTTAATTATTCGTTAGCACTTCAAAAACCCAAGTTTTCGGAAAAGACCCAAGTACCGGAATGTTTAAGCCGGTCTTTTAGAGTTATAAAGTTCAATTAATGCGTGTTGTAGAGTTACGCCTTTAATCTGGGCATATTCGCGGACGTATTCCTTGGTTACGCCCTCATCCAGCTTTAATAGTGCCTCATACAGTCGTTTTATGCCATTTAATTCAAATTCATCCTTTTCTTCTACTGGCTTTTCAATAGCAGACTTATAAACGCCAGATTCAACGATAAATTCTTTTAATGGGTTCTCTTTGTTAAGGTCCTCTTCGCTGAGATCACTACCCAAAAACTCTTGGGTCGATACTTTTGGAAGCCTAATGTTTTCTAAAGGAGCGCCTGTCTTTTTAGCTGAATCGGAAGAAGGCTTGCTGTCATGGATTTCTTTCGCTTCGCCTTCAATGAAGTTATCGGTTTTTAAACTTACTTCAAAATAAATGCCCGTGATATTACGTCCTGTCTTGATTTTCTTTTCAGTAATAAACAGGTCAGTAAAACTATTAATCTGATCAATTGCCGGCTTCAATACACGTTTATTGAAGTTGGTCATATCCGTACTTTCGGGATTTTTCTTGTCTCTATACTCATGAGGAAGAAGGCCCATCTTGGCACGGAAGTCCTCAAAGTCATAAACAGGAGTTTTTCGTATATCCGAATTTTTCCAACTAGCGACCAACTCATACAGACGGATGCCATATTTACTGGTCACATCGCGTAAATTGTCGATGGCATATTTGGTAAAGGTTCCTTCTAGCTTGGTTACTAGAGGAATCACATCAGGAGCTAGGGTGATCGTTAATAATGCATCATCCTTAACGTATGAAACTCGTGATACCCAACGTGACCGAACCACCTCAATCTTGCCATTTCGCATTGTGGTGTAAGAAAAACGTCTTTCAAATAAGGTATCTTCGGCTTCCTTCAGTGTTTTATATGCCGCGCTCACTGTTGTATTAAATTTTTGGGCATATAAGGAAGCCGGAATCTCGATAATCGTTTCGGCAGTCAGATCTGCATTCTTGTTTCTGGAAACTAAAATGGCGAGTAGAATTATTCTTTGCTCAGCAGTGTCCAAAGCGTAGCTTGCATTAATCAATGCATTCGCTTTATAAACATCTGAATTCCTAATAAGTTCTGCCATATATTCCGTTTCAGAAAGGTTTTATTGGTTTTCGTAAAAGGTACATGATTAGATAATGTTTGTAAATCTAGTTAATCAGTCAGAATTGAGCGGATTTATATTTAAGGATTTTGACCAAAACATGACAATGTAATGACATTACCGGAGTTTTTGTACCTTTATAGGCATTCCTTCGGAATTTTTGTACCGTTATCGCCTGTTTTGAACGGAAAAAATGTACCGTTATCACTCCCCTATCGGAGTTTTTGTACCGTTATGATGATTTTGGCTATTAGTTTAGCGGAGAAAATGTACCTTTATAGGGGTGTAAACGGAGAAAATGTACCGAAATCCTTTTATGTATTCTTTAAGTTAATGGAAAAATGGCTTTAAAAGGTACTTATTCGGAGTTTTTGTACCTTTATAGGACTTCTAACGGAGAAAATGTACCGTTAAAGGCGATTTAACGGAGTTTTTGTACCTTTTAAACTATTGAAAATACAGGACAGAATTTTTGTACCGTTAAAAAGGAATATTTGTACCGTAATTAAAACTTTTTGTACCGTTAAAACGGAGTATTTGTACCGCTCAAACGGAGTTTTTGTACCTTAATAGGCTTTGAAAGTATTTGATAGCAATCGTTTCAGAGCTTCTAAAAGAAAAAAAGAAAAGATTTTAAATTCAAATAGGTTTTAAGTTATCCACAACGGAATTTTTGTACTGTTATTATTAGAACTCTTGTAATTCAAAGCATAGAGCGTTTTTAAAAAAAAGAGTTCACAGGAAGAAGTAAAATTGGGTTTAGTTTTAAATTCAAATTAAGATTTGTTTTGAAGATAAGAGTACATAAGGATAATGCATGTTGTTAAAAACATTATTCCCCCTACCAGATGCCAAAGAAATGAAATCATTGTTCTATCGGCTCATCATAGGTGCACACTGTAAACAGACAGTGACATGGATATTGTTTTGAATTGTTGAAGCTGTACATCCTGAAAACAGGATGCACAGCATTAATGTACCGAAATGCTTCATGATAAGAATAATTTCTTTTCAGCAGCACGGCGGTTAACTAATCCATTAATACGTTTGCCATTGTCAAAAATCCAACGATCAAACTGATTTGCAGCAGCAATATAGTTCCCTTGGTTAAGGACAGCCAACATTGTACTTTTGACAAATGCAGTTTCACCTACGTTGTAAACAAACGAAGCAAGCGCATCAAATTGATTTTGAGTTACCTTGACCTTCACATACTTATCAAGACAAGCATCAACCCACTTACAATCGTTTTTAAGCCATTCTTCTGCTTGAACACGAGTACAAGTATCACCCATTTTTACAGGTTGGCCGTTTGGATATTTGATTGTGCCGAAGCCAATAGTCGGGACGCTACCAGTATCCAGATATGCCGTATTCCTGAAACCTTCAAATCCACGTATAAGTTCATATCCTTTTTCGGAAATATCCCATTGCCCTGTAACGCCAGATTCAAGTTTGTAACCAATGAGTTTGGCGAAAGTTTCTAATCCCGCCTTCTCGATAATCTCGTCACCAGCAGTTACTTGTTCCTGAGTTAATCTGCCTCCTGACATCGCCCGAAGCCAAGAATAAGTTTGCGCAATCTGAGCCATTTGCACTGATGCAAGTGCGGATACCATGCTACTCATTAATCTTTAAACTCCTTCAGGTCGTTTTTAATATCAGTTGCAACTTCGAAAATGTCGGAATCCTCCTTCTTTTCGATATAGTTGAAAATCCAACGGACAATAGCCCACCCCGGCAAACCACATGTGAAGAAGAAACCGCCAAGCGCGATCATTCCCCATACGTCTGTTGCCCAAGCATGAAGGTTAAATTTGATGATGATGAAAGAGCCGCCAGCCAAGCTTGAAATTACTGTGGTAATCAAGCCAACTCCCCACTCTCTCGGAGATCTCGGCATCCGCATCATGAGCACTACAGCCGCAACTGCCATCACACAGATTGCGACTACGATAGTCATGCCAAATGCCTTCCAAGCAGCGAATCCACCGATAGTAGTTGATACTGGTTCGGTCATGATTTTCTCGCCTTAGATTAGTTGAGAAAATATAACATTTTTACTATATTTTATAAATAAGCACTTACTAATAATTTATGAGTGTGTAAAAATTATCGTTGTTCAATTTTTAGGATGTTTACTATGGCATTAAAGCAGATCCTACCTCGATCAATCTCTTTAATCGTAATCTTGCCGTTCTGATCATCATTCTGCTTTTCGAACAGTTTCCATTCCGTTTTCGTCCATAAGCGGAAGCGGTGAATCGCCTTGCCTGTTGAATTTAGTGGGTCCTCATCGTCGCGAACCACTTCATGAATCAGCATCCAGTTTAATTTGCCGTGATCATCAAACGAATAATCCAGCATTTGAAGCGGAGTGATGATGTAGGCGTAAGCAGATAGCCCAGCTTCCTTTTCTTCCCGTTTGTTTAAGGGTCTTTGATCTTCTGGTACCGCATCCATATCAATAACTACCCCAATACGACCGTAAATTGAGGTTTTCTTACTGATCTGGCGAACGAAATCATTAATCGTTAAGCCGCTCTTGGTGCAGTTTTTCCAAAACTTCACCACGTCGGCAGGAGCATCTACCTTATTGCGGGTGATTTCCTGCTTGAATAAATATTTATTAATTAAATCTACAACTTCGCGGGTATGGTTGAAACGATAAGCGCGTGAGATACGATCCTTGAATTCGGCATCACCCTCTTTGATGTATTTGAAGATATGATGATTAAACCATTCTCTGCCACCGCTATAGGTGTCATCCATAAACATCCAGTGTTTGGACATGGCTTCATATAGTGGATGACGACGTGATACTAAACGTACAAGAGGGTCATTCGCTTCTTCTGAGGAAGCGGTCGAACTTATTGCATGTCGGTCGTATGAGGATAGTTCGGTTGTCATCTTATCGCCTTCAAAATATTAGTAGGCGCTTACTAATAATATAGGTTAAATTGAAACGCCTTTAATTTCAATCTTACGAAGTGGGAATTGGTGCTCGATTGCATATCCAATGGCATCGGCACTGTGTTCTACACCACCTGATTTATCAACATCACGTCCACCTGGTTTGTAGATGGTCTGTTCAAATGAATTGATCAAATGCTTACATTTTTCATCAACCCTTAATGCAACTGTTCCATCCGCAGTTCTCAACATGCGGTTAACTGCATTTACCCTGTCGGCAATTGCAGGGTGCTTTCTTCTGTAAAGAATTTTCTTAAATCCCTTCTCGCGCATGATGTCCAAGTCGGACTCACCACGAGCATGTTGGCGTTGACCGCCAGCAGGATCGGGGAAAATGACAATCTGTTTCATATACCGCCAGTATTTCCGTTCAATCTCTTCACAAATCTCTTCCGTGTTAGAGCCGAACTGGACAATCTCATCAACCACCCAAACTTCGCCATTTGGTTGCGGCTGCATGATGACGGTACTCATTGGGTCGATGTTAAAGTCCATGCCGATCCAGATTGGCAGTTTTGGATCAAAAGGATATTTCCCGACATGTTCCTTACGATCAAACGGGTAATAAACACGTCCAGACATGGTTTCGAAGGAAGCCAAAAATTCCTGCTTGAATGATTTCTCATCCATATCGGCTCTAGCCGCTTCAATTTCCGATTCAGGAATAAATGGAGATGTAATGGTTGGGAACTGCCATGACTGCCATTGGCCAGCTTCGACCTTTTTCGGGTCTTGTCCCTGCATATAGACGGTATATAACTGGTTATATGCTTTAGGTGTGCCGATAAAGATGGCATGACCACCTGTAGAGGCAAGGGTAGGACGCAAACATTGTGTCCATGCCTCTTCGCTAATGTCTTGGAATTCGTCCAATACCAAGAAATCGATACCCACACCACGCAAAGAGTCTGGGTCATCAGCGCCTTTAAGTTCAATCAGGGTGCCATTAACAAGTTCAATAGATAGACTTGAATGGTTAATCTTAACTACCCACTTCCGAGGAATGGCTTCAATCAAATCCTTCCACATGATTTGTTTTGCCATTCGGTAAGTTGGCGCTACGTACCAGATTCTTTGTCTTGGCTTTCTACTTTTACTGATAATCAGAGTACGCGAAAGGCTGGTCTTACCCCATCGGCGACCAGCAACCACTACGCGAAATCGAGCATTTGAAAGATAGACTTCCATTTGCTTTGGATGCAATGAAAGCCGAACCTTATCTGCCATCTAAAACCATCATTCCCCTGAATCATTTGATGGCTCTAACATGTCCTCATCTTCAAAGTCGTAATTACCATTGTTGAAATCACGCTCTTTCAATTGTTGAACCTGATCGGCCGTCAATTCTTCAATTACCAATTCCGGAAGTTGAGTAGCATCTACAGCATCAGGCTTATCCAAACCTAAAACGGCGTACCGTTCTTGGCGGATCTTTGCCAAAACATTCGAAGCGATTTCTAGTGCTTTTAAATTTTGTTGAATCGCCGCATAGGCACCGCCCTTTGCCTTGGCAGTGACAATTTCATTCCAAGTCAGGCGAGCCAGGCCCGTCGCCATCTTGTAATGTTCTTCTTTGGTTTCCTTAATTCTTTGGCTATGTACGGTCCCTTCTGACAAAATATCTTCGGCGACCTGTTTGGAGATACGCTCGGAATGTTCCTTGGCCTTCTCCCCTTTCGTGATTTTCCGCTTCTTCATGTGAAGGGAAACAGAAGTTGCGCTTACCCCGACTTTCTTGGCTAAGTCCTCTAGTGTCACATCACCAGAAGCCCATAACGCCTCTGCTTCTGCCCAAGCACTTGCTGAAGGGTATCTGCGTTTGTTGGCTGTTTCTTCAGTCATGCAATCACCTAAAAAAAAGGCGCGTACCAGCTACTAAATGATATGCGCCCTCTAAAAAGTCAGACACGCACCATTTCAAACATGTCCGATGGCCTCTAGGATAAGCAAAATAAAACCAAAAGTAAATAATAAGCGCTTATTAATAATTTTATTTAAGAGTAATAAGCAAGCGCATACCAAAGCACGCAAGCTAGTGCTGTATTTTCACTTTCAAATGGTCTGGTTACGTAAAATTCAGAGCCAAGAATAAAGACTGCAACAAACTTGTCTTGAAGCTGTTCGGCTTTCTCTAAAGCTTTTTTAGAGCGTCTTTTGGAGGATTCATGGCTGGCTGGAAGGATGAGTGGATGTAAGTTTAATTTGTATAACTCCCTGAAAGTTATATTCTTATCCTCGCAATAGTCCGGACAGTGTGTATAGCCATCTTCCTTCCTGATTGCGAACTCTCCACAGATCGCCGTGTCATGGCCCAATAAAATATCAATTTCAGAATTTCCGACGATGCCTGGCTCAAAATCTTCGCCGATAAGAAAGATTTCCTGTACTTGGGACATTTGGGAGTTCCGCAGTTTTCCGAATATATTAATAATACAATAAAGTAAGCACTTATTAATAATATATTATTCGAAGAGTTGCGGAAAACCCAAATTACCCAAATGTCGGAATTAAACAAGGTCGGGCTGTTTTTTATGTTTAATGGCTTTACTCTCGGTATGGGCTTTATTGATTTCCACTAACTTGCGGTATTCAGTCAGGACGTTTCCAAAAATCTCATCAATGGTATAAGCCTCAAATTCACGCGAAGGCTCGTGTTCATGTAGGCTTTCCGCGAATTCCTGCCATATGTGAACACACTCATGGCAAAGCACGGTTAGTACCTCATTTTCGTCAGCGTCAAACATCCTCGGATAATAGATCGCGGCAATCAACTCGCCCGAATTGTTGGCGGCATAGAAAGTGATGGCTTTAAAATGGGACTGAAAATGCTCTTTAGCAATCTCGTAAAGCGCATGATGGCTTTCATCTTCCATAGCCAAGAATTGTTTTGGGTCTTGGACCAAAACATACCATAAGCGATTGTACGGAGTGCGGAACCAACTTGGCGAGGTTTTCTTAACGCTTTTTACCTTAGAAGATTTTTTCAATTTCCTCATCCTCATTTTCTACAAGTACCTGCCGTAGCGAAGGTACATAGGCGTTTAGTATTTCCTCGCCCAATGGCTTGATGCTGACGACCGTAAATCTACGCCCGTTTCTCACCACGTTTTGCCCGCTCTTCTCAATCAGGCCTCTTTTAATCAGAAAATTTAGGCTGCATGTAATGGCTTGTCGGGTGCAGGTGTAACTCACGGCGTCATGAAGCTGTTCGATTGAGAGCAAAGAACCGTCTGGATTTTTATCGCGAATCTTTGTCAGTAATTCGATCTGTTTTGGGGTTAGACCTAATTGCATTCGAATAAAAGCCCTCTTGATTTAATGAGTTCAACATTTAGGGGGTCGTCTGGTTTCTGACAGTCAAATGCCAAAATTGATACCCGTTTGGGAATCTCGTGCTCAGGATGTTTGGCTTTGTAGATCAAGTCAGGATTGGTATAGACCCCATATAACGGAGACGCAAAAACCAGTTGTTGAATGTTCTTTAGCAGCTTTTCGACAGGCATGCTCTCTACACGGCTAAAACCATTCAGCCGGTTATTGCCGGATTTTTCCAAAGAGCTGTATTGGTAATAGAACTTCCGCATTTCAGCGATGATCTTCTTTTTGATAGGTTCGGGTTTGGAGCTCAGCTCCTCCAGAATCCCCACAACATCTGTCGGATGCTTGGTTTCAAACCATTTCACAAAGAAGTCCACACCGCGTTGATAATTGGTCGCCTGCTTAGGCGGGGTGAACTTGATGCCTGCCCTTTCCGCGAATGGATTGAATTTCGACATCGAGCTTTGGAACTCGGTATGTTTTCTATCCACCATGCGCATCATTAAATTTTGGGCACGATACGCAATCCCGCAACCACGGTAGATGGTGTCCAGTACAAGTCGGCTATTGGTGCAGACATTTTCGTTTAGCCATTCAGCCCGACTTTTATTGATCAGGCGGGTATCCTTGCCGTTGACGTTTGGACGTAGATATTTGAACAAGTCATTACGACCCGAAAGCAACATTTTGGGAACAGCCAGAATCCCGACACCAATGGTCTTGCCATGCAGGGTTACTTTCCAGAACCTTGAACCGATCGGCAGCGTTTCTGCCTTGTAGTGCAATTCGTGCAGAAGGTCCCAGTCACTCTTGTCACCCGGCTCCACAATGATGTCCTTGAGCAATGACAGGTTGTGGTTTTGCTTAGGTGATTTACGAGTAACGAGAATATCTGGTGTATCGAGTAAAACCTTTTCCATACCTTTCTCAATCAAGTAAGGGCGTTAAACGCCCTTTGTTAAATCACTTCCCAAGCTTTCAAGACATCGAGTAGCGGTCGAACACCACTGTATCCCGATAAACGACCTACCTCTTTGCCATCTTCCTTGCAGATCAGGGTAGGCACTTGCGTTACGCCCGCTTCTTCAAACTGCTGTTTGATTTCAGGTTCGATATTGTTTGGATCAATGGTCAGCACATGGTATTCGGTTGCGCGACCTAGCATTTGTTTTTCCAGAATCGGCTTGATGGTCTTGCAAGGTGAGCAGACGGTTGAAGAATATAGGGTTAATGTGCGCTTGGTTTGCGCTGGTTCGCTCTCAGAACGCTCCACAACTTCTGCTTGAACGATTTGCTCTGCAACAGTTTCGGATGCTTCTGACGCGAATTCATGAGCATCTACAGTGTCTTTAGTTACAACTTTTTTTGATCGATTAGTCATACTTGTTTAAATCCTTCAGGTGCTTTGGTGATTACCACTTTTTCGCGGTATCGCTTATCAATGAAGAGGCTTGGGTTGAGGTCTTCAACCATGTCGTCATGCGTTGTGGCAACCAGTACGGTTGTTCCGAGTTTTCGGGCAATTTTCTGAATGTTGTACGCAACAACTTTGGCAACAGTTCGATCAAGAACGGCAAGAAATTCATCTGCAATCCAGACGTCCGCCTTGCTCTCAATCAGTTTTGCCAGTTTGAAGCGATAACGTTGGCCGTCCGAGAGGGCATCAAACTTGTTTAGCCAGATATAGGCATCAGTGATGCCGGCAATGGTGAGTACATCCAGAGCGTCTTTTAGTGTTTCGCCAATCTGGTCGACGATTGGACGGTCATCATGCTCAATGGCATTCAGGTCAGCGACTTTTAAGCCGCTTTGTTCCATTTGTTCCGCCAGCTTCCGTAGCAGGGTCGATTTACCGCCACCAGACTGACCAGTGATGTAAACGATGTCTCCCTGCTCGATTTCAATTGGCGTGTTATCGAAAACCACAAATTCCTTCGCATCTAAGCCCAACCCGAACGACTCGGCAATTTCCAGTACACGTTCGGTACGCTCAACTGACGTTTTGTATCGGACATCGATGTTATAAACAGCCATTAAGCGCTCTCCACCAATTTGCTGATATACGTTACGAAAGCGTCCTTCCCTTCTAGTCCAGTTGCATCTTCTGCAATGGCCATAAAGTAGTGAATGGAACGTGATTCTTTGCCCGATACTTCGCTGAACCCTAAAACCTTGTCGATTCGGATAGGTTTTTCGTTCGATTCCGATACTGCATTTGCCGTATGGCGCTGTTGCTCGGCTACCGCGCTGTCCAGATCATCAACAATCACATCGACGTTCATTTCGGAGAGGTCGGCTTGCATGAACTCCAGCTCCTTGCTGTCGAAGATGTCCTCAAGGAACTCGATGTTGATGGATTGCAGCTCCAGCTTGAGCAGGTCGGCATCAATGTCACCAATGGCAACTCGGTTATCGGCCAAGCGTGCAGCTTTCACCTGTTCTTCATTCAAGTCATCGCGGACCAGAACAGGTACTTCGATTAAACCTAACTTGATGGCTGCAAGACGGCGACCATGCCCCTTGATGATTACGCCATTTTTATCTACCACAATGGGTTGATCCCAACCGAAGCGGGCAATCGACTCGGCAATCTTGGCGACTTGTTCTTCACTGTGGATTTTGGCGTTGAGTTCGTAAGGCTTTACATCGTCAACAATCCACATTTGGATTTTTAGTTCGCTCATTCGGCCACCCGCGTATCGGTTTGCTCAATCAACTGCTTGTTGATCTGGTAGAACTTTTCGCGTTGCCGATCCCTGACGGTAGTTAATTCCCAAGGGAGCGCTACCCATCCGAAGCCACCTTCAGGTTCGATATAGAGACGACCTTCTACGTTGGCTTCTGCAATCTGCAATTCTGTTAGGTCGCATGTTGAAACGATGCGGTATCCATTGCAGAACTTCTTCAAAAACTTCAAGGCGCCGTCATCTACTTCGGGAACCGCCCCTTCATGTTCCTGTTCAGGCGTGTTGAAAGTGATAACTTCCTGAAACTCGCTCTCGAAATAGTCTGGCTTGAGGATGACCACCGTTCCATCTAGGTTTTTAGCGATGTAATCACCTGCCTCGGCTGTACCAATGCCGGGAATGACAAGGGAAAAGTCTTCATCGGTATTTCCCCCTACTCTGGCTACTGTTTTCATTTGGGTTGAGCAGTGAACCCCAAGCCAGAGTTCAATTTCGGAGCCGTTGTTTCCATTAAACTGGATTGCTTCAAGGTCTACAGGGTATTGGCCACCCCGTCGGTACATTCGAACCTGCCCTTTTTGAGATAAATCGGTCATTAGCCATCCCATCCTTCATATGGTTTCATTACTTGCTTCCCAAGAGATAAACCAAGGCATCCCCTGCATTCGTCAAGCTGTCGGATTCGGTAAAGCCCTGTGCCTTAATGGTCTTCTCGATGAGTTTGGTAATTGCGTCTACGTCCTCGATCGGAACCTTGAAACGCATGATTTGGTGAGTTTGAACTTTGGTTGTCTTGGGTAATTCAACTTCCTCTGATGGCGAATCGAGATCGCTTAGAGCGTCCAGCGCTATATTAGTGCTAGAGAAGATGTCGATTTCTTCACTTGACCAAGGCATTACATCGATCAATTCATCGATACCGCCAAGATCATGAAGAATTTCGTTGAGCTTAACGATGTCATCTTCGCCATAACGACCGTTGTCGATTAGACCGATCTCTTTTGCTCTGGCTTCGTCAATGCGCCCAAGGTTCATTACCGGCACAGTGAGTAGACCAAGACGTTTAGCAATCATTGCTCGGTGCTGACCGCCAATGATCTGTAAGCGGCCATCAAGAAGGGTACGAACGATAATTGGCTTAAACATACCGTGACGTTTAATACCTTCTTCGATTTTTCGCTCGTTTTCAGGTGATACGACGTTTGAATTCCAAGGATTAGGCCAAAGCTCTCCTGGGTCGATTTCTAAATATTCAACTGACATAGGAAACTACTTTGAAATATTAGTAAGTGCTTACTTATAATTTAAGCCAAATATTAAGCAAATGCAAAAGGTATTGAAATGGGAAAAGTTGTAACAATCGCTTATGACGCCGTAAATGCCATCCTACACAAGCCTCCTGTTGAGGCGAAACTTGAAGTACAGTCGGCGCTTAGTTATTTGGTGGATGGCGCCGAAGAAACTCTAGCGTTTAGACAGCACCGTTGGGATGGCAGATCGTCATTTTTTGACTTTGCCAAGTGCTCTTTTCCAGCAGGATTTGTAGTCCATGTTACGGATCGACTCAAGAAGGCAGGTTTTGAAGTAAAACTCGCACGAAAACCCCTCCCCGCTCCACTTGGACCTGCCCGACCAGTGGTAGATAGTTACGGATATGACCCTCGTTACGATTACCAGCCGGAAGTTATGGATCGTCTTGTACGTCATGGCCAGATTATCGCTCAAGTCGCTACTGGTGGCGGTAAATCACGCATTGCCATGTTGTGTCAGGCCCGAATTAACCGCCCTACCTTGTTTTTAACAACCCGTTCGATTCTGATGTATCAGATGAAAGATGCATTCGAAGCAAATGGCGTTGCATGTTCGGTCATTGGTGATGGCAGTTTTGGACAGGTGAATGAAAAAGGTCAGCTCTCCATCAAGAAAATGACGGTCGGAATGGTTCAAACCCTCGCCGCCAAGCTGGAAGAGACGACTTTAGAGAAGGAATTTCAGATCCTTTATGACAACGTAGTCAAAAAACACGAAAAAGAGATTTCGGACACTAAAAAACAGCTAATTAAGGTCGGTAAAGTCGAGTCCGAAATCAAAAAAGTGCTTCATAACCTTGCACTGCAACATGAAAAGGAGCTTCAGGACAAGGCACCTGCGATGCAAGCCAAGGCAGAAGCAAAATTCAAGGAAAAATCACTCGTTAGACAGCAAACCATCAAGCTTTTGGAGCTTTTTGAGTTCGTAATTCTCGAAGAAGCACATGAGGCAGGTGGAAATTCGTATTACGAGATCATGCGCCACTGTAAAAACGCCTATTACCGCTTGGCATTGACCGGAACGCCGTTCATGCGTGAAAGCCAAGAGTCAAATATGCGTTTGATGGCTTGTTCCGGACCGATTGCCATCAAGGTTACGGAAAAAATGCTGATTGATCGCGGAATCCTTGCTAAGCCTTACTTCAAAATCGTCGAATTGAAGAAAAAGCCAGCCAAATTACACTCTATTACCCCTTGGCAAGCTGCCTATCGCTTGGGAATCGTGCAAAACGAAGAGCGGAACAATGCCATCTGTATGGAAATTCTCAAAGCCCGTGAATATGGCATGACGGCGATGGTTCTCGTCCAGCATACCTCGCATGGCGACACCCTATTGAAGCTGTTTGACGATATAGGTATCAGAGCGAGATATATTCGCGGTGAAGATGATCAGGGAGAACGTAAATCTGCGCTCACCGAACTTGCCAATAAGGATATTGATGTACTGATTGGAACAACAATTCTTGATGTGGGTGTGGATGTCCCTGCTGTCGGGTTGATTATTCTTGCCGGTGGTGGGAAAGCGGAAGTTGCCTTACGCCAGCGTATTGGGCGCGGGTTACGTGCTAAGAAATTCGGTCCAAACGTTGCGTTTATTGTTGATTTCACAGACCAGCACAATTCAACGCTCAAATCTCACGCTAGACAGCGTTTACAGATCATCAGAGAAACACCCGGCTTTGGCGAGAATATCGTTGCGAATTTCGAGTTTGAAAAGCTCGGTTTCAAAAAAGCTGCATAGTGTTCTGGGCTTGTTCAATGTTTTGGGCAAGCCCGTTTTATTTTGTGGTATTTCAGCGTGATCAATGCAATAATAACTATAATATGCAAGTTTTAATTTTCATCAAATTTTAATTGGAGCAAATAATGGCAGCTACTAACTCTTCCAAATTTTATAAAGAAAAAGGTTTAGTTCGAACATCCATCACTTTGCGTCCAGAGACAATCCAGACCTTAGAAAATATGGCAAAACAGCATAAACTCACTCAAGGCGAGATTGTTGACGCTTTTGCACGTTTGCTTGAAAGTGGCAATCTGTCTGATCAGCTTTTCGGTGTGCATATTGAAGCCATTCGCGAAGAAAAGATTGCTGAAAAAGAGCGTAGGAAGGAATTGAAGAAAAAAGCGCTAGAGTTAATTAAATCTGGCCAAGTGCAGTAAGAAATGCCTCAAGTGATATATGGGGCATTAATTTATTCGGAATATCATAGGTAATTAAAAAGCTTAGCTCAATAAATTGTAGCCCAAATATTTTTTCAGCTTGTTCAATACGCGACAAAATATCTTTACTTGATCGGGAGTTAAATTAAGTTTGCCCAAAAGTAATCTAAAATTTCTACTATCGAGCTGGTTTGAAGCCCAAAGCAATGTAGCGGCTTTATTTTCGCCGAATTCGTAAAGACGATCTATTTTTTCGTTAATATAAGAATTATCTAAACCCTGTTCTTCCAGAATTTCGATAATGTGGTAAGCAACATAATTTAAATCATCCTTTGAAGCCATCTTTTCCCTCTTTACTTGGTCAAATAGCTTAAAGCTAATAAGAACTAACGAAATCGTTGAACTTAATAATTTCCTTATAAACGTTTCTCTTGCAACTGGCCATCGGGTCATAAGGCTTGGTCATATTCGGATTATTGCATGACATGTTGGCCACGATCGCATAGGTTCCCTTCCCATAAGGCTCCTTAGAAACCTTTACGATGATCTCGCCAGTGAACTCGCGCGGAGCGTATGTTTCGATTAATACGTTATTTGAACTTCTGATCTTGTAATCAGCGTATTTACTCACCCACAAATGAGCAGCTTCCATTTTCTTGTCACATTCTTCTTTGCTTGAGCACGTTGGTCGGGTCTTTGCAATCGCAGCCAGATATTCGTCCTTATTCATCTTTTTCATGATTGCCAGCTTTTGCCCAACATAAACAGTTGGTGGATCAGGGAGATCATTGTCTTCTGCCAGCTTTGCCCACGTGGTCCCGTTACGCTTGGCTATATCATTTAATGATTCGC
>Ga0181590_10002710_pt1 | contig 14950 bp, 15 predicted proteins | sample 071ome_34_FD_132446 | JGI IMG/M metagenome (GOLD analysis project Ga0181590, IMG submission 132446) | Coastal salt marsh microbial communities from the Groves Creek Marsh, Skidaway Island, Georgia - 071411BT metaG (megahit assembly) | ecosystem: Environmental > Aquatic > Marine > Intertidal... | reverse complement strand
TTTGAAAGAAGAACTGAAGATAAATTAACAAAATTTGACAAAAGGAGAGTCTTAAAACTTCTAGTAAAGAAATAGTTTTTAACTATACTAACCAAAATATTACTTCTAATTTTGTTTCCATTTGCGTCAATATTTGCAACATCAGTAGAGCAAAAATCGCAATTATTCTTTTTTAAAAAATCTATTTGTAGTTTGATCTTATCTTTTTTCCACACATCATCAGAATCGATAAATGCGACATATTTTCCACTTGCTTGGGAAATGCCAATATTTCTTGGATGGGCAGGACCTCCACTATTTTTTGACAGTTTTATTATTTTGACTCTTTTATCTACTTTTGATATATTTGAAACAATATTGAGGCTTCTATCAGAAGAGAAGTCATCAACAACTATGAGTTCTAATTCTCTATGTGTTTGCTGCAACACTGATTCAACTGACAGTTTTACGAAATCTTCAGCGTTATATATTGGCATTACAACACTAACTAATTCTTGTTTAATCATAAAATTGAATTACTATATAAAAGTTTTGGGAAGTCAGAATGATTTAAACAAAGATTAATTTATTATGTTTTAAATAATTCTGGTGATTGATTATTTTTCAGTCCATCAATAGCTGCTAATCCCATTGCAATAATTGCCTCTTGGGCGCTTCCACCAATATGTGATGTAGTTATTATATTATGCATATTTATTAACTCATCATCATTAGGTGGCTCACAATTAAATACATCTAATGCTGCACCTCTAATTGCTCCTGATTTAAGCATTGTCTTTAAATAGGATTCATCCACTAAACCGCCTCTAGCGAGATTAATCAAAATTGAGTCTTCTTTTAGGAGTCTTAACTTTTCACTTGATAAAATGTTTTTTGTAGTGTGATTAAGTGGCGTATGAATAGTAACAATATCAGATTCACGTAATAATTCGTTCAGAGAAGTAAATTTAATATTATTTTTTTTATTAAACTCTTTATATTCGATAATATCATTGACTATAACTTTACATTGAAAGGGTTGAAGCAGTTCCACAAGATCTTTACCTATATGCCCACAACCTATAATTCCAACAATTTTGTTAGTCAAAAGTCTGCCTACATGCTGTCTCCAAATTTGGTTCTTTACCTCTTTATCAGATATATATGTATTTCTTAATAGAGAAATTGAGAAAGATATAACTAGTTCAGAAACTGACCTTTTATTTACGCCCCCAGTCCAGCCAAGTTTGATGTTATACTTGGATAACGCATTAAGATCCAATTTGTCAATACCTACTCCGTACTTGCTTACAACTTTCAGTCTTGGCAGAGCATTTAAGATTTCTTCATTTATATCTTCTAGAGCAATAATTGCATGAGTTGCAGTTGATAGAAAGTCAATTAAATCTTTACCTGAAAGACTTTTTCCTAGATCGTTAAAAATGACACTGTCATATTCTTTCTCGAGCTCTTTTCTTAAATATTGATTATTAGAGAAAGATCTGGAACATACAGCAACAGTTGGATTTTTAATCATAATAAAAGTTATAAAGAAATTAAGCCATTATCAACTCTTAAGTTCAATAATATATCATCAAGAAATTTTATACTTATTCTTGCTCCGGCTCCCTGAGCGATTGCTATAGCTGCAGCAACATCCCAGAGTTGAATTTTTTCTTCATAATACAATTCTGCAGAACCCCTAGCAACAGCAAGAATTGATTGAGAGGCAGATCCAATCATCCTTATTTTTCCAAAAGGAAGAATTTTATTAATGAAATCAGAATAACTTTTTTTATTATGAGAGAAATTTGAAGGGAAACCTGTACACAAAACCCCACGAATAGGGTCACTTATATCAGAAACACTTATTAGTTTTGAGTCTTCATATGCCTTAAATTTTGGCCCACCCCAAACAATTCTTCCACTAGGGTAACATGCTAAAACTCCAAAGATTGGATCGTTTTTATCGTATAACGCAATAGATATTGATGATTCTCCAATACCTCTAATCAGATTAACAGTTCCATCTATTGGATCAATAATAAATCTAAAGTCGGAATCTTTTCTAGAACTTATTGATCCTTTTTCCTCGCTTATTATAGGAAATCCAAATTTTTTTAAGCTCTCAATGAGATATGATTCAATTAACAAATCAATTTGAGCTTTCATTTCCCGATTATTTTCTTTTGAAAATGAATACTTACATTTGGTCAAATTCTGGTTATTTTCTAGAAAATTAAGGCAATCACGAGCAACTTTTTTTAAGTTCTCTGTTATTACAAGAATATTTTTAGTCAATATTCTTCCTGTCTCTGAAGTAGTTACTTACAAGATGATCAAGAATCATATGAGCATCTTCAGCTCGACCATAATCTCCAATTTCTGTTGGAAAATGGATATTGAAGTCTGACAACCTTTTCACTTCACCTCCATCAAAAGCAGTAATAGAGATTGATACCATTCCTAAATTCTTAGCAAGTTTAATTGCTGAAATTAAGTTCTTAGAGTTACCCGAAGCAGAAATAGACACCAATATATCTTTTTCTTTACCATAAACTGAAATTTGCTTAGCAAAACTAGTTTCAAAACCGTAGTCATTACTCAGGGCAGTATTGATTGCCACATTATCCACAAGACTAATTGCCCTGAATGATTTAATATCTTGGCCCGATCCAAATGATAAATCATTCGCAAAATGACTGGCTGTAGCCGCGCTACCACCATTACCAATAAAAAAAATATTTAAGTCTTTTCTTCTAGCTTCATCTAATAATTTAACAAAAACTTCAATTGAATCTTTGTCTACTAAATGAAGAATTTGGTTAAGTTTTTCAAAATAATTATTTGTATATTCGCTAAGATTCATATTATATCTTGTACTTCAATTTCCACTTCAGATCTGCAGAATAAATTTTATAAACGAGTTCCATTGTTTTGAATGCCTCTAAAGATGAAGAACTAATTTTATAGTTATTTATGATGCATTCAACAAATTCATTTATTTCTGATTCCCATGATGGGTCATTATTATATCTCTTTCGGACCTCCATTGGGTCCCCCCTATCGTTTGTTGGATTTGACTCAACAATCGTCAATGTTTCAGCACCGTAACTCTTAGAGCCCGAAAGAATGCCTCCCAATATTAAACTTCCTTTCTGTAAATTAATATCAATATTAAATCTATGCCTCCATTGTGTAGCTGAAGAATTCAGCATTGCAACCTTTCCAGACTCAGTTCTCATTAACGCATATGCATTGTCTTCTACATTATAATTCCAATGACTATTCTCAATAAAACTATAAACTTCTGAAAATTCTCCGGCAAAAAGACGCATCAAGTCAACCATATGAATACCTTGATCAAGCAGTACACCTCCTCCAGCAATCTCTCGTTTAGTTCTCCAATCTGGTTGATTAAAGGTAATTAGCTGTGACTTACCATAAACCCCTCTAATATTAATTATCTCGCCTAATTTTTTAGATCTGATAATTCCAAGAGCCTCAATCACTGATTCATGAAATCTATGATTAAACCCATACATTAGTTTAATGTTTTTATTGCCACGCTCAGCTTCCATTACGCTCTCGATATCTTTTAGATTTCTTCCTGGTGGCTTCTCACAAAATACATGCTTATTTTTCTCGATACATTTAATAGTGACTAATGGAGCAATGTCATTTCGCATGCAAACGAAAACAATATCAAGTTCACTAGCAGAAAGCATTGACTCATAATCAGTATAGAAGTTCACCCCATCTTCAAAAGAGCCACTTTCTTTAAATGTAATGTCACATACTGCTGAAGTTTGCAGGGAGGGATGCGCATCTATAAATTTCCTACGCCTTTTTCCGACAATTCCATACCCTGCAATACCAACTTTATAAATATTATCTTTTGACATAGGTTTTTAAAAGATATTGAGTTATGCCATCTTTGGAAAGACATTTTTCAGCATTTAACAACTCATCATAAGTATCAACGCCTATATTAATTCCATTAATTTCTAGCATATGAATTCTCATTCGATTTTCAAGTAACCTGAGCATATCAACACCCTCTAAAATCTCAAGGGGTGATTGTTTTAACTCATTAAACAGTAGTAAACTTGATTTTCTAAAAAAGATTAGCCCAGTTTGTTTGCTCCAAGAATTTAAGTTATGCTCGCTATTTTTGCTTGGAATCGCACATCTAGAGAAGTACAAGGCATTAGAGAATAAATCACAAACCACCTTAACATTATTGTAATCTTCTGCCTCTTTAATATCTTCAATATTAGTCATCAGATTTACAACTTCAATTGCAATATCAGATTTCAAAATTTTAATAGCCTCATCTATATCTTTTGGATTTACAAAAGGCTCATCTCCTTGAATCATTGCAACATATGAATAATTTTCATGATGTTCATCTTCAATTATTTTTAGTGCTTCAGCACATCTATCAGAAGCTCTTACATGACTAGAAGATGTCATAACCACATCGCCACCAAGTTCTCTGATGTAGTTAAAAATTTCTCTATCACACGTTGCAACAACCACTCTATCGAGGGATGAAGACATCTTTGTTCTTAAATAAACATGGCCAATCATTGGCAATCCAAGGATTTTTTCCATGGGTTTTCCTGGAAATCTTGTTGAATTCATTCTCGCAGGAATAATACCTATAGAATTATTTTTCAAGGTAACTCTCGACACTTCTTAAACCAGATCTAAAAGTACTATCCAATACTCTAAAATCTACACTATAAGCAATAAATTTTTGTCCGTCCATGATTCTTTTTTTGAGCTCAAATTCATCGGGCTCTACAATATGAGTACCTCCATAAACTCCTAGCTTTTTGGCAACCTTTTCAATTCTTGCTATAGCTTTTAGAAAACTTCTAGAATCAAACCTACCTGGCTCCCCTAAAGAGCAGGAAAGATCATATGGTCCAACAATATAGCCATCAACCCCTTCCACTTGAAGGATTTCTTCTAGGTTGTCTACGGCATCAATATGTTCAATTTGAACAATCAGAATTGTTTCTTTCTTACTAAAATCTAAATATTCTTTAAACTTAGTTCCATATCCTTGGGCTCTAGCAAGACCTACTCCTCTGATGCCACTTGGTGGATATTTCATTGAAGACAAAGCTTGAATTGCATCCTCTCGGTTATTTACCATAGGGACAACAATACCGAAGGCCCCAGCATCCATTACTCTTTTAATCAAATTTGAGTCATTTGAAGTTAGCCTGACTAATGGTGTCACACCCCGTAAATTAATAATACGAATTAACTCTTCAGCTTCTCTAAGAGATATCACACTATGTTCAAGATCAATTACTAGCCAATCAAAACCAATATCAGCCATAATTTCTGCAATAGCAGGATGAGCAAGAGAAATCCAACTACCAATAGTTAACTTGCCATTTTTAATCTTTTCTTTAACAGATGTTTTTAATAACAACTTACTTTCTCCAAATTCCTCTCAAAAGATCCCCAAACAATTTTTTATCAATAGATTCTTGAAAGGCAATCATTGAACTTTCATCAATATCTATATCTTTGATACTAGAGATCGTACTTACATCCAAACCATTTGTTTGGAGAGCAATCAGATCAAAACCAGCTTTACTATGAAGAGCGTGATATGCTTTACGGGAGTATAAAATTATATGCTGCTCACCTTGTAAGATTCTTTTAGGATCAGCGCCAGTTCTTCTACAGAAATCTACCAATAAGCTTTCAGAATGAGGGACTTCAGAAATAAATATTCCGCCAGGCTTTAATAATGAATATGCTTTAGATAAAAATTCTTGAGGGTTAACCACATGCTCAATAACATTCCAAGCCATGACAACATCAAATTTTTTTTCAGAATGATAATTTTCAAAATTATCATTAAAAACATTAATTCCTTTTTCTTTCAGCCATTTGACAGCAACCTTATTTAGTTCCACAGCATTACAATCCCAGCCTTGATCTTTAAAAACATCAAGAACTTCACCTATCCCACAACCAACATCGAGAACTGCGTAATCTTTATTAGAAGATATATCCATATGGGATAAAATTTGTCTATATTTTGGCTCGCCTATCAATCTCTTTCTTTTTTCGAAGAAGGGGATCATTGACTTTTGAAACATCTCTGAATAATATTCATCAGAATAAATCTCAGTTAGACAATTATCTTTCAGCCTTGGAGAAACATATAGACAATTGCAATTTTTGCATTCATGATGATGAAAACCATTAAGCAAAAAGGATTCCTCAATATCAAAGTCATTCTGAAAACAATGGGGACATGAAACATCAAGAATATACTCGCTAGATAAATTTCCATTTGTATCAAAATATTTGTTTAAGAGATCTTTCCAAATTTGTTTCACATTGTCAAAATTTGGCTTTACATCTGAAGCATTAACTATTTTTTTCATTTAAAAGTGTGTAGGAATTGTAAATAAATTATCGGAAAAAATTTTACTTGTAGGCTTGAAAAGAGTCTTTGACATTTTATTATCTCGATGGTCTAGTCCTTGATTCTCATTAATAAAAATCTCTAACTCCTCAGGAGAATATATAACTTTCCATTTTATTCCTTTAATTCTTTGAGGAATAAAATTTAACGTTACTCCATTATTATTTGCACAAACTGCAACAGGTATACCTATTGAAACCGCTTCCACTGCAATACTAGAACCAGATGTAATAAGCATGGAAATGCATTTGAAAGTCTTATGCAGTGGATCACTATTTAACTCAAAACAATCAATTGGGTGGAAATTAATTTTCTTTCTAAAACTTTTAATACTATATTGTGGATGAATTTTGAGAAGAAAAGTTACTTTGTTTTTCAATCGCTCTTTAACTAATTTGCAAATTTCAATTATGGGTATACATTCTTCAATTATCCCTGGAAGAGCAACAAGAATTTTATATTCAGATGGTTTATCTTTTAATAAAAGATTATGTAAATATGAATATCGATATGCTGGTGAGACTAGAATTTTTAATTTTTCACAGACTCTTTTCTTATCTTCAACATATAATTTAGAAATTACATGAATTTCATCAGGAATTACCTTTAAATCATTTTCATAGCAAGTTGGCTGTTGGCCAGCGTAGTATGGAAGAACTGGAAAACCTTGATAACCTCTAATTAAAACATTTGAAAAAAATTTCTTAAAGCCCGCACACAAAGCTCTATCTTTAGGCTGGTTCTCGAACCAACTAATTACTAAATTTACTTCAATATTAGCATTCTTTATTTTTTTTATAAATAAATACTTTAAATGAGCTCTAAAAAGGTTAGTGGATAGAACCTCTTCTTTAATTATTGCTCTTAATAATTTCTTAGAGTTACAATTTTCAATTTCTGGAAAATTAACAATTCTAAGCGGCGTTTTAATTGAAAATAAAATTGATTGTAAAATATCTTTAATAGATAAAAAACCATCTTGAACTAGAAAATTTCTACCTGAAGATTTAATATTTTTATAGGCTTTATACAAATCGATTGGATTTTTAAAATCATAAAAATTAGGTAGAATCCATAAATCTTCTAGCAATACTGGGTCAAGAAAATTTTCGAAACCAGTAAAGTATTTATCCAAATAAACCCCGTTATTATCAAATGAAACAGGGGTAATAAAAGTATCTAAGATCACTATTTTTCTTCTTGGCTTATCAAATCTAAAAAATTTAGGTAATGTGATAAGCATTGAAGATATTGAGAATATCTTGAAGAAATTAGACAAAAGTTGGGACCTAAACTTATACTTTTTCTTAATTATTACTTTTAAGCTGAGTTGATTATCCTTGATATAGCTTGTGTAAATTTCACTTGAACTTGAGTCAACAATTATTTTATTTACTTGGTGGCCAAGCATTATTTTTTGTTTGAATAGCTCAAATTTACAAAAAAAATCAAGAAGTGGGCAAGAAAATGGATTCCTGGAGGTGAAATTTAGGAAAAGGTCTTCCCTCTTTAGAAAATTTGAAGCAACAATATCTTCAAGAAAAAGATTAAAATTTTTTAAAGCTTCTGGAAATATTTTATCAATGAGTCTTGAATCTTGAGAATTTAATACACCTCGAAAACTTAAATCTAATATTTTAAAATTTTCAGATTTCTGGAACAAATCTCATTACCTCATTTTTTCTGTATGGAAGAGCTCCAATAATTAACTTCCCTTTTGCTCCAAAAGCATCCCACCAAAATTTTGAAAACTCAAGAATACTTTTTGGTTTTCCAGTGCCGATATTTCGAATTACTGGGTGGCCAGGTCTAATTCCTTCAAAGCTTAAAGAGCTTAGAAAGTGCTTAGCAACTTCATCGACATGAATAAAGTCCCTAACTTGTTCTCCTTTAGTCATTAAAAAGTCTCCGCCTGAATCTGCGGCACTTTTAAGAGATGGCCATAATCTTGAGCTTTGCTCACCTGGACCAAAAACATGGAAAATTCGCAAAATTTGCATTTCTAACTTGTTTTCTCTTGCCCAAGATTCAAAAGCAATAGACGCTACAGCCTTCGATGCTGGATAGCTAGAAATAGGTAGTAATGGAGCATTTATTGGAATAAATTCATATCTTTCTGCTGAAATACCATACTCAAAACAGGAACCAGCAATAATAAATTTTTTTATACCTAGTTTTCTTGCTTTTTCAAATAACAACATTGGTGCAGTAAGGTTCCAATAAAGGCAATTTTCGTATGTATCATAAGGAGGATTTGGCGTATGTGCCGCAAAATGGACTAAAACATCGCAACCTAATAAATGCCTCTCAAGATTATCATCTAAATTTCCCTCGACCCAATTAGTTTTATAGTTAATCTTTATTCTTGGCAAACTGTTAACTCTTCTTAATGCGATTACATTAATATCATTTTTGAGAAGTAGATTTAGAAAATTTGATCCAATAAAACCTGTAGCTCCAGTCACAAATACTTTCATCTTTTTATTAAAATTGTTTTTCAAAGTTGTTAAACAATTTATCACGATTAGAGATTATTGGATTATTTATACCCCAATCATAGCCAAAACTATTCCATTTGATGCCTTGATCGTGCTGAGAAGAATAAACCTCCGAGGTATTATATAAAATAATAGTTTCATCTTTTAAGCTCAGAAAACCATGGGCAATTCCGCTTGAAAGGTAAATAGAAAGATTTTTTTTCTCAGAAAGATATATTGAGTCGTAATTCCCAAAAGTTTCAGAATTCTTTCTTATATCCAAAAAAACATCTATTGCCTCTCCTCTAATGCAAGAAATAAGTTTATTTTGGGAGAATGGCTCAGTCTGATAATGCATACCTCTGATAGTATTTTTTTTAGACACACTGTAAAATTGCTCCTTTATGTTTAAGTCTAGACCCAAATCTTGAAACATCTGACTATTAAAATTTTTTCCAAATAAACCTCTCTGATCCTCATGAAATCGACTTTCCAGAATAAAACATCCATTTATTTTTGTATGTTTAATTTGAAACATTTTTCATGAAGAAATCACTGATAGTAGATGCAATAAAATCAAGCATTTCATAGGATATTCCGGGGTAAATTCCTACCCAAAATGTATCATTCATTATTTTATCGCTATTAGTCAATGAACCAGACACTCTATAAGTTTTATTTTTAAAATAAGGCTGTCTTATGAGATTGCCTGCAAATAACAAGCGTGTACCAATTTTATTTTTATCAAGATAATCAATTAAATTCTTTCTTCCATGTTCTGAATTAATTAGTGTTATTGGAAATCCAAACCAAGAAGGATTAGAACTTTTTGTCTTTTCCGGAAGAATAATAAATTCACTTAAATGAGTTAATTTTTCATACAAATATTGAAAATTTCTTCTTCTAATTGAAATAAACTCCTCAAGTCTTTGAAGTTGAGCATACCCACAAGCTGCTTGCATATCGGTTATTTTCAAGTTATAACCAACATGTGAGTATGTATACTTGTGATCATAACCATGAGGTAAATCACCAAGTTTTCTAGTAAATCTATTGTTGCAAGTATTATCACAACCGGGGGGGCAATAACAATCTCTACCCCAGTCTCTGTATGACTCAATAATTTTCTTAAGCTTTATGTTATTAGTCATTACTGCCCCTCCCTCGCCCATCGTAATATGGTGAGCCGGATAGAAACTTAAAGTGGAGATATCACCAAATGTCCCAACCTTTTTTCCTTGATATTCAGACCCTAGTGCGTCGCAGCAATCCTCAATTAACCACAGGTTGTTTTTTTTGACAAACTTTTGCAATTCATTAAGATTGAAAGGATTACCTAATGTGTGAGCTATCATTACAGCCTTAGTTCTTTCAGATAGGGCATTCTCCAATCTACTTGGGTCAATATTGTAGGTTTCAAGGTCAATATCAACAAAAACAGGTACGCAATTATTTTGAATAATAGGATTTACCGTTGTTGGGAAGCCTGCAGCCACAGTAATAACTTCGTCTCCAGGAGATATCCTTCGATCTGCAAGTTTTTCAGATGTAAGCGCTGAAAAAGCAACTAAATTTGCTGATGACCCTGAATTAACAGTTAAAACATGTCTTATGCCAATAAATTTTGCAAGCTCTTCTTCAAATTTTTCATTAAATTTTCCTGTTGTTAACCAGCCATCAAGAGCAGCCTCAGTAATCATTTTCTTTTCTAAAGGAGAAATTACCTTTCCTGATGGAGGGATTAATGAAGCACCAGGCTTAAAAGAATCCTTATGATTAAGAGAGTGGTACATTTCAATTAAATCAAAGATTTGTTCTTTTATTTCTTTTTGTAGCCGACTCATGATCTTAAAAATTCTTCAATTTGACGCCTTGTGAAATATAACATATCACCACCATTGAGATCTTCATAATACCAATCAAAGGTTTTTTGTAAAACAGTGTTAATTTTCCATTTAGGCCTCCAGCCAAGCTTTTCTTTAGCTTTAGAGCTGTCAAGTTTGAGCAATCTTGATTCAAATGGATGGTGGTTTTTATTAATGAAATAAGAAGGAGAATGAGGTGACATTTTAGAAATTTCTTTTACAAGCCATTCAACAGATTTATCATTAGTATTTTCTGGACCAAAATTCCATGGTTCAGCATATTTGCTATCGTAATTTGACATTTTTTCAGCCAAAACAATATAACCATATAATGGGTCAAGTACATGTTGCCAAGGTCTTATGGAATTAGGATTTCTGATTTGAATTTCATTACCCTCTTGGAATGCCCTAAAGAAATCAGGGATAATTCTATCTTTTGCCCAATCGCCTCCTCCAATTACATTTCCAGCCCTGCATGTTGCCAAATTAGCTAAAAAACTATCTCTATATGAAGCTACCAAAATTTCCATAGCGGCTTTACTGCTACTGTAGGGATCATGCCCTCCAAGAGCATCTGTCTCACGATATGGCCAACACCATTCTTGATTATCATAACATTTATCTGTAGTAATCATAATTACAGGTAATTTGTATTTTAGTTTTCTAGTCGATTCAAGAACATTTAGTGATCCAATTACATTTGTTTCGAAAGTGTCTTTTGGATGATCGTATGAATATCTCACGATTGATTGGGCTGCCAAATGAAAAATTATGTCAGGCTTTGTCTTGCTGATAATATTGTCTAGATCTTCGCCATTTCTTATATCGCAATGGTAATCATTAACAATATCATTCAATTTAATTTTTTCATATAGATTTGGCTGTGATGGGGGCTCTATTGAAATTCCAGTAACCTTTGCACCTAACAAATCTAAAAAAACTGAAAGCCAAGAGCCTTTAAATCCTGTATGTCCCGTAATAAGAACTTTTTTGTTAGTCCAAAACTTCTTATGACTTTCTACCATACTTTCCATGGGGCTGAGTTTGTTTGCCATAAACTTTCAAGATAATTTTTATCTCTAAGAGTGTCCATGGGCTGCCAAAATCCATCATGATTAAATGCTGAGAGCTGACCTAAAATTGCAAGTTTTTCCATAGGTTCTTTTTCCCAAATTGTGTCATCGTTATCAATCAAATCGATCACCTTTGGCGAGAGTACAAAGAATCCTCCATTAATTTTTGACCCATCTCCCAAAGGTTTTTCAACGAATTTTTTTACCTTAGAGTCGTAAATATCTAAAGCTCCAAATCTGCCAGGAGCAGAAACTGCTGTGACAGTAGATAACAAAGCATTTTTCTTATGAAAAGAAATTAAACGAGAAATGTTTATATCTCCAACACCATCACCATAAGTGAAGCAAAAATCTTCATTCTTATTTAGATACTTCTCCACTCTTTTCAGTCTCCCTCCAGTCATAGAGTTAAGACCAGTATCAACAAGAGTGACATTCCATGATTCAGCTCTTTTTTTATGGAAGGTTAGTTGGTTAGATGACATATTAAATGTGACATCTGACATATGGAGAAAGTAATTATTAAAATACTCTTTAATGAGATATCCCTTATAGCCACAACAAATAATAAAGTCATTAATTCCATGACTAGAATATATTTTCATAATATGCCAAAGAATTGGCATTCCTCCAATTTCAACAAGGGGTTTTGGTTTAACTAATGTCTCTTCGGAAAGTCTAGTTCCGAGCCCTCCCGCGAGAATTACTGCTTTCATAACAACTTTACCTTTTTTGAATAAACAAATTTCTAAAGAATCTTAATAGATCGATTATGGGTGCAAGAAAAATCATTATAGTTGGTGAAAAATAGAAGTAGTATTTTTTTGAACTTGGGAACTGACCGAAGAAACCCCCAAAACCTGATGATTGAACAATTCTATTAGTAAAAAATAAACTAAAAAATACCTTTACTTTTCTTGTTACAAGAAGTGTCACAAAACTATTGTACAGAGAATTAAATGCTTTTAAAGTATAAGAGGCTCCTAACAATTTATGATATGAGTCATGTGCATAGCCACTAATTCTTTTATTTCGATAATACCTCTTTCTAATAAAAATTTCATTTGTAAACTTAAAGCGTTGTACATCGGCTAAATTAAATATTACCAGAGCTTGCCAAGTTAGGAGTCTTTCCAGCGAGTTATCTACCAAATATCTAGAATAGTAGAAATAGTCTTTTTTTATAAATGAATACATAATCTCATCTCTTAGGTTTAACAAATAACTCGGTGTGAAGTCTTTGGTTCCTTTAAAAATTGAATTTAAATATTCTTTTGTATTGGAAGCCTCAAAATACGTTTCTTCTCCATCATAGAAACATAAAAGTTTTCCAAAAATAGTTGCGCCACCATCCAAGAGAGGGTAGATCGTGTCAATAATTCCTTTAGTTAAAAGATCATCACCGCCCATAAAAAAAATATACTCACCCGATGAATTATTAAAGGCATTCTTAAAATTTTTGTATGGACTAACTTTCTGATCAGTTACGAAAACTTTGAGTCTTTTATCATTAAATTTTGAGAGTATTTCAAGTGTATTATCGCTTGAGCAATTATCAGAGACTACAACCTCAAAATCCTTTATATTGTTCTCCAAAATAGAATTCAGACATTCTTTTATATGTTCTGCTTCGTTGAAAACAGGGAGTAAAATTGAAAGTTTAATCACTAAAATCTATTGGAAAAAGGGTGCATATTCTTAAGTGTTTTCTTGTTTTCCAATATTGCAATCCAACTGTTGTATTTTCTTAAACCATCTTCTAATGAGGTAACGGGGCTCCAATTCAAGTCATTATAAATTTTTGTTGAGTCAGAATGAAATCCAAAACTATCTCCTGGAGTGCCCTCAATTACATTCACAGGGTAATCTTTAGACAGCTTAAAAATTTCTTTTATTTTTTCAAGCAGTTCGCCTACAGTAGTCTTGATGCCGCTAGATAAATTGTAGGTTTGTTTATTAGATAATTTTGAATGCATTGATAAAATCAAAGCATCAACAGTATCATCTATGTAAGTGAAATCCCTATATCTATCAAGACTACCTTTAACATCAATAGGACTACCCTGCCAAACATAACTCAAATATATGCTTACCATTCCTTTTTTACCATAAAGCAAATTTTCTCCTGGTCCATAAGTATTAAATACTCTAAAAATTGTGTAGTCAACATTTGAATCTTTTAATGTTTGTCTTACATAAAGTTCACCAGAATACTTAGATACCCCATATATTGAATCAGGATCTATAGGTGATTTTTCACTTAACAATCCATCATTAGCATTACCATATACAGCAACTGTAGATGTATAAATAATCTTTTTTATTTTTGAGTTCTCTTTGCAAAATTTTGACAATAACAGTGTTCCAAATGCATTAACATTAGAATCAAAAAAGGGATTGTCATAAGAGGGTTCTCCTGCTGATTGTGCAGCTAGATGAAATACATAATCAATATTATATTTCTCTAGTATCTGGTATGTCTTATAGTCTGAAATGTCTAATTTGAGAAAAACTGCTTGGGGGTGAACATATGAGATTGCTCCAACATCTAAAAGTGTGTCCACAATTATTACCTTATAGTTTAATTTTACTAGTCGCTTAACGAGATATGCCCCAATAAATCCCGCTCCGCCAGTTACCAAAATAGTTTCCATTAACTTACTAGACTCTTTATCCAATTTCTATCAATATCAAGTACTGTCGATTTCCATATTGCATCTGAATCAAATCGACTAAATTCACAATTATTTAACCATTGTAGAATCTTTAATAATTTTTCATTTGAATTTGCATAGTATAAAGCATCGTATTGAATTATCTCGGTTGAGTTATCACCAGTAATATGGCAATATTTATTATCAGGATCATACTGCAAAACTGGAGTTCTATTAATTAAAGATTCTTCTATTGAGGTAGATGAATAACTAATTAATAGGTCTGATGCAAAAAGAATTTCATCAAAAGAGCAATCAGAATATAGCTCATAACAATCAGACTTAATAAGAAGTTTTCTAAACTCATCAACTGAAATGCCTTTTTGCCTGAATCGAATAGCCAAATGAACGCCTTCCTGACTATGGATTACCTCAATAA
>Ga0181590_10002704_pt1 | contig 14972 bp, 9 predicted proteins | sample 071ome_34_FD_132446 | JGI IMG/M metagenome (GOLD analysis project Ga0181590, IMG submission 132446) | Coastal salt marsh microbial communities from the Groves Creek Marsh, Skidaway Island, Georgia - 071411BT metaG (megahit assembly) | ecosystem: Environmental > Aquatic > Marine > Intertidal zone... | reverse complement strand
CGAATGGGAATCACCATTTCGGTTCCGTCATTGTAATAAAGAATCCATTGCCCAATCGTTTCACCCTGATCAGCCTGCCATCCTGCTCCATGCAGGAAATGTAGTTTGGAGGCTTTCTTGCCGACCAGGATGTCGGTGACCGCTTTTGGGTAACCGATGCTCGAGATGGCCCGGACTTGTCTGCCGTTCAAGTGAATCAATCCTCTGGTATCAAAGGTGACACCTGCGAAAGTCTGACTGCCCGCAGGGAAACCGGCCAGGTTGTTGCCCTCCAGCCCACCTTTGTGGAAATCGTCCTCCAGGGCCGCATTATAGTAGTAGCTAAGATCGATACATGTGTCCGGAGCGGAATCTTCACGTTCAGGTATGGCGTTTTGAGGTTCCGCCGCTGCCTTGGGGCCTGCGGATTGTGTGACAACTGCACGTTGGCTGCGCTGAATGTTGTCCAGGAAGAGCCATCGCGGATTCTTGGCCAGCACCTGGTTGGCTTTCTCCGGATTCATGTCCAGCGGAGACATGGCGCTCTGCATCAATGTCTGCATACCTTCCGGATTTTTCAGATACTTTTCAGCCACGGTGTTTCCAACGATCTTGACCAGTGAACTCAGTCCGCCTGTGTGATGAATGATGCCGAATTCACACGTGGTATCGTGGTGCTTTGCATAAGTGATGATGCCTCCGACGTCAGGGACTTTCGCCTCGTATGCTGCAATCAGTTCCTCCAACAAGGGAGCGAGCTTGGGGCGGGGAAAAGCAATGTTTCCGGGGAGTAATCCGTAGACGTCACCTGACTCGGGATTCCGATTGATGCTTGCCAGCAATGGGGAGAACGGAATCCTGGATAGGGCGGACTTCACCGCATCACTATCCGAGGTGTCTATGCCGGAGAGCTGTCGGCTGGCTTGATCCAGAAAAGCTTGGATATCACGATGCGCGAGTGACTCAACATCGGCGAGACCATGAATCAGTGTTGGAAGGGCTCCGTTGATTTTGATGAACTGGATGTCGTGGGAACCTTCCGGAACCATGTTGATCAAGGTCTCTGTGCTCGCCGGTAATTGGGCGTCCGGTTCCCATTTAAAATCCTCCAGCCAGGCATGATCACCGCTGTCCTGATGATACACCAGGAACGGATCCACTTTGCGAGCGAGGTAGATTTTGCGATGGATCAGTTCATGTTCGTTGAACCCGAATAACCCACTCTTGCTCTTCCAGATGTTTTCCCAGGTGAATTCCGAAACATTCGGACCGCGACGATTGGCATCCACCCGATAAAGTTGCTCAATCCAACCACCCTGTCGCTGCATGGGCTGAAGCAGTTCTTTGATCTGTTCCTGGTTTTGCTCCAGAACATGCTTTTGCTGGACGAGGTGTTCCGAAAGAAGATGTGGACCTTGACCCGGGACAATGGTGACTTGTCGGTAAGCGGGTTGGTATTGGTCTTCCACCCAATCCATGAAGAAATCCTGCAGGGAGTCGTAGTTGTCCGGGGAGGGGAGTTCCTTCACTTTTGCCCCGACGTTCAGTGTCCAGTCAGATTGAGATTCCATGGGTTGGAGCCGGGCCTGGTTGGCGTGAACACGTTGGATCTTTTCCAACCACTCGGTTCGCAATCCTTTCGCTTCCATCAAATGATGCATTTTCTCCATGGTGCCGGAAATCCAGGCGGAAGGCAGGTTTGCGGGCTGGCGTCCTGTTACCGACCACTGACTGATGTCGCCGGGAAAACGTGCCAGGGTATTTTTTAGCGCTTCCATGGGGATGGAGCGGGTGATGTTGGCATTGTCTTGTTCGCCCCTGTGCACCATCACGGTCAAACCGGGAGTTTCAGATTTTGCCCGGATGCCCAGAGTGACCCCTTCAAATGAATTGGCTCCCTCCAGCAAACTGTCGACCGTAGATTGGTAGATGGCTGATACGACGCATTCCGCATAGTCCAGCAGTTCATCCAGACCGCTGACGGGAAGTTGCATCCGAATTTGGGCGTCGATCACCTGGCGTTCATTGTCGCCGATCTGCTTCAAAAACGCTTCCTTTTGCTGACTGAGCAACGAAATGGGGAGATATTTGAAAAATCCGATTTGACCGAATAAGGGCTTGGCCAGTCCAGGGTGCACGGAAACGAATACGTCCAGATCGTTCACCTTGGTGATGACGTCCGCCATATGGGGATCTTCGGACAATCTGGTGTAACCCCCGGTGTCTTTTAACAGCAACAGCAGGGAGGGTTCTCCTGACATGTAAATACGGCCTTCGTGCATCAGGCCAAACACCCTTTTCAGAGGTCCGTTGCCAACTGAGAATTGAACCATGTCATGTCCGCCAATGGAGGTGGTGTCTCCTTTGAGCGGTCCCTGATCCGAAGTGAGGAACTGGGTCAATGCTTCTTCATTGGAAATACCGAGGCTGAGAATGAAAAACTTGCTCGGATCTCCGGGGTAAACCGAAACAGTGATGGGTGCTTTCACATCCAGACCGATTTGTTGCCCGAACGCTTCCGCATCCAGCGGAGATCCCTGCATTTGCATGCCGAGCATAGCCAGCAAGGGGTGTTCCTGTTGAAGCATTTCCGCGACCGGCGGGGGTGCCAGTTTTTCCGGAATGGTGTTTTTTGCAAAGGATTCGACCTGATGGATCATGTCCAGTGCGCTGTCGATTTGAGCGTGCAAGATCGCGTTGCTGGGGAGAACGTTTTCCGGTTTCGCTGAGGCGGCACTGGCATGCTGGTGATACAACAGGCCGGTCAACAAACCGGTCGCCACCACCAGGCTGGTGAGTTGTTGTTTGAATATTCTATCTTTCATGGTGCAAGGGAACATACATTTACCTCTACACCTACCCTGGGGAATTTGTTTCAAGGACTTTTGAACGGGGCAGTCTTGAGGATTGTTTTTTCTTCTCAACAGGACATAATCCGCTGCATGAATCCTGGTTATCCATCTTGTACCGTGGCTGTGGCCATCAGAAAAATTTCGTATCTTTCAGCTTGCCTCCTTCTCTGTGCTACGGTGGCGGTGACGAGCCTTGCTCAAACTCCCAGTCGCGCTTCGTATTCCTCACCCTTGTTGGAATCTTCACCTGAATCGGTGGGTATGTCTCCCGAGCGTCTGGAACGCATCGATCGAATGCTCCGTGAAGCCGTGGATGAACAGCAGATACCGGGCGCGGTCGCTTTGGTCGCCCGCAAAGGGAAAATCGTTTTCCTGCGAGCCTATGGCATGTCGGATCACCAGACACAACGTGCTCTCCGAACCGATGACATCTTTCGAATCGCTTCGCAAACCAAGGCCATTACTTCCACCGCTGTGATGATGCTCTGGGAAGAGGGGCATTTTCAACTGGATGACCCCATTTCAAACTGGATTCCAGAATTCAAGGATACCGGTGTGCTGAAAACATTCGACAAAGATTCGGTGACCTGGACGACAGAACCTGTCAAAACTCCCATCACCATACGACACCTCCTGACACATACTTCCGGCTTGGGTTACGGAGTGATTGATGGGGATGATCGATTCAAGAAGATGTATGCCAAGGCGGGTGTGACTGATCTTTTCACCACCGAACCCGTCACTATCGGCGAAAGTGTCCGTAAACTTGCCAAATTGCCTCTGCATCACCACCCGGGCGAGAAATTCACCTACAGCGAGGGGTTGGACGTACTGGGTTACTTCATCGAAATCGTTTCCGGCATGACGTTCGAAGCCTTTTTAAAGGAACGACTTTTTGAACCTCTGGGAATGCATGACACGGGCTTCTATCAACCCGCGTCCAAAGCGAGTCGACTGGTGAGCGTACAGACCAAAAAGGATGGCGAATGGGTGCGTTTTCCTGTGACGTTTTATGATCCGGACTACCCGATCAAAGGCGCCAAAACCTTTTTCTCCGGCGGGGCAGGTTTGTCCAGCACAGCAAAAGACTACGCCACGTTTTTGCAGATGTACCTGAATAAAGGTGAACTGAATGGCGTTCGGATTCTGAGCCGAACCACCATCGACACCATGATGCATAACCAAACGGGCGATCTGTTTGGAGGCGTAGACAAGCATTATGGACTGGCCTTCGGAGTCGTGACCGAGGAAGGGCAGGCTCGGGGTGGTTTGGGCAGTCCGGGAACCTTCGACTGGGGAGGCTATTTCAACACCCAATACTTTGCTGATCCACAGGAAAATGTCATCGGAGTCCTTATGAAACAAACCCAACAAATCGGCGAACCCACCGGATGGAAGGCTCGCCAGTTGATCGGGCAGGCCATTGATGATTAGTTTTTTGTTGTTGGAATTGTTTTTGTCTCACACCAAGGCACGAAGATATTGAATGGTTTGCAATGGAGACGGGTGATGAATTTTTACCACCACTTCGTTTCTTTGTGCCTTGGTGCCTTTGTGTGAGATCACATCATCATTCCAAACATTTCCCTGAAATTGAGCTCGATGATGCATTCAAACTCATCTTGCGGAATTTCCAGCCACTTGGCTGCAAATTGGTAAATGCTGGTGAGGTTTCCCGGGTGGTTGACTGGTTTTTGTTCGGTATTCGAATGTATTGAAAACTCCGTCCATTCTTCAGGGGGAGGCATGTCGGGTGCGTCTGTTTCGATCAGGATACGATTCAGTGGGATGCGTTGAAATACCTCACGCCGTGATGCTTTTCGCGGATGCGCAAAGTGACCTGAAATTGAAAATCGGGCACCTAGTTCGACCCATTGATCCACCATCTCCAATGGGCCGCTGTAGGAATGCAGCAGGAAACCCGGTCCCTGGTGGGGGTGTTTTCGAATAAGGTCCAAAAGGGTGCCCCAGGCTTTGAGGCAGTGGATGGTCACGGGCAGTTTTCGTTCATTGGCCAGATGCCATTGCTCGAGAAAGACCGATACCTGATCTTTGATATTTTCCTTTTTGAACCACTTGTCCAGTCCGATTTCCCCGATGACGCTGGGAGAGGATTCAAGACTGGACTCAAGTTTGTTGAACCAATCCTCGGGTCTTTCTTCGATCCACCAGGGATGCAGTCCGAAGGAAGGAATGACTTGAGGCAATTGTTCAGCCAATTGCTCAACCATGAACCAGTCAGCTGCTCGGGTTCCATTGACCACGATGCGATCCACCCGATTTTCGAGAAACCAGTTTGGCAGATCGGATCGGATCGGATCGAGCCTGCTGTCTTGCAGGTGTAAATGGGCGTCGTAGATCAAGCGGATGTCCGTCGGATCGTCCTGAAATCCTTACCCTGCCAAAGGCAGGATCTTTGAAAAAATCAAGGTTTCGATCAATCCCAGGACCGCGATACCCGTCAGGAGCACCGTCCAGGTCTTGAGGGTTTCCTTTTCGGTGAAGCCGCTCAAACGTTGAACCACCCAGAAACCACTGTCGTTCATCCAGGACATGGTGATGGAGCCAAATCCGATCGCGAGGAAAATGTAGAGCGGGTGATAGGCTAATGTGCTGCCATCTCCTATGACCGCCGACATCAATCCCACTCCGGTGATCATCGCCACCGTGGCCGATCCCTGTGCTACACGAACGATCGCCGTCGCCAACCAAGCCAACAAGATATAGGAAAAATTGAACTTGTTGGCCAGTGCTTCAATGGCTTCACCCACACCCGCCAGGCGAATCATGCCTCCAAAGGCACCACCCGCACCAGTGATCATGATGATCACACCGGCGGTCATCAGAGGAGCTTCCATTTTTTCACTGAGTGTGCGGGCAAGGTTTCCTTTCAGGGAAGGTGTCGTAATGATCAATTGCCGAGCGTAGGTGTAAAAAGCAAAACCAGCAGCAATCAACATTGCAACATTGCTATGACCGACAAATTCCAAATATGGAAACAGTGCATTATCAGTTACCTCAAATAACTTCAGAATGGAAACGAGTGAGATGACCACCACCGGGAAACCGACCGGAATGGAGGCCATGAGTAAACTTGGAAGTTCGCTGTCCTTTTTGTTGACAATGTTTTGCAAATCTTCACTCGATGTGCCGGGGGTGTCCCGCATGGGGATGTTGAATTTGGTATCGAACTTTTTGGACATGAACAATACCAGCCATGCTGGAAGAATGCTGGCCGCCAGACCGGCCATCATGGCGATCCCCAACTCAATTTTCAGTTGATCGGCAATCATCAAGGGGCCGGGCGTGGGGGGGACCATGGAATGCGTGATCGCACCGGCTCCCGCCATGGCCATCACGTACAAAGTGTAACTTTTCCCTGTTCTGAGACTGAGAGCCCGTGCGAGGGGGATCAGTAGGAAAAAGACGGTATCAAAGAATACCGGAATCGATAGCAGAAAACCACTGAGGAGCAGCACGATACCCGCTCGTTTTTCACCAAATCCCTTCAACAAAGCTCGCACAATCCGATCGGCGGCACCACTGCCCATCATGCAAGTACCGATGATGGCGGCGAGTGCGATGACCAGACCGATCCCTCCTGCCGTATCTCCGAATCCCATCAAAGACCAACTGATGGCTTTGGTGAGGTTGTTTCCTTTCAGGTCGCTCATGTCGAGCGCTTCCCTGGTATGGAACGTGCCTTTGTTCAGTTCTGTCGGGTTGGGAAGATCCCCGGTCAGGATACCCGCGAGAAAGGCTGCGAGGATCAAGGCCAGGAACGCATGTACCCTGAGGACAGTGATGGCCACTACAATGAAAACGACGCAGATGGCCAGAATGGCGAACGGCCACATGGAGATGCTGCTTGCCGCGGTTGCTTGAGCTAAGAACGTAATCATGATTTGAATGCGATTGGGATTGCGGATAAGTCCCTCACAAAATGGCTTGGCGGTCAAGAGTTCTTCTTGATGACGAGATCCAAAAGCAGTCAGTCAAAGCGAAAAAGACGCATCTGCGGGGAAATTGGTTCGTTTAATTTCGAGGAAAACAAAAAAAATCCAATTTTTTTGCAGTCCTTTCGAAGACCCTCAAAATGCGGAACTTTGTTACGGAAGTATCGAAAATCCGACAAAAGGCATAATTCGAATTATGGAAACGCGACAAAAAGTCGAAAATCCGACATCAGAAAACACTGTTAACTTATGGTAATAAGTTGTTAGTGAAAATTTACCTGTTGACGAATCGGGGTGGGTGATGCATCTTTTCAACGGGTGATCCACTCACTGTTATCAGGCTAATGGGCGACCGGGTCTTCACTTTATTGCTTCAAGTAGGGTGCAACCAATGGAGCTTCTAACCCGGTCGCTCTGATGGCCTTTCCTCGGTGGGGTTCTTCGGATCACACATATGTATTCAGGCTCAGAGTGGCCGGGACTCCTCCATCCTCCCCGGCCACTCCTTCTTCCCAAGAACTTGCCCAAGTTGCTCTCATTTACGCCTTGGTTCCGATCTCAAACTAATGTAAGCAAGGGGAGTGTTATTAGAACGTCACATTCGCAATCTTGCTTTGATCGGCTTCATGGGAGTCGGTAAATCCACGATGGGACGTCACTTGGCAGATTTCCTCAATTTTCAGTTCGTTGACACTGATGAGTTGATCGAGCAACGCCAAAAAACCAGCATTTCACAGATTTTCGAAGAGCACGGCGAAGCTTATTTCCGTCGGTTGGAACGGGATCTGGTGATGGAAATGAAATCCTGGGATCGGGCGGTCATTTCAACGGGCGGCGGGCTTGTGACATTTGAAGATAACATCGATCACTTGAAACAACATGCCTTTGTGGTGTGCCTGTGGGCTTCGCCCCAAACGATTTTTGACCGTGTGAAACGTCAATCGCATCGTCCATTGCTTCAAACGGAAGATCCTTTGGGAACGATCACCAACCTGTTATCGGAGCGAAAGGCGTTTTATCAGGCAGCCGACCTGATGATCAACACCGAGACGCGCCCCATGCGCCAGATCAGCCAGATTATTGTGCGTCAGTTCCGTCAGGCCTTGAGGAGAGAACCTGGGGACAAGAAATAAAAGGAGAGCATGAGCTTTTCTGAGACGGAAACGCTTGAAGATCGCATCCGGCAAACGGCCCTCGACCTGGGGTTTGATCTTTGTCGCATGACACATGCAAGCATCCCCGATTCCTGGCCAAGTTATCAGGCATGGATTGATGCCGGGATGCATGGCAAAATGGAATACCTTGCCCGTCATTCCGAAAAAAAAGCTGATTTATCGAAAGTACTTCCTCAGGTTAAGAGCGTGATCACCTTGGCTGTTTCCTATGTGCAGGGAGATTCTGGAAGCAATGGGCTCGGGGGGGGCCAAGTCAGAACCAAGGGAACGGTTGCCCGATATGCCAGGTATGAAGACTACCATGATGTTCTTAAACCGGCTTTGGTGCGTCTGGTAAAAGATATCCAGACGATGGTCGGTCCGGATGAGAGCCACCTCTATTACATGGATACCGGTCCGATCATGGAACGTGATCTGGCGCAACGCAGCGGCTTGGGTTTTGTGGGGAAGCACGCCAATGTGATCAGCAGGGATCTTGGTAACTGGTTTTTCCTGGGAGAAATCCTTACGACACTTGATTTGAAACCGGATGTACCGGAAAAAAATCGTTGTGGAACCTGTACACGCTGCCTTCATGCCTGTCCGACCGATGCGATTGTGGAACCTTTCAAGCTCGATGCCCGTCGGTGTATTTCATATCTGACCATTGAATTGAAGGGATCGATTCCTGACGAATTGAGATCAGCTATCGGGGATCGCATATTTGGCTGTGACGACTGTCTGGCGGTTTGTCCCTGGAATCGCTTTGCCCGTGAAGGAAAGCTGATGCGATCTGCTCGAAGGGACGATTTGGAACAATTGGACCTTATTGCAATGCTCGCGATGGATGCTGAGCAATTCAAAAAAACATTCCAGGGCACACCGATGATGCGAAGCAAGCGGCGTGGCTTATTACGCAATGTCTGTGTGGCATTGGGCAACGTCGGGGACGAACAAGCCCTGCCATCACTTGAAAAAGCCCTGATGGACCCTGAACCTCTGATCGCCGAACACGCCCAATGGGCCATTGAACAAATCCTGAAACGCAAGGGATGAACAGGATTCATATACTTTGTAGGCGCCTTCGCCAGAAGGTGCCAGTTTGCGCAAACGAGATGGATGCAGGGGATTGGGCAACGTGTGGCTTCCCAAAACGGAGAGCACAATAAGCTCGGCCGCCACAAGGATACGCATCGAGACGATACGATCTACCTGATGTAGGTGCCTTCGCCAGAAGGTGCCGGATTGCTCAGGAAAAGGGAGTTGAAGGTTGGGTAACTCAGAGCCTTCCTTAACATCATGTTTTAATCGTTGCGTTTTAGGGACAGAGCTTCCTGTTTGGCTTCGACGTGTAGTCGTTGATCTTCGACCAAGATGATGACTGTTTGACCGGGGGGATGCTCGATGAGAGCAGTATGTCTGGTTCCGTCCAATCGTCCCATTGGAAATCCAGTATGGCGGCCGGGCGTGAGTATCAGTTCAAGTAAACCGTATTTTTGTTCCAATAATTTGGTCCAATCTCTGAGCCGTTGTTTGGTTTCGATCGTGGTTTTGCATCTTGATATGGCCTGTATTTGGAAGATCCTCATTGTTTTTGGCGTGATCTTTAATGAGTAGATGTCAGCCCCCTGCAGGTGGACGAATGGCTGAATGCGGTATTCGTGTAAACCATTCTCCTGGTTTACAACCAATTTCGCATCGGAGACATCAAACCTTGCGCCCAATCGGTAACCGAAAGCGCCCTGGATTCTGTCATTCCTACAGTTGCCATCCTTGATGTCGAACGACGTTAGGTTGCTTGCGACGCATCGCTCGGTAGAAGCAAATGACCCATAGCAACTGAGAAAATCGTAATGCCCATCAGGCAGGTCAAAGGTCAGTTTAAGTGTGCGAGTTTCGTAGGGTGCCAACTCGAACGAATGTGGTAGAGCATGTGCTGCTTCCATGTGCCACTTGTAGTTGATTCCATATGTCATTCCTGCGCCACTTATTCTGGGTATCCGCTCTCCTGGAAATTCGAAACTATGTCCACTAAGCAGAACAAAAGACTCACCGTCGGATGGTGAGCCTTGTGTTGGTAACTCCTTTTTTCTCAGTAGGGTTAATCCAAGCTCATTACTAAACAAGGTGAGGGGAGTTGATGCCTGGTTATGCGCCGTAATGAAAAAGATGTTATGTCCATTTTCGGTAAAATCCATATGAGTGGACAAATTCAGATCCCTTAAGTTTGATGAGCCCCGGGGATGTCTTCCTTTTGAAGCTGGCCCCAGATACTGAAACGAATTGACCCGAGCTGGTCTGGTGCTCGAAGGTTGGTAAACGTCTGTCGCTAAAATCTCAGCCCCTTTGCCGGCGTATTTTCGTAATGATTCTTTTTGAGAATCTGAAATGTATAACTGGAAGTGGTTTACAAGCAGATAACAATTATCCCATCTGTCAAAGACCACCATCCCTGAATACTTCCCTGGTAAAACTCTTGCAGCGTGAATCTGCAGAGAGTTAAAGGCTGCCAGGCAAAGTATGGATATCCAGACAGATATTTTTCCAGAGTAATCTGGTGTCTTACTAGTATCGTTGAATATCATCACCTTAACTTTCTTTGACAACCGCAGCAACTGCTTGTTCAACTCATTGAACGGAATGAGTTGAACAAGCAGTTCCGTAGGTGCCTTCGCAAGCGGGTGCTGGTTGCGCGCGCGATAAGGAGGCAGGGGATTGGGCAACGTAGGGCTTCCCAAAACGGAGAGCATAATAAATTCGGCAGCCACAAGGATACGCATCGAGATCCACGCAGTCGCGGGACAGGCTGATACGATCTACCTTTGGTAGGTGCCTTCGCCAGAAGGTGCCCCGCTGTAGCCACAGTATGTCTCAGGAGATTCTTTTTCCCGGAGGGTGAAATTCAGGTTTACTTTGGGCTGGGGGTCCTTTTAGAATTCTCTTATGGCTGAGTTTGTTCGTTTTGTTAATAATGGGGCATCGCTGATCACGCCTTCCGTGGTGGAAGACGTCATTCGGCATATTCCCGTTTGGAAGGCTGAGTTTACACAGATCGAAGCGCCCAAATACCCGCATTTGGTGGATCAACTGGAGTTTTTGGCTAATGCGGTGGAGGATAGTTTTGAGGGCGTTTATAAGGAATTGCCTTATTTCGCCCTGGCCGAGGCGGTGTTTGCCCTGACTTATGCGCACAAAAAGGTGGATATTATCCCAGATTCCGTGGTGGATCTCGGGCACGCGGACGACTCCAGTGTGGTGCGTGCCGTGATCATGCAGAATGAACGCGCTTTCGAGAAATATGCCAAGTCTCAGGGAATCAGTTGGCAGCGCATCACTGTAGATCCTTGATCTTCAGCCCGTCCTCCATCCACAGGACGATAAAATTTTTGGAGCCTTCAGGATTTTTCCGAAGGCTTATTTTTACCCTCATATTTGAAGAATACCGCTCCCAGAGGTGGGAGGGCGACGGTCAGGCAGTAAGGTCGCCAGTGCCATCCGTAATCCTCAGTTGTTACGCAACCTAAATTGCCCACGCCGGTGCCTCCGTAGTCCGGTGCATCACTGTTGAGGATTTCGCTCCAATATCCACCTTGCTTGACGCCAACGCGGTATGTTTCACGAACCACCGGTGTGTAGTTGATCACGACAAGAATGATTTCCCCTGTTTCCGGATTGGTGCGTTCCCAACTGATGATGCTTTCATCGGCATTGTCACAATCCACCCAGGCAAATCCCTCCGCATCACAGTCAAATGCGTGTAATGCAGACTCCTTACGATAGGCTAGATTCAGATCTCTGACCCAGTTTTTAACGCCATTGTGATTGGCGTGATCCAATAAATGCCAGTCCAGACTGGCGTCGTGATTCCATTCGCGCCACTGACCAAACTCACCGCCCATGAAAACCAGTTTTTTCGCGGGTTGACCGAACATGTTGGCGAACAACAGTCGCAGGTTGGCGAACTTCTGCCAGTTATCGCCCGGCATTTTCTCCACGAGGGATCCTTTGCCATGAACGACTTCATCGTGCGAAAGGGGCAGCATGTAGTTTTCAGAAAAAGCGTAAAGTCCGCGGAAGGTCAGCTGGTGGTGATGGTATTTGCGGTAGACGGCGTCATGACTGATGTAGCTGAGCGAATCGTGCATCCATCCCATGTCCCATTTGAATCCGAATCCCAGTCCACCCAGATACAGGGGACGGGATACCATCGGCCAAGCGGTGGATTCTTCAGCAATCATCTGCACGCCCGGGAAGTGTTGGTAGACCTCGGTGTTCAGGCGTTTCAGGAATTCAATGGCTTCCAGGTTTTCGTTGCCGCCGTATTGATTGGGGACCCATTCGCCATCCTGGCGTGAGTAATCCAGGTAGAGCATCGAGGCCACCGCGTCCACGCGCAGTCCATCGATGTGAAATCGGTCCAACCAGTAAAAGGCGCTGCTGATCAGGAAACTGCGCACTTCATGGCGTCCGTAATTGAAGATGTAGCTTTTCCAATCCGGGTGAAAACCCTGTTTTGGGTCTTCATGTTCGAACAAGTGGGTACCATCGAAATATGCCAATCCGTGTTCGTCGTTCGGAAAATGAGAGGGTACCCAGTCCAGAATGACTCCTATGTCATTTTGATGTAGCAAATCGACGAGGTAAGCGAAATCTTCTGGTGTGCCATAGCGACTGGATGCTGCAAAGAAACCGGTTAGTTGATAACCCCAGGAACCGTAGAAAGGGTGCTCCATGAGCGGGAGAAACTCCACGTGGGTAAACCCGGTTTCCTTGACGTAATCCACCAACATGGGGGCCAGTTCCCGGTAGGAAAGCAGTCGTTCCGGATCGTTGGGATCGCGTTTCCAGGAACCCAGGTGGACTTCGTAGACGCTGACGGGAGCCTGGTGGTTGGAGCGGTTTTCACGCTTCTCCATCCATGCCTGGTCCTTCCATTCATGTTGGGAATCCCAGATGACGGAGCCGGTTTTGGGCGGGATCTCGTGCCAGGACGCAAACGGATCTGCTTTCTCGACTTTGTATCCGTTCCACTTGGATTGAATATAATATTTGTAACAGTTGCCGGTCTCGATGCCGGGAATGAACCCCTCCCAAATCCCAGAGTGTCCTTTCGGGTTCAGAGGGTGTTCCGATTGGGACCATTGGTTGAAATCGCCCATGACATGGACCGATTCCGCATTGGGCGCCCAAACGGCGAAATAGATGCCTTCCACACCATCGCACTCGGCTTTGCGACTGCCCAGTTTGTCATACAAATGAAAATGACTGCCTTCATTGAACAAATGAAGGTCGTCATCGGACAGAAACGTGATGCCTGGTGCGTTTTTTCCCATATCCTTTAAGAATGATGGAATGATTCGGATTCGTCGATGATCAAATAACGGTGCCGTCCGGGACAATGGCGTTTTTGGGAATGATCACGATGCCGTCCCGAATATGGTAGAGTTCATGATCCGCTTCGGACGGTTTGCCTTCAGGAGTGATCACGCAGTCTTTGCCGATACGAGCGCCTTTGTCGATGATGGCATTGAAGATCTTGGTGCGTGGTCCGATGCCGATGGCGGGTTTGCCTTCCTGCGCATGTCTGGCAATGGATTCCTGGGATTCATAATAGTCGCCGCCCATCATGACCACTCGTTCCATTTCGGTGTCGGCGCCGACAATACTTCGAATCCCGAGCATGCATTTTTTCAATTTGGCCTTTTGCACGATGCAACCATCCGAAAGAAGCGTGGACTCGATCTGTCCACCGTTAACCTTACTGGCTGGCAGGAACCTGGGGCGGGTGAAGACGGGCGACTGCATGTCGAAGAAATTGAACTTTGGCATCACCGAGGTGAGGTCCAGATTGGCGTCGAAAAATGCCTTGATGGTTCCCACATCTTCCCAATAGCCCTGATAGACATAGGAGGATACTTTGTGGGTTTTGATGGCTTCAGGGATGATGTGCTTGCCGAAATCGGTGTGGGAATTGTCCAGCAACTCCAGCAAGGTTTTTCGATTGAAAATATAAATCCCCATGGATGCCAGCCAGAGGTCTTCTTCTGATTCGATGTCCAGTTTGCTATACCAATCCCGAGGCATTTTAAGATCGTCCTGCAGCGCCGGATCTTTCGGTTTTTCCACGAATCGGGTAATTTCGTGGGCATCGTTCATCTGCATGATGCCGAATCCCTCCACCCAGTCTTTCTCCACCGGAATGGTAGCCACGGTCAGTTCCGCGCCCTGTTCGATGTGGTGTGCCAGCATTTCCAGATAATTCATGCGGTAGAGTTGGTCCCCGCTGAGAATGATCAGGTATTCGAACGGCTGGCTCGTTAAATGCATCAGGTTCTTGCGTACGGCATCCGCGGTTCCCTCATACCATGATGTGCTGGTGGGCGTTTGTTCGGCGGCGAGGATTTCGACAAATCCCCTTGAGAAATGATCAAATTTATAGGACTGGGAGATGTGTCGGTGCAAAGACGCGGACAGGAATTGCGTCATGACAAATATCCGATGCATGCCCGAGTTGATGCAGTTGGAAATCGGCACATCGACGAGGCGGTATTTTCCCCCCAGCGGAACCGCAGGTTTGCTACGCTCCTTGGTCAGGGGATACAATCGAGTGCCGGCGCCACCGCCCAGGATGACGCTTAAGACGTTTTGCGACAAAAAGGATGCTGAAAAAATCGGATTTGATGCCATAGTTTGCCTTTGGTTATGTTCGAGTGAGAACTGCGGGATTGTAGTGAGTTTTAGATCAAGGTAACAAGCAGCAAAGGGACGAAAGTTGTGGAAAACACAAAATATGATCGGATTGTAACAAACCGAAATTACCAGCCGAAGTCCGGCATTCATTGAAGTCATGACAAATATACAAGCTTCCTTGCATGCGGTCATTACCGCAGGTCCAACCTATGAACCTCTGGATCAGGTGAGACGACTCACCAATTTTTCCACGGGTTCACTGGGGGCGCAGCTTGCCAGTTTCCTGAAGGCCAGGGGGATTAAAGTCACTTTGTTGACGGGGCACTACTCGACGTATGATG
>Ga0181590_10002696_pt1 | contig 14987 bp, 11 predicted proteins | sample 071ome_34_FD_132446 | JGI IMG/M metagenome (GOLD analysis project Ga0181590, IMG submission 132446) | Coastal salt marsh microbial communities from the Groves Creek Marsh, Skidaway Island, Georgia - 071411BT metaG (megahit assembly) | ecosystem: Environmental > Aquatic > Marine > Intertidal... | reverse complement strand
ATATTCGTTTGCTTATCCCGATGGTCTCTACGAAAAAAGAAATCATTGAAGTCATGACATTCATCCAACAGATCAAACAAGCTTGTATCGATAAAAACATTGCTATTGGTGATATCAGTATAGGTGTTATGATTGAAGTTCCTTCTCTTGCATTATCTGCACATTTAATTGCACCAATTGTCGATTTTTTCTCTATCGGAACCAATGATCTTGTTCAATATACTATGGCAACGGATCGTTCCGTCTTACTTGATAATGATATTGCAGATCCATATCACCCTTCTATCATTTCACTTATCCATCATGTTTCAGAGAGTGCACATAAACATCACATACCTGTAAGTGTTTGTGGTGATGTTGCTTCTCAAGAAGATTATGCAACATTGCTGATTGCATTAGGTATTTCAAGTTTATCCATGGTCCCTAGTAAAATATTATCGATGAAACAACATATTTCAAGCTTACATTCTGGTCATTTAAAATCACTAAAGCCTTCTTTATTAAACGTTGAAGATGATCATGAACTCAAAGCATTATTAAAAAAAACACCTTCTAAATAGAAGGTGTTTTTTTATTCATGTTTTGATTTTTGAATATAAAATTTAAGACGTTGAAATAATTTTGTTTGTTCGTAACTTAAAATAGCGACTTTATAAATCGGTGTCACGAGTACAATGACAATACCTGTGGATATGAGTAATGTAGCCAATGCAAGGAATACTTCAATATTCGATAGCAGTCCTGAAGCATAAGCTACAGGTACCGTCATTGGCGCGAAAAAAGGAATGAAAGAAGCAATTCTAAGGATCGTGTCACCACCTGCTGCCGATGCAAACAATGAAATATAAAATCCGATGACAAGTAAGATCATGATTGGACCTTGAAACGTTTGATAATCTTCTTGAGTCGTTGCAATAGATGCTGTGAGTGCTGCAATAACTAAATATAACATGGCACCAATTAAAATGAAAAGTGCTGTAATCACTAGTATGCTTTGCCAATTCGGGAAATATTGAACAAATACTTCTGTTAGAGATTCTGTTGACATCCCAGTAACAGATGTACTTTGATTACCTATGGCACTTCCAATAAGTCCATAGATGACAAGCAGTATACTTTGGATCAAAATAAAGATTAAACTCGCAATAATTTTTGATAAGAAATGAATACTTGCTTTCACACTTGAAATAATCGTTTCAATCGCTTTAGAAGATTTCTCTTCAATAATATCCACACCAACAAATTGAATACCAAACGTCAAAATTAAAAATAAAGGTAACGTAAAGACTGAAGATAGTCCACTAATGATTTCGTTGATGACTGGATCTTCATAATCTTGAGGTAAAAATGTTTCTGTTGTCGGTGGCATGTAATTTTGATTTTGATCGATGACATCTAAAAGCTGTAACGTTTGTAAGATGGCTGTGTCATAGGTCGTATTAAATCGGTATAACTGTATATTAATAGATGCTTCTTGTGCACTTAATCGCAGCAAAATATCATATTGTTGTTGATCAAAAAATGTATCTTCTAATTCTGTCGTCGTTTCAGTAAATATAAACATCGGTACATCTAATCCTTGATTCAATGTTACATCAAGTGATGTGATATAGGATGACGTCTCACGATCCGTGATATATGCAATTTGGACAGTTTGGTCATTGTCATTATCAAACAAACCAATAATCGTCGGTAAATTAATAATCACGATGGTGAGTAATCCAATAATAATATTTGAAATCAAAAACGATTTTTTTAATAATCTTTTTTTAAGACCAAATGATATAAGGAATTTAAGCTTTTTCATGTCGTGTCACCTTATCAATAAAAATTTCTGAAAGTGGTGGTTCTAAAACATCAAACGTCGTGACATGATCAAATGTTTTCACAACATCAAAAACATCTTTGACGCATTCTTTTGAGGCAACTTTCACCATGATTGCATTAGGATATGTATCAATTTGAATCACACCTTCGATGTTTTCAAGTGATTTCATATCTATGTGCGTTGCTTTGATGCGTATGTTTAATTTTTGATATGTTTCTTTAATCGTTTGAATCGGTCCTTCTAAAATGACCTGGCCTTTTTCTAATACAACAATCTTCTCACAAAATGATTCGACATGATCAAGTTGATGGGATGAAAAAATGACCATCGTCCCTTGTTTTTGAAAATCTCTTATCGTTTGTACAAATAATTCTGTATTAATTGGATCAAGTCCACTAAAAGGTTCATCTAATATAAGTAATTTAGGATTATTAATTAATGCTGCAATAAATTGAATTTTTTGCTGATTTCCTTTAGATAATTCTTTCACTTTTTTCAATTTATATTCCGTAATATGAAATCGATCAAGCCAGTAATCTAAACGCTTCTCAATATCTTCTTTAGATACCTCTTTTAATTGCCCTAAATAATACATTAAATCTTTAACTGTAATTTTTGTTAATAACGATCTTTCTTCAATCATATAACCAATATCATTGACATCATCATAACTGACTTGATGTCCATCTAATGTAATGGATCCTGATTTCGGCTGAATGAGTCCCATAATCATTCTAAATGTGGTCGTTTTTCCTGCACCATTCGTTCCTAATAAACCAAATATTTCACCAGGTTTTATTGTAAATGATAAATTTTGTACAGCTTTAACTTCTCCATAAGACATGGAGACATTTTTTACATCTAGCATCGTGTCACCTCATATTTATTGTATCAAAATTATTATATATTATCAAATATTATTTTTTATTACAAAAAAATATGCACTTAATTGTGCATATTTAGATTCATACATAATGTTTTAAATGCCTCTAAAGATAATGTTTCTTGTTGTTGTGAGCCATATCGTCTTAAAGTAACGGTTTGTTGTTCAACTTCTTGGTCACCAAGAACTAAAGTAAATGGAATCTTTTCTGTTTGTGCGGCACGAATTTTATACCCCATTTTCTCGTTTCTTAAATCCATTTCAACTCTAAATGCAGACAACGCTTGTTTGATTTCTTCTGCATAAGTTGCATGCAAGTCAAGATGCACTGGAATGATTTTAACTTGCGTTGGAGATAACCAAAATGGGAAAGCGCCTTTGTATTCTTCTATTAAATAGGCAACAAAACGTTCCATTGTTGATACAATCCCTCTATGAATCACAACAGGACGGTGATTTGCGCCATCTTCACCTACATATGTTAAATCAAATTTCTCAGGTAATAAAAAGTCTAGTTGAATGGTTGACAATGTTTCTTCGTGTCCCAATGCTGTTTTTACTTGAACATCTAATTTAGGTCCATAAAAAGCAGCTTCACCTGTGGCTTCATAATAAGGTATTTCTAATTCATCCATGGCTTCTTTTAACATAGATTCTGCTTTATTCCACATGGCATCATCAGGATAATATTTTTCTTTATCATCTTGATCACGATAACTCAAGCGACATGTGAAATCCGTGATTTCAAAATCTTTGTATACATCAAATAATAAATAGGCAACACGTTTAAACTCTTCTTTGATTTGATCTGGTCTCACAAAAATATGGGCGTCATTTAGCGTCATTTCTCTTACACGTTGTAATCCAGATAGTGCACCACTTTTTTCATAACGATGCATCATTCCTAATTCTGCGATACGAATTGGAAGTTCTTTATAACTATGGATATCTTGTTTAAAGATCAACATGTGATGTGGACAATTCATTGGTCTTAATACAAGTAATTCACCATCTCCCATATCCATTGGTGGAAACATATTTTCATGATAATGGTCCCAATGTCCAGATGTCTTATATAAATCTACATTAGCCATAATTGGTGTATATACATGATCATAACCTAATGAAATTTCTTTATCTGTTATATAACGCTCTATAACACGTCTTATCGTCGCACCTTTTTTTAACCAAAATGGAAGTCCAGCACCTGCTTCTTTTGTTGTCATAAAAAGATTTTGAGCTTTACCGATTTTACGGTGATCACGTGCTTTTCTTTCTTCAAGTAATTGTAAATATGCTTGCAAATCTGTGTCACTAAAAAATGCCGTTCCATAAATACGTGTAAGCATATCATTTTTAGCATCACCTCTAAAGTAAGCACCTGCTAAACTCAATAATTTAAAATGCTTAATAAGTCCGGTATGACTCACATGTCCACCACGACATAAATCGGTAAAATCACCTTGCGTATAAAATGTTAATTGCTCATGTTTGTATTGTTCGATAATATCTAATTTATATTGATCGTGTTTAAAAAGTGTTTTCGCTTCTTCGTAGGAAATTTCTTTTCTAACAATCGGCAAAGCTTGTTCTTTAAATGTATGCATCTTTTTTTCAATACGTACTAAATCATCTTCTGTGAGTTGATACCCTGGTACTGAAATGTCATAATAGAAGCCTTCTTCAATGGCAGGACCTACACCGAAAAGGGCATTGGGATATAATGATAAAACTGCTTGTGCGAGTAAGTGCGCAGCAGAATGTCTTAAAAAATATAATGCTTCTTTATCTTTTTTTGTAACAATTTTAAATGATGCATCCTTTAATAATGGTCTTGAAAGCTCAATATATTCATCATTGATGATGGCACCAATCGCATCTTTTGCTAAACTCTTTGAAATCGATGATGCAATTTCATAAACAGTCATACCATCTTCGTATGTTTTGATACTTCCATCAGGAAATGTTAAATTCATAAGTATCCTCTTTCATAAAAAAGATGCCTTATCTAAGGATAAGACACGCTTATTATAGCATATATCAAGAACTTTTTCTATGATAACTTCACTAATTCTGTCATGTCACGAAGTCTTCTTATAAGCCTTGTTGCTTTAACTCTATTAATTTCATCATGGCCAGTTGCCAATGCGTCTACAAGCTGAGTCATTGTATAATTCGATGACACATAGATAGGTAAAGATGCACTTAAACGATATTGAATGAGTGGCATCAATATTTCATCTCTAAACCATGGTGAATGATATTCGCCACCTAAGTCATCTAAAATTAAAATAGATGTTTGTTTTAAGATGTTGATTCGTTTTTCTATTGTACCTTCATCAATACCTTGTTTAAAGCCTCTAATTAAATCTGGAACATAAGTAAAAATGACATCAATATCATGGTCTGCATAATAAGCTGCAATCGCAGATAATAAATAACTTTTCCCAGACCCATATGGACCATGAATATAGATTCCTTTTGTTGCTTTTCTATCTACATACAATTGCACGGATGTTTGAGCAATCTCTAGTGCTTTTTTTCTTATATCAGATGTTTGATGAAAATCATTCAGTGTCGCATCTTGAATATAAATATCACTATCAAAAAATGATAAATATTGTCTAAGTTTTTGTTGTTTTAATTCATAAGCTTTTTCTTTTGTTGGACGATACACAATTTCAATATAAGGTTCTTTGATGAGTACAGGTATGTATCCGTCATAAGACTTTTGATCATACTTATCCATTAAATATTGATATACTTTTAATACATCTAAATCGTCAATCATTAAGTCTTTTGTTTCTTCATCTTTTGAAATGACGTTTCGCATCTCTAATAAGGTCATAAAGCGTCCTCCTCTTTTTTGAGTTCCGCCAAATAATCATCTAACCAATCTGGTTCTACAGACACACGTACCGATTTTTTTACTTGTTTTTTCTGATATGCTGTTTCTAATTTTGTCGTCATTTCTATTGCATCTTGAGATGTCGTGACACCTTTAGACATCCAATCTATGAGGATTTTTTCTAAATAATGAATGTGAGGCAGCACACCTTCTTTACGTTTCAACACAAACACAAGTAAAACATTTATAACACCCAGGTCAACATGATTTCTTTCTACAAGCGATGTAATGGTATCTAATGCAATACCTTGATGATCATGCTTTCCATACTTTTGGATGATATAAAGTGGTGAGATCTGACTGTAGTTACTAAATGGTTGTTCTTTTTTGTCATCAATGGTTAATATTTGATGTTGCTCAAAATAGCGTTTTGCAGCATTTTTAATGGCTTCATTTTTGACAATTTGAGATGGATGTATCGATGTCAAGATCTGATTTAAATCTTCTTGATTTAACTGATAAATAAAGACAAGATTTTCAATAAGTTGTCGTGTTATTGATTTCAATAAAGACGGCTTTTTATATGCGGATGGCAGTTGATCGACCCATGTTTCATAAGGGAAACGTGTTTTTACTACCTTTGCGTGTACCCCACCATTTTCAAATAGTGGTGTATCAATTGATAGTTTTTTTACTTGATCGACATCAAAGACATCATCATAATGAATGTCTTTTCTTTGATAGCCTAAATGTGGCTGTTGGACTTTAAATTGGTCAACTAATGTACGTAACATTGCATCTCCAATTTTTTGTTCCAATGTGATACCAAAAATTGTATCTGTTAAAAATTGTTTAGCAGTCATTGGTTTTTTAATTTGTAGTAATATATCTTCTTTTGATTCGTAAACATCTAAGAGTACATGTGCTTGAAGTTTATTACATGCATCTTCAAATTCTTTTTTTGTAATCACGAGTAAGTTAAGCATATCCATATCGTTGACAGAGACAACATCTTTTTGATATGTCAATGAAAAAATGAAATGGTATAGCGAAAAAGCCACTTGACCGATGAGTGGTTGATATAAAAGTGAGATGACTTTATGATCATGCCCAGATAAATCAATTGGCGCATATAATTTAAGTGTTGCCATGAATAATCTTATCTATTTCCTTTTCTAACGCTTGATAAAATGCTTCGAAATTAAGTGTACTTGAAATGATATGTGTTGTTTTCTTCATTTTGAGAGATTGAGCCATTTGCGAAGAAATTCTCGATTCAGCTTGTTCAGAGGTTAATCCTCTTTTTAACAATCGGTGTTTTTGTATATCTTTCGGTACTGTAATTAAAATCACGGCATCTAAACGGTTTTCATATTGAGTTTCAAACAGGAGTGGTATATCGATAATCACATGATTCGTAGATGCCTGGATTTGATGTTCGATGATGTCATAAACTTTTGGATGCAAATATGCTTCAAGTGACTTCCGAATCTTTTCATTATTAAAAACATCTTGTTTAAATTGTTGTTGGATCGTGAGATCGTTAAGATCTAACTCAAATAACGAAGATAATGCTTGTATAATAAGCGGATCTTTCCATAATGTATGGACGATGGCATCACTGTCTATGACTGTGAATCCCTTTGCTTTTAAATATGTCGTCGCAGTTGACTTACCACTGGCAATATTTCCAGTGATACCAATTTTAAGTTTATTTACTTTGACAGGTCGGACAGACATAAGTCCCTCTTCCTCCAACTTTAATTTTAATGATAGGTGTATGACATACTTCACATGGTATATCTTTTTTTGTATGTACTTTTAATTCATTTTGAAATTTACCATCGACACCATGTATGGCGTGATACGTTCTAATCGTGGATCCACCTAATTCTGTAGCATATGATAAGACTTGTATCGCATGATATATCATCCGACTTACATCTTTTTTAGTGAGTCGATAACATTTCTTTTCTGGATGTATACCTGCTCTAAAGAGCGTTTCATCCACATAAATATTTCCAAGTCCTGAGATCAGATGCTGGTCAAGTAATGCCATTTTTACAGGAATTCTTTTTTGTTTTAGTCGTTTATAGAATACAATCGGATCAATATCTTTAGGTTCTTTTCCAAGCAAAGAAAGTGGTGGCACCTCTAAATAAGTGTTTTTATCAATCAGTTCAAATTTTCCAAATTTTCTCGTATCATGATATGTCAGTGATTCATTTGTATTTAAATCAAACACAACATGTTCATGATTGGAAGGTTGTCTTTTTTGGTGAAGATAATATTTTCCTTCCATTCTAAGATGTGAAATCATAACATGATGATCTAATATAAATACTAAATATTTTCCATATCTTAAAATATCATGAATCGTCTGACCTAGAATGTCTTTTTCAAAATCTTTCGTAATGACACAATTAGACCAATACACATGAACATCTACAATTGTTTTACCACTTACAAGGGTCTTTAATGTTTGTCTAACAGTTTCAACTTCAGGAAGCTCTGGCATTATTTTACCTCATACCATGTATGCCCTGTATCCATCGAAATATCTAGAGATACATGCATTTCTATCGCTTGTTTCATAGCCTCTTCGACAAATTTGGAAACTGTTTCAAGCTCCTCTTCATAAACATTTAATATGAGTTCATCATGGACTTGTAATATGAGTGATGAACGCAATTGATGTGCATTTAATTTACGATGCAATTCAATCATTGCAAGTTTTATAATATCTGCTGCAGACCCTTGAATCGGCGCATTCATCGCGGTTCTCTCACCAAAGGCACGTTGCATATACACAGATGACTGAAGTTCTGGTATGTAACGTCTTCTTTTTAAAATTGTTTCAACATAACCATTGGCTTTTGCAAATGCAACAGTATCTTCCATATACGATTTAATTTCTGGATAAATGGTTAAATACGTATCAATAAATTGTTGTGCTTCTTTTTGAGATACGTGGATATCGTCTGCGAGGCTCCATGCTGAAATGCCATAAATGATGCCAAAATTCACTGCTTTTGCTTGTCTTCTTTGTTCTTTAGACACTTCATTTACATGAAATACTTTTTTCGCTGTTTGCTCATGAATGTCTTCCCCGTTATTAAACGATTCAATAAGGGCAGTGACATTTGCAATGTGTGCTAATACACGTAGTTCAATTTGTGAGTAATCTGCACCAAGTAACGTTGCACCGTTAGATGCATGAAATATTTGACGAATGAGACGCCCTTCTTCTGTACGAATCGGAATGTTTTGTAAGTTAGGATCTGTTGAAGAAAGTCGTCCAGTTGTCGTGAGTGCTTGCATATAAATCGTATGGATTTTACCGTCTTCTAAAATATATGGTCGTAAACCTTCGATATAGGTTGAGTAAAGTTTTGTGACACTGCGATATGTTAAGATATGTTCAATAATCGGATGATGTTTTTTTAATTTTTCTAAGACATCGACATTTGTTGAATAGCCTGTTTTTGTTTTCTTACTTGCAGGTAATCCTAAATGCTCAAATAATACCTCTCCGAGTTGTTTTGGAGAAGCAATATTAAATGTCATCCCTGCAAGTGCGTAAATGTCTTTTTCTAATACTTCAATTTTCTTTTTTAATGTCTCACCCATCTGATTGAGCGTTTCGATATTTGCATCAATTCCAGAAAATTCCATATCACCTAAAACAAAGGATAATGGCAGCTCTACATCATATAACAAGTGATATTGATTTTTATCTTTAAGCAGTTGATCTTGCGTATCTTTTAAATCTTGAATCGCTTTTGCTTTAGAGACGATATGTGTATGATGAGATAAATCTTCAGGGAGTCCTCTTTTGACACCTTTCCCATAAATATCTTCTTCATAAGCAACGCCGACATAATCAAATGCCGATACAACTCGATTAAATTCTTCTTTTCCTAAATGCGCGTTGATAATATAACTTGACAGTAATAAATCAGATGTGACCCCTTTTAAATGTATGTCATGCCATTTTAAAAAGACATACATCGCTTTTGCATCATAAACATATTTTTTTATGGTTGTCTCTTCTAAAAAAGCTTTGAACACTGAAGATGATAACGCATATTGGGGATCAATAAATACATACGTTTCGTCAAATGCAAGTCCAATTCCCCAAAGGGATGCTTGATGATAATTTGAATTAGACAACTCTACATGCATGGCACATGTTTTTATATTATATGATTGAAAAGTGGCATCATCTTGAACATTGATAAATGTGAAGGCGGATGCTTTAGGTTCTTGAACCACTTTTTTAGCAAGCATATGCAGTTCATATCGCTGAAGAAATTTAATTCTTTGTTCTTGATCAAGTGGTTTTCTAATGATATCATCAATGTTTAAATCAAGCGTTGCATGCGTATCAATGGTGACAAGCATCTTGGATAAGATGGCTGAGTCTCTTCCAGCTTTTATTTTTTCTGAAAGCTTACCACCAATCTCATCTGCATGATCCAATACGTTTTCTAAGGTTTGATATGTTTTTAAAAGTTTAATCGCGGTTTTCTCACCAACACCAGGAATCCCGGGAATGTTATCTGAAGGATCTCCCATAAGTCCTTTTAAATCAATCATTTGTTGATGAGAAAGTTCATACGTTTCTAAGATTTTTTTAGGGGTATAATCATGAACTTCTTTCATGCCTTTTTTTAACAAATGAACCGTAACATGATCTGAAACAAGTTGAAGCAAATCTCGGTCTGATGAATAAATGTGCACATCATACCCTTCAAGTTTAGAGAATGTACCTATGATATCGTCTGCTTCATAACCTGCTTGTCTGTAATGTGTAATTCCCATAACATCTAAATAGTCATTGATGATACTGAGTTGACTCGCAAGTTCTTCTGGCATTTTTGCACGACCTGCTTTGTAGTCTTCGTATACAAGGTGTCGCTTTGTTTTTTCTTTGGTGTCAAATGCAACTAAAATCATGTCATCTTGATCTGTGACAATTTGTTCAAACATATTAATAAATGCAAAAAGTGCATTGGTATATTCACCTTTAGAAGTTTGCATCAAGGTTGCACCTGGATAAGCTGTTGCAAAGTACGCTCTAAAGACGATTGAATTTCCATCCACTAGTATTAGTTTTTTATTCATAAACACCTACTCATTTAAAATTTTATCACATCTTTTATCACTGTTTTTCCACGACTTATGTGGATAACTTCAAAAATAAAAGTCAATATTTAAATCGACCTTTATGCTTTCCTTTACCTTTTTTAATTTTACTTGGTTGAAACTGATTTGGATTCATTTTAGACATATTTGAAGGATCCATGGACATCATTTGTTTCATCATCTTTTTTTGATTATTAAATGCATCTCTTAGACGATTGACAGCAGCCACGGATAGACCACTCCCTCTTGCGATGCGTTCTCTTCTTTTAGAGGATTGATCGATCAATAGCGGATCTTTTCGTTCTTTTATTGTCATTGAATCAATGAGCACAGACATTTCTTTTAACGGTTTATCGTCAACTTGAGCTGCCTGTTTAGAAAGTCCAGGAATAAGTCCCATGACTTTTTGAATCGAACCCATGCGTTTAATCATTTTAAATTGTTTCTTTAAGTCGTTATAGTTAAAGGTATTATTTTGAATTTTTGTCATTAAGTCTTTGGCATCATCTTCTGATACCGCTTCAGATGCTTTTTCAACAAGACTCATGACATCACCCATTCCTAAAATACGTGATGCCATACGATCAGGATGAAAAACTTCTAATACCTCAATTTTTTCACCTGATGCTTGAAATTTAATTGGAATAGATGCCACACTTGAAATTGAAAGTGCAGCCCCTCCTCTTGTATCACCATCTAATTTTGTTAAAATTGCACCTGTCGCTTGAATATGTTCATGAAAGTTTTTTGCAGTAATGGCGGCGTCTTGACCTGTCATCGCATCTACCGTTAGTAATATTTCTGAAGGAGATGTCATTTCCTTAATCATTTTTAATTCATCTAATAATGCGGTATCTATAGAAAGACGTCCTGCAGTATCGATTAATACAACTTCATAATGATGGTCTTTAGCGTAATCCAAAGCTTCTTTAACAATGACAGATACATCCATTTGACCTTTTTCAAAAACATCTACTTGAATACTTTGACCTAAAACTTTTAATTGATCAATGGCGGCAGGACGATAAATATCTGCAGCCACTAATAACACTTTTTTGTTTTCAGATGCTTTGATTGTTTTTGCAAGCTTTGCAATCGACGTTGTTTTACCAGAACCTTGTAAACCAATGAGCATCATGACAGTCAATCCAGATGGTTGATAGGATATATATGACGTTTTTTCACCGAGGATACTCACTAATGTATCATTGACAACTTTTGCAACTTGTTGACCAGGATTTAATCCTTTTATGATTTTTTCACCAAGTGCATTTTCTTTAACTTGATCGGTGAAAGATTTTATAACGCTTAAATGCACATCTGCTTCTAGCAATGCGCGTCTAATTTCTTTTAATGTATTTGTGATATCATCTTCATTTAAATAACCTTTACCTGATAATCTTCTTAAGGCCATTTGTAAACGAGAACTCAATGTTGTTTCAAACATTATTCATCCATCTCTTTAAGTGTTTTTAAAAGGGTAAGATCTTGAGTTTTTTCAAATGTGTCTAACAAAGAAAGACGTTTTTGAGCTTTTTCATGTAACTTTAGTTTGCTTTCATATGCTAATAGATGATCTTCAATTTTATGGATAGCGTCATGAATGGCACTACGTGATACATGATACGCTTCAGCAATTTCTTTTAAACTAAAATCATCTAAAAAATACGCTTTAAAATACTGTTGTTGCGTCTCAGTAAATAGAGATTCATATTGTAAAAATAATGAAATAATAAGATGTTTCTTTTCTAAATCCATGTTAAACCCCATGATCTATGAGTTGCTGCATAAATGCTTCTTTATCAAATACCGCAAGATCATCAATGCCTTCTCCAATGCCAATATATGCAATGGGTACTTTAAGCATCGAAACAATTGGTAAGACGATGCCACCTTTTGAGGTGCCATCTAATTTTGTAATGACGAGATCCGTGACTTCTGTTGCTTCATGAAAAAGTTTTGCTTGAGAAACGCCATTTTGACCTGTGGTTGCATCTAAAACTAAATATGTACGTATATCAATGGTGCCATATGCTTTAGGAATCATGCGTCTCATTTTCGTTAATTCAGCCATTAAGTGTTGTTTGTTTTGAAGTCTACCAGCAGTATCAATCAAAATGACATCGACATCTTTTTCTTTGGCAAGTTTTAATCCATCATAAATAACAGAACTCGGATCTTTTGAAGGATTCGTATAAAATAGGACATCACTTTTTTCCGCCCATACTCGTAATTGATCGATTGCGGCTGCACGAAATGTATCTGCAGCAATGATCATCACTTTTTGATTTTTACTTATTTGATGTGCAAGTTTTCCAATAGTGGTAGTTTTTCCAACACCATTCACACCAACCACAAATATCACGTGTTTCTCTTGAAGATGCGCGACATCGATGAACAGCATATCAACAAATTGATACAATACATCGAGCAACGATTCATAATCATTTATCGGTGATTTTTTATTGTTTTCTATTAAGTAATCAATCATATCTGTTGATGTATCTAATCCGACATCTGATATTAACAATGCATCTTCTAATGCTTCTAATACATCTTGATGTAACATTTGATGTTTATCCATTGCTTCTTTAACAGAAAACAACGATAGATGCGACCTATTGAGTGCTTTTTCATATGAAATTTTAGGTTTTTTAGAAAATAAGTTTTTAAAAAATCCCATGATTTCTCCTGCGTTTTATTATACCATAAAGAAAAAGACTTCTTCACCTTATATAAGGTGTCGTCGTCTTTTGTCTTTTAGGGAAAAAGGGTCTAAAATTACTTTTAGAGCTTTTATGATATCAAAATTCATTATATTTGTAAAGAGGATCACTTAAGAATCAGCGAGTGTTTCCTCTTTTTTAATGTAACGACATTTAGGGAATCCACTACATGCAACAAATTCACCATATTTTGATTTTCTAATGACGAGTTGGCTGCCACATTCTGGACAAGTTTCATCAAGCATCACGGGTTGTATTTTTTTCATATTGACTTTGGCATTGTCTAACATCGGCATGAACATCTCATAAAATGTTTTCAAAATACTCAGTTTATCATAATTGCCTTCAGAAACTTTATCCAAGTTTGCTTCCATTTCAGCTGTGTAGTCAATATTGATAATATCTTTGAAAAATTTATCTAATTCATCTGATGTTAAGATACCTTGGTCTGTTGGTTGAAGATTTTTCTCTTTCGTGACATATCCTCTATCAATGAGTGTTTTTATGATAGATGCATATGTTGAGGGTCTACCAATGCCTAATTCATCAAGTTTTTTAATCATGCTTGCTTCATTATATCTTGGTTTTGGTTGTGTCTGTTTTTCAATTGAAACAATTGCATCCATTGTAATTGTATCGCCTTGGTGGAATTTAGGTAAAAGAATATCTTTATTTTTAGATTCTTCATACACTTTTAAAAACCCATCAAAAATTAATCGTACACCTTTCATATTGAAGTCATGATTGTTGGATGTAAAAGTCACTTTTGTATGATCTAAAATTGCGGGTGCCATAAGGGATGCAAGTGTTCTTCCATATATTCTTGCATATAGTTTCATAGCATCTTCAAATAATTTTTCATCTTTAATCGATGATGCATCGACATTTGCCTTTACATATTCAGGTGTATATAACACATTTGTTGGACGAATACCTTCATGTGCATCTTGAGCATTTTGATCTTTTGTTGTTTGATATTTTCCTAAATATTGAGCACCATAATTTTTTTCAATATGCATCATTGCAGCTTCAACAAATTCATTAGAAAGTCTTGTCACATCTGTTCTCATATAGGTGATAAGTCCTGTTGTCTCACCATTAATATCAATACCTTCATATAAATACTGAGCAAGCATCATTGTACGTGTCGATGAGTATCCTAAATTATTATAAGCATCTCTTTGCAATGTCGACGTTTTAAATGCTTCTTTTGAATATCTTGGTTTTTCGTTGACATCTAATTTAGAAATCGTAAAAGGATTGGTCGCTTCTTTTAAGATGGCATCAGAAGAAGCTTTATCTAATTGATCTTTATTTTTACTATAATCAGCTTTCATTCCTTGATATGTTGCTTCTAAATCAAAATACGTCTTAGGAACAAACGCTTTAATTTCTTTTTCTAAATCAACGATAAGCTTCAATGCAACACTTTGAACACGGCCTGCAGATTTAGATTTTATTTTACTTTGTAGTAATGTTGAGAGTTTAAAGCCAATAATTCGGTCTAACATTCGTCTTGTTTCTTGAGACGATACTAGACCAGTATCGATTTTT
>Ga0181590_10002686_pt1 | contig 15000 bp, 14 predicted proteins | sample 071ome_34_FD_132446 | JGI IMG/M metagenome (GOLD analysis project Ga0181590, IMG submission 132446) | Coastal salt marsh microbial communities from the Groves Creek Marsh, Skidaway Island, Georgia - 071411BT metaG (megahit assembly) | ecosystem: Environmental > Aquatic > Marine > Intertidal... | reverse complement strand
TTTTCCATTTGCTGTTACAGCTTCACTAGCTGGTTTAACGGAGGCAACTTTAACTTTAAGAGTTTTAGATGAAATGACAGGTACTAGAGGTCATATGAATAAAGAATACTTTGCACAAGGATTAGGGAATTTAGTTGTTGGATTCTTTGGAGGAATGGGTGGAGATGCCATGGTTGGTCAGTCTATTATTAATACACAATCCGGCGGTAGAACCCGTTTGTCTGGAATTACTGCTGGACTTGGACTTTTACTATTTTTAATGTTTGCCGCACCGGTTGTTAATTCAATTCCTCTTGCAAGTTTGGTTGGTTTGATGTTTATGGTTGTTGTTTCGACTTTTAAATGGGAAACCTTCAAATACAAAGGAAAACTTCCAACTTCAGATATTGTGGTTGTGCTTTTAACAAGTATTGCAACTATAGTTTTTGATTTAGCAACGGCAGTTGTAATTGGAATAATTGTTTCGGCTTTAGTTTTTTCTTGGGAAAAAGGAAAACAGATTGAAGTGAGAACTTCTTTAAACAAAAGGGGAGAGAAGATTTATAAAATTAATGGAATTTTGTTTTTTGGTTCGAGTTTAGCTTTTAAAAATGCTTTTGATGTGCAAAATGATCCTGAAAAAATTATCATTGATTTAAAGTACGGAAAGATTATGGATACCTCTAGTTTAGAGGCAATTAATTCGGTTGTTGAAAGATATCAATCAGCTGGTAAAAAGGTATTAGTTACAAGAGCTCAGGAAACTTGTAGAGCTTTATTAAAAAACTCTCAAGAACTTACAGTAATTGAGAGCTGTGATGAATATGATCCAACTTCTTAATTTAATTATATGTTTAAAAAAGTAAATTCTTTAGTTCTTGATCCTACTGCAAAAATTTTAAATTTTTTAAGTTTAAGCTATGCAAGGTTTTTGAAATCTACTGACTCTGAAGACAATTTTATCCCTTGCGTAGAATTAGTTGATACTAAGATAATGAAGTCCAAAAGAATGATTCAGAATATTTTAACTAACAGTCAAGATTTTTATGAATTTGAGTTAAACTCTAATTTATTAGTTTCTGAGAATTTTACGGTTCAAGATGCGGTGGATCATTTTTCTAGGTTTTTGCCAATGGCTTACAAAAATACTAGATATATTTCAAAATCTGATTTGAGTGATGTATTATCTTTATTTAACGCTATTTTCCCACAGCTTGATTTGTTTAATTCAGACTATGTTGATGATGATTTGTATTCTTTTTTGTTTCATTGTTTTAATAAAATAGAATTTTATTATACTAACTTTCAAAATCAAGAGTTGTTAAACAACGGAGTTTATATGATTTTAAGTAAAGAAAAAGGAGTTCTTCACTTAAATAATGATAAGAAAAATCTTTCACTTTATGGTGGAAACGTGGAGGGGTATTTTGATTTAAGAATTTATTCAAGTTTTAGTCGTGAGAATTCTCAGATGGATACTTATGATAAGCTTAGCTACAGTAGACATGGCTCTATTTATGATGAATCCGAAATTTCTCTAAATGTAAAATATAATACTTTGCAGGAATATTTGGATCATTACGAAAAGTTTTCTTGTATGCCATTAAGTTTTAAATTTTTTATGGTTTTATATAAAAGGGCATTGTTTGCTGAGTTTGCTAAGCCATTTTTAGTTGAAGTTATCAAATATTTAAAAGAAAATGTTTCGGAAAAACCTTTTCCTGAGAGCTCTGATCCTAGTGACGATTATTTAGCTATGTCGGCAATTGATAGATTTTTATTACGATTTTAAAATTATGATTTAGATAATTTTATGATATATTTTTCTTATGAATGAAATATTTAAATTTTTAGAAGATCTTACGGTTGATTACGATATTTATGAACATCCCCCAATTCATAGGGTAGGGGATGATGCTCTTTTAGGAATCAAACTTCCGGGATTGCAAACCAAAAATCTTTTTCTAAAAGATAAAAAATCAAAAAAGTTTTTTTTAGTTTCAATGGATCAAGATTCTAAAATGGACTTGAAAGAATTTGGTAATCAGTTGGGTGGCATGAAGTTTTCATTTGGAAAACCTGAAGATTTAAAAAGACTTTTAAACGTAGAACCTGGAAGTGTATGTGTTTTAGGAAAAATTTTTGATTCAAATGATGAGGTTGAAGTTGTGATAGATCAAAAGCTTTTGAATGCCGAATTGGTTGCTTTTCATCCGAATTTAAATACAAAAACCTTAGTTTTCCCTAAAAAAAGTTTTAAAAAGATTTTAAAATCATTTAAATATATTTCATTTGATTTTAATAAATTTTTATGACTTTAATTTTAATTCTTTTATTTGTTTTGGGTGGTTTGGTATTCAAAACAAAGTTTCTGATTTTTTCTTTAGCAGCTTTGGCAGTTCTCTTGTTTTTTCATAATAGATATGATTCTAAAAGTTTAATACTTTCTTTTTTAATATCTTTAATTTGGTCTGTTTTTTCTGTAGATATATATAATTATTCTTTTAGTTTTAAATTCTTTGGTTTTTTTGATGTATTTCCCTTTCTAGCTTTTGGAATTGGTTTATATGGTTCTTGGTATATTTTTTATAGTCTAATTAGCTATTTAAAAGTTAAAAAGTTAAATTTAAGATTAGAGTTCTTAATTTATACCTTTTTTTATATTACAATTTTGTTATTTGGTGAATGGCTTTTTTATCATTATGTGGGTGTTCAAAATATAGCTACAGCTGCATACCCACCCTTAGCTATTTGTAATTGTTTGCATGCTCCACCTGCTATGGCAGGTATTTACATGGCTATGGGACCCTTGTTTTTTATCTTAAATACAAACCTGAACAAGTATCTCTAGAGCTTTTACTTGACATCTACACAAACTAGTGTTAAATTAATTCAAAAGATAATAATTTAGCATGAGTATAGATTTACAAAATGTTACAGAGCAAATTATAGATCGAGGTTCGCGATTTACTCGAAGGGGTATTGTTGAACGTATTCAAAATGTTTCACCTGAAGGTGCTTTTCTTTATGAAAATTCTGCTGTGAAGAATGAGCATATAAAAATTGAAGGTGATCCAAGTAATTGTGAGGTTTGTATCAATGTGATTGTTAGAGAGTCTGACCTTAATGAAGGTTCACTATTGAATTTCTTGAATGAGATTAAATTAGTTGCTGATCAATTTCCAAATAAAATTCATTTAAATTTATCAGTTAATACGATTGGTAGATTTAGTCATACTACTCCATTTTTACTTCGAAGAATTATTACAGAATACTATCATAGTAATCCAACGTTTTCTGTTAGTTACTCAATTAAATCTTTTTATGGAGAGTTTAAATTTGGCTTAGCAAGGGCTGTGGCTTTTGATCAAGCTTCAAGAGTAATTGGATTAGAAAATATTATTAAAAATAATACTACCTGTCTTAGTTTAGATTTTGATTCTAAATCTATAGATCCTAGAATAATTGATCTTATAAGGGAAAAAGATGGTTTGAAGAATCCAATGGTAATTCTAAGAAATAATCATTATGACGATCATGTTTCTCATGAAGATAAGGTGATGGTTGATTACGCAACAATTACTTATCAACTTAGTTTGCTGGATAAAAGATTTTATAGCGGTTTCGGTTTTGAAATGTGGTCTGGACTTTGTGCATTTCCAATGTTGGATGCTTTGTTTTCATCTATTGCATTTTCAGATTCACGGTTTGCTAATATTCACCAGTTTGGTGATCACACAATTTCATTGCCAGGTCCGTATAATCCTTTGGAGAAAAAAAGTGAAACTTCTTCAGCTTTTTATCGTATCAGTGGATTAGGTTTTGATATTGATTCTACAGGTCGGTTGAATTGTCTTGATAGAACAAAAATCTTACAAGTCTGTCCATTTACAGTTTCTACAAATGGAGATCGTTTTCTTGATTGTATGCGTTTAAGAACTGAATTAAGATTCAAGGGTTCTTTACACTCTTCTAGGCATTCTGCTCATGTGAATTCTTATATGACTTCTCTGGAGTGGGCTTTGGGTCAAGAATGCTATGTTAGGGGGGAAAGTAATGGCTCTTATGATTTCTTAAGAATTGCTCGATCTGTAATTGCTGGTCAAGATGATATAAGATCTCAGGTTTTAGCCTTTTCACAGGGTAGCCATATGAATGAAAGGGATCCTATTAGTGCTTTAGAGAGTTTTTTAGATAGGTTTAGGGATTGGAATATTTACGAGATGTCCAATATTTTAAGAAAAAATAGATTACTTGGAATCCCTTTTGCTAGAGACTCAAGAGCGTCCATCGATATTTCAAGTATTGGTTGGTCTCCCGGATTTTCTAATGAAAGGTTGTGTTATTAGTGTTTACTTTTTTTATTGAATTATTTACATTAAAGAAAATTAAAGTATGAATGTGAAAAGTCTATTTGAAATTAACTACCAGAATTTGATTGATTCTACACAAGATCTTTCTAAGTTTCAGAATGATATAGAAAATTTTTCATCAATTTCAGATTGTGAATTTTACTCATCGTTAAATAGATATAAGTTGTTTGCTTATAGTTTAACTGCTGTTGAAAATTTTAATTATTATGCAAAGTGGCCTAGTGAGTATGATGTTGGAGAAGTTTTAGAGGGGATTGTTGATTGCGTTTTAAAGAAATTTAGATTGACTAAAAAAGAAGGTTTTTCTTTTGATGAATCTATGAATACCGAGATGGAAAGTTTTTTAGCTTCTTATCCTAAATTAAAGGATGATAGATGGGATTTTACAATTTTCTTAATCGTTGTTACTGTTTTAAAAAGTTTAATTGAAAATGAAATTTGTAATATAGGTCATTTTCATGATATTGAGGAAGAAATTTTAGATGTTCCAGATCCTTTAAGAGAATTACTTTTAGAGAGGTCTAATCGTCCTTCTGTTGTTTCAGTTTTTGAAGATATAGCTTTTGATACAAGAGTTAATATTGTACTTTCTGATTTATCTGATAATTTAGATAGCCTTCAATTCAATAAGATAGTAAATCTTATTAATAAATTTATAAAAATTTAAGAATCCACTAAGCCGTTTTTACAAATGGAGGAACGTCTGTTCCGTTTGCAAAGTGGGTGTTCGCACCTTAGCCCCACGAGGTTAAGAAATATTGATCTCCCTTAAAATTATGAAAAACTAGAATGTATCGCCAGATGCTTTCGTACTTAGTAGATATTTTAAGTATAGACTTTTTTGTTTTGAAATTAAACTACTTTTATTAAAATTGTCTTGATAAAGGTTGTTATAATGCTTAAAAGATTTAAAAATATACCTTTTTGTCCTAAAAATTGAATATCTATAAAAAATATCATCAAAATATATGCTAGGTTTTTTTGTAAAAAAAGTTCGTATTTGTAGTATTGATAGTTTCCCATAAATAAAGCTAGGACTTTTGATCCATCTAAAGGGGGGATGGGTAGTAAATTAAAGGCACAAAGTGCAATGTTTATATCTCTTAATAAATATAAAAATTGACTTGTAGAGGATGTTTTATCAATGAAAATTGTGATTAATAATGCAAATAAAAAATTAGATAAGGGCCCAGCAAATGCAACTATGGCTTGATCTGTCTTTGGGTTTTTAAAGTTTTCTGGTTTTACTGGAACTGGTTTACCCCATCCTACGTTCACTAGTAAAAACATTAAGCTTCCATAAATATCTAGGTGTTTAAATGGGTTTAAACTAAGCCTGCCTTGGTTATACGCGGTTTTGTCACCCAATAAATAAGCAGCCAATGCATGTGAAGCTTCGTGAATTGTAAGAGTTATTAGAATGCTTAAAATTAAGCTTAAAAAATTTATGTTACCCATTTCATTAATTATTTATTTTTATTTTACTAAAAATATTCGCTAAACAAAATATTATTGTTATTGGTTTAGTAAAAAATTCAAATCTTGCATATCTGATATGCTAAAAAATGATTGATGAGAACATAGAGCTTGATTATCTCCGTTGTTGAAGATTATGATTTGTGGTAAGTCTTTCACCGTGTTTTCTGTAATATAATTTAAGAACATTTCAAGTGTATCTTTTGTAAGTAATCTACTTTCAATTTCTGGAGTTGAATCTATTATAATTTCGTTAATCGCATCTACTAACTCTTCTAATATTTGGGACTTTAATAGGTTTTGATATGCTTTTGCTATTCCTGTTTCAATACACTCTTGTCCAAGAATATAAATGTAACCAAACATATGTCTTTCTAATGTTTCATTTATTTTATCGATATAAATTTCATCAGTGATTATTTCCATGATTTTGTTTTCAATTTTTTGTTTTTCAGAAAATTGCATACTTTGAGTGAAAGAATTTAATTTTGTAACGATTTGATTTGTAAATGTTAAGCATATTCCAGCGGAAAGTGCTGCCAGAACACCTGGTTTTGAGTCTTCGATTATAATTGTTTGTCTTGGGTTAGATTGAAGTTTTTTCAATGCTAGTAGAAATACGTCTGGGTGTGGTTTTCCTCTTTTTTTATCTAAGTCGTGTGATGATAATATTTTTTCTTCTGGAATATTAAGTTCTTGAGTGTTTTCCTGAATAACAAAATTTGGAGAATTTGAGGCGACCATATAAGGGGTTTGATTTTCTTCAAGAAATTCCTTTGTTCCTAAAGTAGATTCAACTCCTAAAGTTTCCTTTATTTCTTTGTTATGAGATCGAAAAATTTGTCGAAAATCTTGTATGTCCCTGAATTGTCCAGGAATTCTTGGAGTTAAGATTGTATTAAAGGCCGTATTGAAAGTTAGTCCTTTGATTAGAGAAGATAAAAGAAGTGCAACAAATAACACCTTTTTTTCTTCTATAATTTGGTTTTCTTCATCAATTAAAACTTGTGATATTACATTGTATGGATTTATTTCGTATTCTTGTTTGTTGTTTTGAATTTCTTGCTGGAATACTTCTTCAAAAATCTCATGTATTTCTTTGTTTTCTTCTATGTTTTCTATTGAGTATAAAACTTGATTTTGATAGATGTCTTGAATTTCTTCAGGTGTTAATTTTTCTTTGTTGGGTTTTAAAATTTCTTTGAATGTAAGTTTATTTATTACTTCTGTTTGAACGAGTGTTCCATCGCAATCAAAAATAATTGCATTTGGCATAATTGATAAAACTTTATTAATCAATCGAATGTTGTTTAGTAATTCATCTAGAAATATTTCTTTTCTTAGTGAAATTGACTTGTCAGCTTCGTAAATCGCATCTATTACTAGGTTAAGATTTTCTAAACTTGAAATTCTTTCTAGATCCTCGTTGTTTAGATTTATTTTAGATTTTATTGCTAAAGATAAGATTTTCGAATTTCTTAATTTTTCAAGATCTTTCCTTAAGATAGATGGTGCTCTGTTTGACTGACGCATATCAAATGATTATCTTGCTATTATACGCTTTTTTGTTTATTTTGTCAAAAAATATTATTTTAGCTTGAAATAATTGTTTTTTTTGGTATATTTGACTTACTAAGTTTTAAAAAACGGAACACCGTTTACAATTTAATTTTAAAAAAATGGCTAGAAAATGTGCTTTTACAGGTAAAAAAACAAAATCAGGTCACAATGTTTCTCACTCAAACAGAAAAACAAAAAGAACATTTGTACCTAATCTTCAATTAAAATCTTTTATTGATCCAGAAACTGGTGAAAAATTTTATGCAAGAATTTCTATGCATGCTCTAAGGATCCTTACTAAAAACCCTAGAAAAATGTTAGAATTTGCTAGAAGTGAAAGAAAGAAATTCTTAAATAGAGAAAATAGACTTTTCAAAAGATTTATTAAAAATGCATAATATGGGGCTTAGGCCCTTTTTTTTATTTTATTTTTTTGATATTGTAGATATATATAAAAAATTTTTATATGTTTGAAAATCTCAACTGGGAGCAAATTTTATCTGCAATGAAAAATTCCTCAAATATTAACGAGGATGAAAACCTTGAGTCTAAAAAAAATGATAATGCTTTAGACCCTGTTGTTGAAGAAATAAGGGAGATTGTGGATGATATTTTGAATCCTATTTCAGATAACTAGTTGACATTTTTCGTTAAAATGTTATATTTTTCAAAAAAATGTCTTTTGATTCAAAAATTCCTGTTGGTAAAAATCTAGAAAGTTTACACAAAAAAAAAGATACAGATTTTGGTCCTGTTGATTTTTATGTAAATGATGACATTTATATTCCTTCTAGGTACACTTTAGATTTGTCTAAGGTTATAAAAGATACTCTTTTTGATTTTACTTCACTTTTATCTTTTTCTTCTACGGATTTTAAGCAAGATGCTTTGGGTAATTGTTGGGAGGTTGCTGTAATGAAAGCCTTATTTGATAAACCTTTTGCATTACAATTTTTGCAAGAGGTTTTGATACCCAGTTCTGACTATACTTGGAGAATAAATCGTTTAACTCGTTCTAATTGCGAAGTTTATTGTGATTTTGATATTAGAGATACTTTCTTTAAGAGTTCTTATGTGCATTATGGTAAGAAAATTGAATCCTTCTTTTTGTATTTTTCAAAAGATCCAATTTATCTTTATTTTGTTTACGGGATTCTTAAGGCTATGGATTCTTTGATACGACTTAATAAATTAATGTATTATCCTGATGAATTTATTAAAAGTAGTGACACTATGCAGCTTTCTGATGGTTATTTTTCGTTGTCTGTTATGTTTTATCTTTTTAAAAATATTGTTAAAGATCTTGGAAGGATGAGATTTTCATCTGAATCTTATAGATATTATTCAATGTTTTTTGAAGGTTTGATTTCTTATGAGGATTTAAGAAATGCAGACTTTAGAGTGTTCGAAATGTTAGAAATTTTAAAGTCTATGGAATTAAATCCAAATAAATATATTTGTATAGTTAGTTTTGCTTCTAATAATGTTTTTATTGATGTGTTAGGGGGTTCGAAAATTAATTTATTCACAAATCATGCTTATTATTTAAAATCTTATAATTCTAGTATTAATTTTGTAACTCTAATTGATCCTAATAATCAATCACTACAGTTTCATTTGTCATTTCATGATTTTATGTTTCTTCTTTTTGATTTTGAGTATGCAGAATTTCCTGATTCAATCGTAGATTTGCATTCTTGTTATTTGACTCGGGTTGCTCCTTTGTCTACGGTTGAGCATGCTCCACAAGTTGATAAAAAGACTTTTGTACAAGCTGATTTGGAGGTTTGGGTTGATTTCAATCATCATATGGTTATTTCTAATTCTGTTTCTAAATTTCATATATTGATGAATAAAGGGGAGTACAGACTATATGATATAAATGCTGCTGAATTTTTGCCATTAATGACATTGGATGATATAGGTTTAGTTGGAGAATCTCTTGCTAGGTTTTCGTTTAAAACTATCTTTGAAAATCCATATAAAGAAATTTTTTCATATGCACATCATATTGTTGATTCTGTACAGAATCTTTCTGGATTTATTAAGTTTGCTGTAACTGATGGATATTTATGCTTAAAGTCACCAATTGAAATCTTATGTGAATATCCAGATCTTGTTAGAAAAAAGGGAAACTGTACTGTAGTGATTCCATTTAAGTATAAATTTGCAATTGATCCTATTTTTGCACGTTGCTTTGCTGACTCGGGGTATTCGAGTATTCAAATTTATCAAACTCAATCAAATTTAAAAGAATTTATTTTTGTTGTTAATTCTGTTGAATATAAGTTTAATAGAGATTTATTTGAAATTGGTCAGTTTTTTAACCTGGAAACTCTTTCTTTAGCTCCTTACAGAATTTTTGATGATAGGATAATTCCGGGTTTTAAATTGGGTATTCAACATTATTCATATGATAATGTTAAATTAAAAATTAATTTTCAAAACGTTACTACACAATTTTTTGCTTAAATATCTATTTTGTTTCTTTATTTAATTTGTTGATTTTGTTAAATTAATTTGGAATTAATTTTTAATGTGAGGCATATTTTAGAAATAGAAAGCTTAACAAAAATGGTAAACAATCATGAGGCTAATGTTGAGTTTTTAAATGAAGGTGTTAGAAGGATAAATGAAATAAAACAAATATCTTATCTATCTCAAAGTTTTTTGGATAATGGATTTATTGACCTAATTTCAATAGTTGGATATCAGGAATTTTTTGAATTCTTAGATAAACATCTTGAAGAATTATCGTTGATTAATGAAAGTGAATTTTTAAGTAGTTTACTTGCTTTGTTGACCTCGGATTATGATTTACCTGTGAAATTAATTTGTTCTACTTCTGAAAAATTGAATTATGAATTCCAAAATAGTTCTTTTGATCCTACTTTTGTAAATTCTGAATTTTTAGAAACTTATTTTTCAATGTTTATGGATGTATCTATGAATATAAACGTTTTTGATTTGGTTTTAGATTCTTATGTTAAAGATATAGAAAATTATTTATTTTCAGTTACGTCTGATTTTATAAAAGTTATTTACAGAGAAATTGTGCTTTTTAATGATTTATATAATAGAATACGTTTTATGCGTTTAAGAAATCTACAATATATTGATTTGTCCTCTGAAAAAGATAATCAAATGCCAGTTGTAAATATTTTAAGTTTGTATCGAGACAAGTATGTATCCTTCTTAAGGGAGTTTACTGTTGTTAGCTAACTGCTAGTTATTTTAAAAATTTGTTTTACTATTTTAGCTAAATTACGCAATTTTAAATCTTATTTAAAAGATGTATAGTTTATGATGTAAATTAATTTTATACTGTGAACTTTCTTTTTGAGACTGAGGCTGCTCCTTCTTATATTATTAGTCCAGAATTACAACTGGAAAGTAAAGGAATGGGGGATGGATTTTATTTTATAAAAATAGCTAAAATTGTTTTTCGTTGTAAAATTCATGGTGTTTTAGATGGATATGTTGAAACAACTCTAAAAAATCCTATACTACTTGAAAGTATAAGTTTAGATGAACAAATTGATTTACGTAGAGAATTTGAAGTTCAAAAAAGCTTTATAGTGGTTCGTTCTTTTGTTGAAAGTATGGGTTTTTATGATATTGAAAGCCAAACCTTTTATAGTCCAAATGATTTAACCTGTAGTTTGTCTACAAAATCAATTTCTATTATTGATTTAAATCATGATATTTCTTTTAGAGATATTGATTTAGATTTTCAAAAAAGAATGATATATAAATCTGAACTTGATTCTTTAGGTTCAAAGATTGATGAATTTTTTAATACTTTAACTATGTTTTATGGGTTGCTTTATAGTTTTAAATTTTACAAAGAGACAAAGGAGAAAATTGCTGATTTGTTTATTAATATTTCTGAGCTTTCTAAGTTTTACCCAATGGATGGTTTATTGAATTTTACTAAACAATTTTTAGAGGAAGTTTTAATTTTATTTAAATTTCCAAGGCCAAAGCTAACATCTTTTTTATAAGCTGTTAATTCTTATCGATTGAATGTTAGGACCTTAAAAGATTCTCAATGTGATTTTTATAATGACTTAAAAGCTTCTGTTAATCAGTTAATTGATTTAACTCCTTATTTTGAAGTTATTTCTAAGTTTTCAAATTTTGGTGACCGTTATAATTTTCATGCCTTATTAGAGTTTTTTGATTTTTTAGTTTATTTTTCTAGTTTAAAAGAAACGAATTCTGATCTGTTTAAAAGGTTACAAAAGTTTTCATTTGAAAATAAATTTAAAGATTATTTAAAAACGTATTTAGCAACTAAAAGAATCATGACTATGTTGTGTGATGGGCAAAGAGTTGTTGTAACCAATGAGATTAATTTAATAGATCAAATTCTTTGTCATGATGATGTGTTTAATTTTGAGTTTGCGAATGAATTGAAAGATCAAGTCTTAGGCTTGAAAATGGCGTTTAACTTGCACAAGTAGTTGTGTTTTTTTGAAAATTGTACTAATGTTTAAAAAAAAATGATTTTTCAATTTCTTGATTTTAATTTTGATTCCAATTCATATCTTTTTGAGATGTATTACACTTACTCTGAAATAGATCATGTTTTTAAAGAAGTTTTAGATTTTTCTGCCTATAAGGATTTTGCTTTTGATTTTAACAAGCATTTTGAAGCTTTTAAGATTCTTTTTTTAGTATCTGGAATTAGCTATTATAAAATTTTTGCGTCCGGAGAAATTGAGCTTGGAAAATTCAAGGTAAATCAAGAGCAGGCTGAGTTTTTAAATTTCTTTTACAAAAACGGTTTAAGTGAATTTATCTATAAAAACCAATTGGATTTCGAATCTAATATTCCAGATTTTACTAAGTATGCATGCAGCTATGAAATTAATAATTTGGGTAATTTGAAGTTGCATGATTTAAATTTATTAGCTTGGGGAGGTGGTAAAGATTCGATTGTAAGCTCTTTATTGTTAGACTTTTTAGGTGAAAAGTATGATCTTTTTTGTGTTAAATCAGATAGAATTAAAGAATCCACTGCTAAAATTAATGGATCTGATTTTTTTGAAGTTAAAAGAGTTTTAGATTCCAAGATTAATGAGTTTAATAGCCGCAAGGATTCTTATAATGGACATGTTCCTATTACGGGTATTTTAGCTTTTATAAAAGTCATTGTGTCTTTAATGAAAGGTTATAAAAATATTATACTATCTAATGAGTTTTCTGCAGATGAGGCTAATTTAGAGTATAAAGGCCAAAAGATAAATCATCAATTTTCCAAAGGTATTGAATTTGAACAAAAAATTAATTCTTATATTCATAAGTTCATTCATCCTAATCTTAATTATTTTAGTCTATTAAGGCCTTTTTATGAGCTAAAGATTGCAGAAATTTTTAGTAATCATGCTGAGAAGTATTTTCCGGAATTTTCTTCTTGTAATCGGAATTTTCATTTCGATGAATCTAAGAATATAAAGGGTGTTAACTTTTGCTGTGAGTGCGAAAAATGTGCTTTTGTGTATTTAATTCTTTCTCCGTTTTTAGACAAATCAAAATTGATAAACATTTTTGGGAAAAATTTATTTGAGGTAGAGGCCTTAAGATCTGTTTATTTTGAACTTTGCGGTCTGTCAGAAAAAAAGCCTTTTGAATGTGTTGGTACTTTTGATGAATGTAGGCTAGCTTTCCTTAATTTAAGTTTGAATGCTGACTGGAAAGATGAACTTTTGGTAAAAGACATAGTTAAGTTATTTGAGCCTACACTAAATGTTGATTTAATGTCTTTACAGGAAGATTATAGTTTTAATGAAAATTGGTATTTAAGAATTAAAAATGAATTTGCATAATTTTAAAAAGATTGGAATTATTGGTTTTGCTAGAGAGGGAAGAAGTTTACTAAATTATTTAGAGTCCATTGATTTTAAGGGTGAAGTTTTTATTATGGATAGAGATATTTCATTAGAATATCCAGATACTTTTTTGAATGTAAGTTTATTGTTAGGTCAAACTTATCTTAATTCACTAGATCAAGTTGATTTAGTTTTTAAATCTGCTGGTGTTCCATATCGTCTACCGGAAATTCAAGGTGTGATTGAAAAGGGAATTGAGGTTACTAGTATTGTTAATTTATTTTTTTCTATTAATAATAAACCTGTAATTGCTGTTTCTGGTACAAAAGGTAAAAGTTCAACTGTTACTTTTATAAATGATGTTCTAACTCGTGCTGGTTTCAAAAGTCAGTTAATTGGAAATATTGGAAATCCGGTTTTGGATTATTTGGATCAAGATATTGATTATTTTGTTTTTGAAATATCTTCTTATATGTTAGAGACCTTTAATGGAAGTATTGATTATGGAGTTTTTACTTCGTTTTTTCCGGATCATATGGATACACATGGAAGTTTTGAAAATTATAAAAAAGCAAAATTTAGATTTTTTGATGTTTGTAAAAAACTTTTTGTTAATGACGAGAATTTAGATGTTAATGATTACTTGCAATCTAATAATGTTGATTATATTTCTTTCCAAAACTCTGAGGTTTCTTTTGAGTCTAAAAATTTGATTGTTAAAGGTGAATCCTATCAAATAAATTGCAATTTAGGTGCTGAAATTTTAAATAATTTTGTTGGAGCAATATCTTGTTTATTAGATATTGGAATAAAATTGGAATTTATTTTAGAATCCATAAATGAATTTATAAAATTGCCTCATAGGCAGGAGGTAATATTTAATAAAGATGGCTTAAGGTTTGTGAATGATTCAGCTTCTATAACTCCAGAGTCTACAATTGCTGCAATTAATAATTTTAAGGAAGATCTGAAGGTTTTGATTTTAGGTGGTCAAAATCGAGGTTCTGATTATAGTGAGCTTGAAAATTTGATTATTAAATTAAATATTCAACATGTTTTGATTTTGCCGGATTTAAATACTTTGGATTTTTCTTTTAAATATACTTCGTTTCAAAATTTAGAAGATTTATTTGCTTATGTTAAGGATTTGAATTTAAAATCTGGTACTATTTTGTTTTCGCCTGGGGGTGCAAGTTATAATTTGTATAAAAATTTTTATGAAAGAGGTGATAATTTCATATATTTGGTTAATCAAAACTTTGATTTGTAGTTTACAAAAAGAGTGTTTATGATTATTCAAACACTTTTTTTTTGGTATAAATTATATGTATTAACCCAAAATATAATGAATCAATCGTTTATAAAAACTTTTGGTCGTAAATTTTGTAGTTTACTTTTAGTTGCTACATTAACTCTTTCAACGTTGGGTACTGCATTAGCAGATTATAATTTTACAACGTTGAGAGAAAATTCTACGCCAAGTACGTTTTTATCATCGACAAGTTCGCACTTGCGATTATCGTTAGGAAATATACCTAACAACAATTATCAACTTAAAGGTTTCGAAGATGACTTTATGTATCTTCTAGAAGTTGGTAGTGGAAGTCATTATGCTCAGTATAATGATCGTGATTATTGGGAAAACTACTACGAGGATGCAGTAAATGCACTTGATAATAGTAATTCTGATTATTATTTCAATGACAGGTCTGGTGTAACCAGAGATTATCTTGTTGTAAGACCTGGTACATTTGATGAGATTGCCTTAAGTCACACTT
>Ga0181590_10002685_pt1 | contig 15005 bp, 13 predicted proteins | sample 071ome_34_FD_132446 | JGI IMG/M metagenome (GOLD analysis project Ga0181590, IMG submission 132446) | Coastal salt marsh microbial communities from the Groves Creek Marsh, Skidaway Island, Georgia - 071411BT metaG (megahit assembly) | ecosystem: Environmental > Aquatic > Marine > Intertidal... | reverse complement strand
AAGTAATGATGAAACCAAAAGCAATAATTGTTTCCGGATATTTTAACCCCTTACACAAAGGACACCTCGAGCTTTTTGAAAAAGCAAAAGCGGCTGGAGATCAGCTTTGGGTGGTAGTAAACAGCGATTTGCAAAGAGCACTAAAGGGGAGTAAGGAATTTATGGATCAAGATGAGCGTTTGCTCATCGTAAGCGCCATTGGAATTGTAGATAAAGCACTTATCTCAATTGATAAGGATAAAACCCAGTGTGCTACCCTGTTTGATTTAGCAGATAAGTACTCTGGTGAGTATGAGCTCTATTTTGCTAATGGTGGAGATCAGAACAATGATTCTATTCCGGAGGTGTCTGTTTGTCAACAAAAAGGGATTGGTCTTATTGAAGGATTAGGAGATAAGATCCAATCTTCTTCCTGGCTTTTAAAAAAATAAAAATGCAGATAAAAAATATTTGTTGTATCGGAGCGGGTTATGTAGGGGGGCCAACGATGGCAGTTATTGCGCTTAAATGTCCACACATCAATGTTACGGTCGTCGATGCCAATCCAGAACGTATAAAAGCTTGGAACGGGCCTTTAAACGCCTTACCAGTTTATGAGCCGGGTCTTGCAGAGGTAGTTAAAGAAGCACGAGGCAGAAATTTGTTTTTTTCAGAGGATATTTCGGGTAACATCGAAAGGGCAGAAATGATCTTTATGGCCGTAAACACCCCTACGAAAACCGAAGGCGAGGGCGCTGGTATGGCTGCAGATCTTCGCTATGTTGAGGCCTGTGCAAAAGATATCGCTAAGTATTCCAAATCGGATAAAATTGTAATTGAAAAGTCAACCCTTCCGGTTCGTACTGCTGAAAAGATTAAAGAAATTTTAGAAGAAAATTCAAACGGTATCCATTTTGAAATTTTATCCAATCCCGAGTTTTTAGCCGAAGGCACGGCTATTCAGGACCTTTTTAAATCAGACCGGGTTTTAATCGGTGGAGATCAAACGGAATCTGGTCAAAAAGCCGTTCAAGCACTAGTTGATGTTTATGCCAATTGGATACCAGAAGAAAAAATCCTAACCACCAATGTATGGTCATCAGAGCTTGCTAAACTCGCCTCAAATGCCATGCTTGCCCAACGAATTTCATCCATCAATAGCCTTTCTGCGCTTTGTGAAAAGACAGGAGCTAATATCGATGAACTTTCCAAAGCCATCGGAATGGACCACCGAATCGGACCTCACTTTTTAAAGGCCTCTGTTGGTTTTGGAGGGAGCTGTTTTCAAAAAGACATCCTCAATTTAGTTTACCTCTGTAAGTATTACTGTCTCGATGAAGTTGCTGAGTACTGGCATCAGGTAATAAAAATCAATGATTACCAAAAAGACCGTTTTGCTCAAAAAATTATTGATCATTTTGGGGGTGATTTAACCGGGAAAACAATTGCAATTTTAGGCTGGGCATTTAAAGCAAACACCAACGACTCAAGAGAATCAGCCGCAATTTACGTTGCTGAAAAATTACATAAAGCTGGGGCTGCCTTAGAAATTTATGATCCTATGGTATCCGAAGATTCTATATATAGCGACGTACGTTTTTATTGGAAAGAAATTCCTAAAACCCTTAAGGATAGATTTGACGTACTCAATGGTTCACCAAATTTTAACAATGTTGATGCATGTGCCCTTGTTACAGAGTGGGAGGCTTTTAAGCATTTTGACTTTAAAAAATCAATAGTTTTTGATGGCAGAAATATTTTAGAAAATTGCGATTTGGTAATAGGAATCTAATAAGAATTGAATGAAAGAAATTAATTCTAAATTAAAAATTCTCTTAAACAGACAAGAGATAAGAAAAATCTATGTCCTTACAATATTGTTATTGTTTGGGTTGCTCCTAGAAATAATAGCCCTAGGTCTTTTAATGCCTGTTATTAATATTTTTTTTGACGAAAACATTTATAATGATTATTTAAAAAAAATAAATTTAAGTACACTTTACAACTTAAAATATGCAGATATTAAAGTATTATTATTGATACTTGTTGCCACCATTTATGTTTTAAAAAATCTTTATATAATTTATTTAAACTATAGACAGAATAGATTTATTTCTAATCTAAACACAAGATTATCTGACTTTTTTTTTAAAGGTTATTTAAATCAACCCCTAAAATATCACAACAAAAAAAAGGTTTCTGTTATTTTAAAAAGAATGCAAATAGATATTGCGCATTTAATTGCATTAATGCAAAATTTAGTGATTGTAATAACAGAAATGGGGCTTCTCTTTTCCATAATAATAGCGCTTTTAATCGTAGATACTAAATCAACTTTAATTTTATTTCTATTTTTTGGAATAGTACTCACTCTATTCTATCCATTCTATAAAAGAAAATCAAAATCATATGGTATTGATAGAAATTATGCTGAAGAAAAAATCTCAAAAATTTTATTGGAAAGTTTTAATGGAATTAAAGAATTGATAATTAATGGTAAAATGCAAATCTTTAAAGACCGGCTTTACAACATAAATGCTTTTAAAGCAGACGTAAATACAAAGCATACTACTCTAACCCAAACACCACGAAATTTATTAGAAATATTGTCAATTTCAGGTCTTGTTTTAATTATAGTTGTATTGTCTAAAACTAATAGTAATGTATATATTATAAGTAAACTGTCTGTTTATGTTGCGGCAATGTTTCGTGCTATCCCTACTTTAAATAAAATTCTAGGGTCCATTCAAAATATTAATTATCAATCTCCAGCTTTAAACAATTTAATACAAGAAAAAGAAGAATTTATTTCTTCATTTAAGAATGCCCAAATACTCGAATTTAAAAAAGATTTGAAGTTCAATGATGTTTCCTTTAGTCACGATCAAAAAAAAATATTAGTAGAAATAAATGTAAATATTAAGAAAAATAAAACTTACGGAATTGTTGGAGAATCTGGTAGCGGGAAAACTACTTTGGTTAATTTGATTTCTGGATTGCTTAGGCCAGATAAAGGAAAAATTTTAATTGATAATTCTGAACTTCATGAAAACAACTACATTTCTTGGAGATCAAAAATTGGATATGTTCCCCAAAAAGTTTTCATATTCAACGAATCATTAATCTTTAATGTAACCTTTAAAAATCAATTAAATTCTGAAGAGTTTGAAAGATTTCAAAAAGTAATTTCAATGACTCAGGTTGAAAAAGTTTTTAGAAGCAAAAAACTTGAATTTGATAATATTATTGAAGAAAATGGAAAAGATTTTTCGGGAGGAGAAATTCAAAGAATTGGGATAGCAAGAGCACTTTTTAGGCAACCTGAACTATTAATATTGGACGAATCAACCGCATCATTGGATTCGAAAACCGAGAAAGAAATAATGAACAACATTTATAAGTTAAATGGTAAATACACAATATTAATTATTTCCCACAAAAAGTCTATACTTTATAAATGCCATGAAATTTTCAATTTAAAAGATCAAAAATTAATTTATTTATAAAATGCTTAAAAATTTATTAAATGTCAAAAAAACTGATAATTGGCATGAGTCATTTATTAAACATTTAGTGATTCTTTTAGAACCTAAAAATTATTTAGAATTGGGCTTATATAAATGTGAATTATTTAATTCACTTATACCTCACTGTTCAAATTTAGTTGGAGTGGATATTGAAAAGTCATCAGGGAGATACATGAAAAATAAATCAAAATGTCAATTCAAAAATATGACTACTGATGAATATTTTAAAGAAGCCCAAAATGAAGGATTAAAATTTGATTTTATTTTTATAGATGCTGATCATAAAAAAGAGGCGGTGAAGGAGGATTTCAATAATTATATCAAGTTATTAAGTGATCATGGGATTATGTGTTTGCATGATAGTTACCCCAAGAATGAAAAATATACAGAACCGGGCTATTGCGGAGATGGTTATAAAGCAATATTTGAACTTTCAAAAAACACAGATGAATATGAAATGGTAACAATACCAATTCATCCAGGATTAACTATTGTAAGAAAAAGATCTGAACAGTTAAATTTTTGATAATGATAAAGAAAATACTAAAGTCTTTTTTAATAAAAATATTAAATAAAAGAGGTTTTGAGTTAATACCAATCGAAGGGTCAATTGATTATCAAAGGAAAGTTTTAATAGATTTTTTTGAAATAGAAAAAATTATAGATGTAGGGGTAAACGAAGGACAGTATTCAAAATTGATTAGAAAAAGTTATGATATTCCAATTATCGCTTTTGATCCAGATCCTAGGGTAAATAAGTTAATTAAGACCCTAAAAATAAAGAATCATCAGTTTTTTAATGTCGGTTTGGGTCAATTTAATTCAAAACAGATTTTCAATCTATGGCCAATCATAGGAGGATCCAGTTCATTTAAAAAATTAACTTCAGAAGGGGAAATATTCACAGGTTTTAATAATAAAGAAATTCCAACTGTTGAGGTATTAGTTAAAAAATTAGATGATTATATTAATTCTGATGATAAGAATTTATTATTAAAAATAGACGTTCAAGGTTTTGAGATGGAAGTATTAAGGGGGGGGGTTAAAAGTTTGAATAAAATTAATGTCATTGAAATAGAAGTTCCTGCTAAGGAAATCTATAAAGGATCTGATAGTATAATTGAAATTCATGAATTTTTAACGGAACATGACTTTGAACTTAGTTCTTTTCATAGTTCTAGATTTCATAAAATAGGTGTTGCTGATTTCGATTGTATTTATACCAAAAAAGGATTTATTAAGATTAGTTGATGAAATATAAAGTTGTAAGTATTACACAGGTATACAATGAACTTGAAAAAGATAATCTAGCTAGATTTTTTAAATATTTAAAACCTGTAGTAGACGAAATTGTTATTTACGACGACTGCAGTACAGATGGTTCTTATGAGTATGCATTAGAAAATACAAATCATGTAATTAGAGGAGTAAAAAATGATTTTTCAAACGAAATTGAGCACAGAAATATTCTTATTCAAAAAGCACTCAAATTAAAACCTGATTTTATATTATGGATAGATGCAGATGAAGTATTGTCAAATAATGCAAAAGGAATAATCCAAGAGCTTTGCAAAAAATGTGAAAACAATGGATATGATGGAATAGAGTGTCATCAAATTAATTTTTGGAGAAGTCATTCATGGAAAAGAGTTGATAGTCAGTTTAATGATGGTTGGTTTACCAGAATATGGAAGGCTTATGATAATTTATCTTTAGAATCCGATAAAAAAGGATTGCATCAAAAGCTATTCCCTGATCAGATTTCAAATACATATAAACAAAATGAACTTTTTTATTTACACTATGGTTTTGCTTCAGAAAAAAATCTAGCTTTTAAATATTTAACATATAAGAACTACGGGCAAGATGGTTATGAGGCTTTAGAAAGATTGATTGATGAGACATATCTAAAATTGGAAAAAGTAGATCCGGATCTAATACCTCTAGAATTAAGAAAAGAAGAAATAAATCCAGAAAAACTAAATTATTTAGAATCAAGAAAATATGTTGAAAAGTATCGATCTTTGGTAGAAAAGCCTAAGTTTTCAATAGTTTGTCTTATATATAAAAGCGTTAAATGGTTAAAATTAGTTCACGAACAGGTTCATAAATACACAGACCTATCGGATAAAGAATTCTTTTTTATTGCAAATGATGCAAATGACCAGGTTCTCGATTATTTAAAAAATAATTATATACCTCACTATGAATACAATTCAACAGATGACCAAAAAAAAGAATGGTATATAAATAATGTATATAGGGCTTGTAATTATGGCGCTGAGAAAGCAAAAGGTGAATATATTGTTTTTGTAAATTCTGACATGTGTTTTTCTGAGGGCTGGTTTGAATCATTGTTGAGTGCTTATAATGGCAAAAACATAGTTAGTTCAAGATTAGTTGAATCAGGGAGGCTTAGGTCAGGTATTTATGGAATTGAAAAAAACTTTGGAAATAATACCAATGATTATCAAGAAGATAATTTCAACAAGTTTGTTTCAGAAATTAGAATTAATAAAACTAAAAAAGGCGGCTTATATATGCCTTTATTCATTAGAAAATCGGATTTTACAGGAGTTGGAATGTATCCAGAAGGAAATCTAAAAATTGGAGCTGAAATTTATTCAGAAGAATACGCGAAACAAGGTGAGGAATTAATCTCCGGAGATGCAATTTTAATTGAGAAGCTAAATCGAAAAGGCATTAGTCATATTACATCATTTGACTCTTTAGTGTATCATTTTCAAGAGGGAGAAATGATAGATGGAGATGTGAATACCTTAAAATCTACAAAACAAATTGCCGTAATAAATGATTATTGTAGAGGCATTAACAATGAAAGAGTTTTATGGAATTTCTTATTAGAGGGTTTAAGAGGGGCGTACAAAATTGATATTGATTCTATAGGTGAAGATGAATTCAAACACAACGTTGGATCGCATATTTTACCTGATACAGATATAATTATTCAAAACGCTTCTTTCATTAATAGAGCTTCTGAAAACCACTACACAATCGTGTTTTTACAGGATAATTTAAGAGAGATGAGAAGGATTTCAAAAGTACAGGAAAGAAACCTTCAAACAGCAGATGTTATTGTAACAAACTCAATTCAAACTTGTACATCCTACAAAGAATATGATATTAAATTAATACCTATAGGTATAGATTCTAATTTATTTAGACCGTTAAATAAAATAGAATTAAGGAAAAAATACAATATAGCGGAAAACAAAAGAGTAGGAATTTTTGTTGGGGCTTTTAATGAAACCAAAGGATGGTCAAAAGTAAAAAATTGCATAAACGCAAAACAAGATATTACCTGGATATTAGTATCAAAATATAAAGAATCTTTTTCCCAAAATAACGTTTTACAATTTTCAAATTTAAGTCAAGAAAAACTTGTAGAACTTTTAAATTGCTCAGACTTTTTTATAATTGGATCACCTGTTGAAACTCAATGTTTAGCTGCATTAGAGGCGAATTTATGTGATATTCCAGTTGTGATGCCACGGGTTGGAATTTACAAGGATTTCGAATTCTCCGAATTGGAACATTTAGGGGAATTTGATGATAATTTACTTTTAGCAATCGATAGGTTAGATTTTGAAAAATATAATCCAAGACAATTTATAATTAGCAAGGGCTTAACTATTGAAAATACAATTAAATTGTGGGAGACTTTATTAACTGAGAGTTTTGAAAAATTAAACAATAGTAGTTTTATTAGAAGAAAAAAAGTTTCAAAATTTAGTTTATTAAAATTTTATAAAAGGCTTCTTATAGAATCTTTTTTCAGTTTCAAAAAATATACCCACTTTAGAATCTTAATTAACTCAGCAATCAGGAAACTTAAAAAAGTTATAAAAAAAGTATTAAAAAGATGAAAGAATTTAAAGTAATGACAATATTAGGGACAAGGCCTGATATAATTAAGCTTTCAAGGGTAATGGCAGAGTTAGATAAGTCAGTCCATCATATTCTTGTTCATACAGGACAAAATTTTGATTATGAATTAAATCAAGTTTTTTTTGAAGACCTAGAAGTAAAAAAACCAGATTATTTTTTAAATATTTCGGCAAAGACAGCTGCAGAAACCATTTCCAATGTGATTAAATTTTCTGATGAAGTAATTGAAAAGGAAAAGCCAGATGCAATTTTAATTTATGGTGATACTAATTCAAGTTTATCTGTAATTTCTGCAAAAAGAAGACAAGTGCCAATATTTCACATGGAGGCAGGGAATAGATGTTTTGATCAGAGAGTTCCTGAAGAGATTAATAGAAAGATTGTTGACCATCTAAGTGATATTAATATGCCATTAACAGAACATGCTAGGCAATATTTAATTCAAGAAGGAATACCTGCCAATAGAATCATAAAAACAGGTTCATGTATGAAAGAAGTTATAAACAATAACATTACAAAAATACATCAGAGTAAAATTTTAGAAGATTTAAGTTTAAAAGCTGAAGACTATTTTCTTGTATCAGCCCACAGAGAAGAAAATGTTGATTATTTAAATAATATAACCAAACTTTTAAGCTCTTTAAACGCAATTGCAGAAAAATACAAGAAGAGAATTATATTTAGCACACACCCTCGCACTAGATCAAGAATCAATAATCTAAAGAAAAAAATAGAAATTAATGAATTAATTGAATTCGTAAAACCATTTGGTTTCAATGATTATATGAAGTTACAAATAAATTCTATTTGTGTAATTTCAGATAGTGGAACTATTACTGAAGAATCATCTATTCTTGGTTTCCCAGCCATAACAATAAGAAATGCCCATGAAAGACCTGAAGGAATGGATGAGGGTACGTTGATTATGAGCGGTTTAGAAAAAAATATTATTATAAAATCTATTGAAATACTTTTAAGTCAATCGAAAGAAAGAAAGCCATATATTGTAAAAGACTACGATTTGGACAATGTCTCTCTTAAGGTTATTAGAATAATTTTAAGTTATACTAATTATGTAAATAATTTCATTTGGAAAAAATCAGAAGATAAAAAATTTATTTAGCAAATGTTTGTAATAGATATTAAAACAAATTATTGGTGAAATCATTAAAGATTTTACTAAAAAACAAATTATTACAAGAAATCTTTTAGATTTTAAATGGTGATATATAGCAATTTTGTTTGCATTAATTCTGGCTTTTTTAACATTGTAAGCGTTTTCATGTTTATGAAATTCATTTACAACATTAATTATTTCATTTGATTTTCCTTCATCTATTTTTTTTATTGAACCAGACCCTTTATGAATTCTAAAATTTGCTAAAGCTGTTGGGACTCTTTTAAATTTACTCATCCTGCTCGCTCTTAACCAAAAATCAAAATCTGGGACTTGTGTCAAACTTATATCCCACCCTTTTAATTCTTTAAAAACTTCTTTTTTGAATAAGGTTCCTGGACCTGGATAACAAATCAAATCTTCACAAAGTCCTTTATATGAAAAATCGCCTAAGTCTACTGAAGAAACTCGTTTACCAAATTCATCAATTATATGGTAATTAGAATATACAATATCATAATCATTTTCAAAGCTTGAAACCAGTTCTGAAATACAATTTTTTTCAAGTGTGTCATCACAACTTAAATATCCAATTAATTCTCCCTTAGATTTAGACCATCCATTATTTAGAGCACAAGATTGACCAGAATTCTTTTGATTTAATAATTTATAACTCCACTGAAATTTTTTGATCAAATCAATAGATCTGTCAGTAGATCCGTCGTTAACTATTATTAATTCAATATTTTTATAGCTTTGATTTCTAATACTTTCAATACATTCCAATATATATTTTTCTCCATTATAAACGGGCACTACTATTGAAACTAAAGGACTTGACACTTGATTAGAGATAGAATTTTAATAGATGCAATTTACCTAAATAGTCTTGGAGGGTTAAACCTTTTTAAGGTTTTTTTAAATGGAATTAAGAATAAATCAAAATATTTTGTGATTGTAGATGATCGATTTGATTTAAAACAGTTAAAAAATGTAGACTATAAAGTAGTTTCAAAGAATGAAGTTTCAAGATTAATATTTTATTTTTTTAATAGAAAAAAATTTTCAAAAATAATTTGCTTTTCAAACATCCCACCCCCCATAAACGCTACCAAAACTTTTATTTATTTTCAAAATCATTTGTTGATAAATAAAAAAGGAATTAGAATCCCCTCAAAGGAAAAGTTACTTTTGGAACTTAAATTGTCCTACATAAAGTTCTTAAATAAAAAAAATTATAATTGGATTGTTCAAACCCACTCAATAAAAGTTGAAATTCAAGAAAAACTACACTTAAAAATAAACAATCTGTATGTATTCCCATTTTTTAAAGAAATAAAGCAACAAAAAAGTAAATCAAATGAAAATATTTTTATTTACCCAGCAAACTTCTTGCCTCATAAAAACCATGAAATTCTTTTGAGTTCCTTTATTCTTGCTGCAAATAAAATTAGTTCTACTATTGAAATTAAATTAACAATAGAAGAATCTAAATTCTATTTTTTATTAAACAAATTTGCGTTTATTCCACCAAATTTAACAATTACTAATCTTGGTCAATTGAATCAGGATAAAATGTATAAAGAATACAAAAAATGTAAATTTTTAATTTTCCCCTCTCTAAAGGAAAGTTTTGGATTACCTTTGATTGAGGCGACAAATATTGGATTAAAAGTATTGGCCTCAAATTTGTCCTATGTAAATGAAGTTGTTATACCAAGTTTAACTTTTGATCCTTCATCATCAAATTCAATTTGTAAAGTAATTATCGAATCAACATACATGGATTTACCACCTTCCAAATTGAAAATTAAAAATCGTTTACTTGAACTTATAACTAAAATTGAAAATGTTTAAGAATTCAACTCTATTAATTACGGGAGGAACCGGCTCATTTGGAAATGCTGTTCTAAACAAATTTCTTAAATCTGACATTTCTGAAATTAGAATTTTATCAAGAGATGAAAAAAAGCAACATGATATGCGGGTTGCTTTCAATAATCCTAAAATCAAATTTTTTATTGGCGATGTTAGGGATAGGGAGAGTATAGTTTCAGCAATTAAAGGCGTAGATTTTATATTTCATGCAGCAGCACTTAAACAAGTACCTTCTTGTGAATTTTTCCCAGTGGAAGCTGTGAAGACTAATGTATTAGGGACTGATAATGTATTGTCTGTTGCCATTGAAAATAATGTCAAAAAAGTAATCTGCCTAAGTACTGACAAGGCTGTCTATCCAATTAATGCAATGGGGACTTCCAAGGCCATGATGGAAAAAGTGTTTGTTGCCAAATCAAGAACAACTAGCACAACAACGATATGTGGTACACGATATGGTAATGTAATGGCCTCAAGGGGTTCTGTAATTCCTCATTTTTATGACCAAATTAAATCGGGGAAAGATATTACGGTGACCGATCCCCACATGACACGATTTATGATGACTCTTGATGACGCTGTTAATCTTGTATTATTTGCTTTTGAGAATGGAAATTCAGGAGATATATTCGTTCAAAAATCCCCCTCAACAACAATTGGTGAATTGGCTTCGACAATGAAAAAAATATATAATTCACCTGTTAAAATTCAAAATATAGGGATTCGTCATGCCGAAAAAGTTCACGAGACATTACTCTCAAAAGAAGAAAGAATGGTTTGTGAAGAACTAAGAGATTATTTTAGAATACCTGCTGATAACCGTGACTTAAACTACAATAAGTATTTTTCTGAAGGAATAAATAATGTAGATAAGATTGAAGAATATAATTCATTTAATACTAGAAGATTAGATGAAGGAGAGTTAATTAAACTCCTAGCATCTATTGGTTATAAAGCGTAAATCAAGTTAATGAAAAAAGTTATTATCCTTGGGAGTACGGGAATGCTCGGGCACTTGGTTTATCATTTTCTTGACTCTACAAATAAATACGACCTTTATAATTTAAGTTTTAGGAATAAATTAAATTCTAAAACAATTATTGTAGACATTTCAGACCAACAAAAACTTTCAAACCTAATTAATGATATAAGTCCTGATGTAATAATTAATTGTGTTGGAGTTTTGATCAAAGGTTCAAAAGAAAATTTAAAAAATGCGATTTACATAAATGCTTATTTTCCACATTGGCTAAAAGATGTTTGTGAAGAGATTGATTGTAGATTAATTCATGTAAGTACCGATTGTGTCTTTAGTGGTAAAAATGGAGGAAATGATGAGAACTCTATTAAAGATGCTACAGATGATTATGGTAAAACTAAATCTCTTGGGGAATTTGATTCAATCAACCATTTATGCATTAGAACATCTATAATTGGCCCTGAATTAAAGCAAAATGGAGAAGGACTTTTGCATTGGCTATTCAATCAACAAGGGACGATATATGGCTTTAAAAATGTTTATTGGTCTGGAGTAACAACCTTAGAATTAGCAAAAGTAATTCACTTCTCAATTGAAAATAACATTTTAGGATTGTGGAATGTTACCAATGGAGAACCTATTTCAAAATATGATTTACTACAAAAAATCATTAAAATCTTTTCGATTAATAAATTAAAATTAGAACCTGATACTAATAAATTTTCAAATAAATCTTTAAAATCTAATAGAGGGATATATTATAAAGTTCCATCCTATGACGACATGTTAGAAGATCTTTCAGTCTATTTTAGAGCACATAAAAATTTATATAATTACACATTATGAGTCAAATTCAGTTAAGAGATTTTTCTACCGCCTTAAGAGATAAAATCATTGATTCAAAAATCAATAATTTTTCTAATGAGCCCTTCAAACACATTTATATTGATAATTTTTTTGAAGAAAAGTTTGCATATGAATTATTAGAAAATTTTCCAGATTTGGAAAGTGACCTTTGGGAGAGAACCAATGATCCTGAGATTGAAGTAAAAATGAGATCAAAGTGGGCTTCGGAGTTCGATATACCTGAAAAGATTATTGATGCTGTTAGGATTATGAACTCAGCACCTTTTTTAGAATCTCTTTCAAGAGTATTAGAAATACCCAAACTAATACCCGATCCATATTTTACAGGAGGGGGTCTAAATGTAACTGTTAGTGGGGGTTTATTGGATGTTCATGTAGATGGAAACTACCATGATGCAACTGGTCTACATCGTAGAGTAAATGCAATTTTATATTTAAACCCTGGCTGGAAAGAAGGGTGGGGAGGAGAATTTGGTCTTTATGATACAAAAGGAGAAAATTTGGTTAAAAAAATCGCACCACTCCACAATAGGTTTATGGCTTTCGATACAAATGATTTAAGTTATCACGGTCTTCCTGACCCCTTAAACTTTCCTGAAGGTCATGCTAGAAGATCAATAATTCTTTATTACTATACAAAAGAGCCTAGACCATCATCTCAGGTAAATGTAGAACAACCTCATTCAGCGCTATGGAAGAAAAAGGGATGGACTGATAAAAGAGGAAATCAAACCCGTCATTTTCATTAGAAGTGAAAACTCTAGTTATATCCCAAAATTTCTATCCTGAAAATTTTAGAATCAATGACCTAGTTTTTTCTTTAAAAAAAAGGGGGCATGAGATTGAGGTATTAACCGGTAAACCTAATTATCCAAAAGGAGAATATTTTAAGGGTTATTCATGGAATGGACCTAAACAGGAGTTAATAAAAGATATTAAGGTCTACAGAGCCAATGTGCTTCTCAGAAAAAAAGGAGGTGGCCTTAGGCTTTTTTTAAATTATTTCTCATTTGTATTTTTTGCCTTTTTCAAAATCTTAAAAATCAAAGGGGATTTCGAAAAAGTATTTATTTATGCCCCCTCTCCAATTACAGTTGGTATTCTTGGAATCATCGCTGCTAAAAAATTTAAATGTAAATCCTATTTATGGGTTCATGATCTATGGCCCGAATCTGTTCGAGTAGCAGGAGGTATTAATAGTAGTTTAATTTTAGGGTTAATCAACCAAATGACTAAACTGATTTATAGATATACTGATCTGCTTTTAGTTCAATCCCCAGAGTTTAAAAACTACATCCTAAACCAAGGGGTAGCAGAAAGTAAAATTATTTATTACCCCTACTACGCTGAAGATTTCTATAAGGTAGTTGAGAAAGATAAAAACTACTTATCTCAGTTTCCAAAGGGATTCAATCTTCTTTTTGCTGGTAATATTGGTGTGGCTCAAAGTTTTGACACTATTGTAAATGCTTTTGAAAATTTAAAGGGGTATGATATTAACTTGGTTGTTCTAGGAGACGGAAGAGATAAATCAAGGATTCAAGAGAAAATAAATGAAAAAGGGCTTACCGAAAAATTCCATTTTTTAGGTTCGTTCCCACCAGAGCAGATGCCTTATTATTTTACCTGTGCTGACGGGCTATTAATAACTCATAAAAAGGCAGATATTTTCTCTTATACGATTCCTGGAAAATTGCAGTCTTATCTGGCATGCGGTAAACCCATCATTGGGGCGTTAGACGGCATTGGAAATAAGATTATTTCAGAATCTAGTTCTGGATTTGCCTCTGAGGCTGAAAATCATGAGCTTTTGGCAAATAACATTATAAAGCTTTATAAGCTCTCAAAGGCGGAAAAAGTAAAGTTATCAAACAACGCTTTAGCGTATTTTGATAAAAATTTCAATAAGGAACATTTATTAAATCACCTTGAAAAAATTTTTATGTAAGCAAGAATTTCTAACCTATCTATTTCTGATTTTTAAATTTTAAATGCCTATTAAATAGGAGTCATATAATTAAAAACACCCTATCCAAACTCCAAGCCTTAAGGCAATTTCGATTTTAAAAAGGAGCCCTCTCAAGCCGTTACCTTTTGTATATTTGTAAAAATCAACAGTTATGCGTCCAGCCAAACCCAAAAATAACACGGTAGGCATTACCTTTTCGACCTTTGATCTTTTTCATGCAGGCCATGTCAAAATGCTCGAAGAAGCCAAATCCATTTGCGACTATTTGATTGTAGGTTTGCAGCTCGACCCCAGCATTGATCGCGCCGAAAAAAACAAACCCATACAGAGTGTCATCGAGCGGTATATCCAGGTGAGCTCTTGCAAATATGTCGATGAGGTTGTCCCTTACATCACCGAAAAAGACTTGGACGAAATTTTGCGAAGTTTTAAGATTGACGTTCGTGTGATCGGCGAAGAATACCGAGACAAAAACTTTACAGGCAAAGCCTATTGCGAAGAAAAAGGGATTGAGATCTACTACAACCGTCGCGATCACGGTTTTTCTTCTTCCGAATTGCGTAAACGACTTTCTAAATAAAGCCTTGTGAAAGCCATTGTCCTTGCTGGCGGAACGGGCAGCCGTTTATTTCCCTCAACCAAAGGGGTCTCCAAGCAGTTACTTCCGGTATACGACAAGCCGATGATTTATTATCCATTGGCTGTTGTCATGCAAGCGCAGATACAAGAAATTCTGATCATCACTACAGCTGAAGACCAACAAGCTTTTCAGCGCTTGTT
>Ga0181590_10002670_pt1 | contig 15061 bp, 14 predicted proteins | sample 071ome_34_FD_132446 | JGI IMG/M metagenome (GOLD analysis project Ga0181590, IMG submission 132446) | Coastal salt marsh microbial communities from the Groves Creek Marsh, Skidaway Island, Georgia - 071411BT metaG (megahit assembly) | ecosystem: Environmental > Aquatic > Marine > Intertidal... | reverse complement strand
TTGAGCTCCGCCGTGTAGGGCGGCAATGTAATGACGATGGATGAACACCTCCTGGGCGTGCTGCAGCTCGCACAAGACGCTGGTGTCATTGGAAACACAGAGCTCTCTGAAGAAATCACTCAAGCGCGTGTATTTGTCGCTGCCCTTGGCGCCTGTCCAAGCAACGCAGCGGTGCTCGACATTGGCTCAGGGGGCGGCTTGCCGGGTCTTGTGATCGCTCATGACCGGCCTGATGTCCACGTCACACTGATTGACCGACGCGAAAAACGAACCGACCTTTTACAACGTCAAGCCACTCGCCTTCGCCGACATCAACCTGGACTTCCTATCGATGTGATGTGCGCAGATGTCCGCAACCTTCAGGGTGAGCGCACATTTGACGTGATTACGGCTCGAAGTTTCGGGTCACCCGAGGTCGTTGTTGAGAGTGCACTTGCTTTGCTCACACCGAGCGGGCGGCTGCTGGTGTCAGAACCACCGCATTCAGATGGAACCCGTTGGCGTGAGGTGTTGTTGAGGGAGATGTCGGCCTCCGTAGAACTGTTTTCACAAGACGCAGGAACAGTTGCTGTCATCACCCGGTGAGATCAATGTTTCCCGGGAAACCACAGACTGTGGATAACACTGTTGAAATTTCATAAATGAAACTGCGCGCCTCAACTTGAGGTTGAATCAGAAATTGTTTCCCGGGAAACAATTCCGCACGCAATGGGTTGCGTAATCGGGTAATACGAGGCAAAGTGTCGTCGATGAGCGATATCTCACCGTCGTCAACACCTTCGCAGACTCCAGCACGCAACCTGCCTCGAGTGATTGCAGTTGCGAACCAGAAAGGCGGCGTCGGTAAGACCACGACCTCGATAAACACGGCGGCCGCACTCGCTCAAATGGGGCTTCGGGTGCTCCTCATCGACATTGATCCACAGGCGAATGCAACAAGCGGCCTAGCTATCGATGTTCGTTCTCTCGACAGCTCAGTTCTTGACGTCTTAATTGATGATGCCCCGCTGGCTGAATGCCTCTGCACCACCGAAATTGACGGGTTGCAAGTGGCTCCATCGAATCTTCGTCTCGCAGACGCAGAAATGACGATGTATTCGATGTTGGCACGCGAAACGCGACTGAAGAACGCAGTTGACGCAGTTGTTGACCAATTCGACTACGTCATCATTGACTGCCCACCGTCATTGGGATTGCTGACACTCAACGCGCTGTGTGCTGCTCGAGAAGTATTAATTCCGATTCAATGCGAGTATTTCGCGCTCGAAGGCGTCGGACAATTGCTCGAAAACGTGCTTCGTATTCGCCGAAGTGGTCTGAACCCCACCCTTGAAGTGTCGTCAATCGTCTGCGTGATGTATGACGCACGGACAAATCTCGGTGAAGAAGTGGTCGATGAAATCCGCCAACACTTTGGATCAACTGTTCTCAAGACGGTGGTCCCACGCAACATCAAACTCTCTGAGTCGCCGAAATACGGGATGCCGATCATCACATACGATCCAATGTCCCGTGGCGCAATTGCGTATACCGACGTTGCACGGGAGGTGCACAATGGCTCGTAACCAACGGCAGGGTAGAGGTCTAAGTTCACTCATCCCGGGCGGGATGGATGAAGTATTCGGGCGGAGTGATGACGCTCCTGCTCTCCGCGATATTCCACTTCAGTCCATCAGGCCGAATCCGCACCAGCCCAGGCGTTTGTTTGACGAAGACGGCCTTCAGGAACTAGCAGCTTCCATCGCCCAGATCGGCGTGCTGCAACCCATTCTTGTTCGCCCTGCAGATAACGGGTATGAACTCATTGCGGGTGAGCGGCGTTGGCGAGCAGCCGGAATTGCTGCCCTTGAGGTGATTCCGGCGATTGTTCGAACCACCGATGACATGTCATCGATGGAACAAGCACTTGTCGAGAATCTCCATCGCGCAGACCTCACACCACTCGAAGAAGCGGCCGCCTACCACCAACTCATTGAAGATTTTGACTTCACTCACGAGCAGGTTGCAGAACGAGTGGGAAAGAGCAGATCAGCAATCTCCAACGCTTTGCGGCTGATGGCATTGCCCACTGAGATTCAGCAATATCTCGGCGATGGCCGTCTCACCGCCCGACATGCGAGGTCGTTGCTATCTATCGACGATGCCGAAACACAACTTCGGTATGCGCGTGAAGCGGTGAGCAATGAGTTGACGGTGCGGGAGCTGGAAGCACTCATTTCAGGTCAGAGTTCGCAACAGTCAGTGACGCAGCCATCGCAACCCGCAGATGGGGCCGGGCTTGTCGAAGGAACGCGGCTGCGCGAGGCGGGTGTTATAGAGGTTGAAGAAGCACTTGCGCGCTGGCTCGACACCCGTGTTCGCGTGTCGCTCGGAGCGTCGAAGGGGCGAATCGCGATCGATTTCGCTGACCTTGATGACCTTCGACGCATCCACCGAATCGTGTTTGGGGACGAACCCTCAAGTGCGTCTTGAGGCCGCGAACCTCAACCTCTTGCTGAGCATCATCGCATCCACAACGATATGAATATACTGTGGATAATTCACCCGCAGACTGAATAAACGGTATTTATACATATTTTTAGTCGTATTAATGAATATTATTCATTAAGGTCGTGAACCCACCGTTCGACCGCAAGAACCACACCCCGAACAATTGTCGGCGTCTGGGCAACAATGTCTGAGGTAGGGCCGAGACGCCATAACACAGCCGGCATACGAGTTTCCCTCAGGACCGGAAGGCGTGCTCCAATCACTTCAATATCTTCCCGCCTCAGCGGATACCGAACATCATGAGCGAGTTGCTCACTGAGCGAGCGACCCGCAGCAGATTCAAAACCAGGTACGGCGTAATACTGGATGAGCGATACCGGCTCGTTCGCGGCTTCGAATCCGATGTATACATCTGCTCGGTAGCGATTCGCAAGGGCTGCATGAGTTGATGCATCAGGGTCACCAATGACAGTGGCTGACGCAGAATGTTGACGAAGAGCAGTGGTGACCTGCCGGGCAAGTGCACCTAGGCCGCCATATTCACCGATCACGATTCTCAGGTGGCCCAGAGAGCGACGCCCAGAAGTCACTGCAGCAACTTCGCGAACCATGACGACTCCAGGGCCGGAGCCAGTATTTCGAGACAGCACATCAAGTGCTGAGACCGTGTCAGGACCACATACTCCATCATCGGGGAGCCCTGAGTTTCGCTGGAGATCTTGAAGAGCGGCAGTGGTATCAGGCCCGTAAATGCCGTCGACCCGCCCGCAGTCGAACCCTAAACGGGCGAGAATTCGTTGTAGCTCGGCGACATCCTCGCCTCGAAGGTTTGGAGCCGTGAGCATGAGCAGCCGGTCGCCAAGTGCCCAGCCAGACTCCACAAGAAGCGACCAGGTGAGTTCATCGCAACTGCCTGTAGGCGGGATACCTTGCGATGCCTGAAAAGAGGTCACCGCCTCTTTCGTCGAATCACCAAACCAACCGCTTTCGGTGGCCCGAATCGGATATGACGATCGAATAAGTCGCCGTTGGAGATCCCTGACGGCTTCGCCTCGCTCGCCGTGGGTTAGTGGGAATTGCCCAGAAATGTTCCGAACTCCTCGAGGAGAGCTGATTTGCTCTTCGCTCCGACAATTCGGTGAACGGCCTCGCCGCCATTGAACACGATCATTGTTGGGATACTCATCACCTGATACCGCATGGCGATATCAGGGTTTTCATCGACATTGAGTTTTGCGATCGTCATCTGATCGGCATTTTCCGTTGCGATCTCGTCGAGAATTGGAGCAACCATTTTGCACGGACCGCACCACTCTGCCCAGAAATCGACGACAACTGGAACATTCGATGCTCCCACGGTTTCGTCAAATGTGCTGGTGGTCAAATTGATGGATGCCATGTCATTTCCTTTGTGTTCCGCGAACTGAGAGAGCGTGATTCGAGACTACCGCGACGAATGCGGTCTTGTTTGGCATGAAGAGTTAATGCTGGCCCTCAAGCCAACGCTCTGAGTCGATGGCAGCCATACAACCCGAGCCGGCAGCAGTAATTGCCTGACGGTACGTGTGGTCTTGCACATCACCGCAGGCGAAGACACCCTCGATATTGGTGTACGACGAATCAGGTTGCGTCTGGAGGTAGCCGGCATCGTCCATGTCAAGCACACCAGCGAATAGATCTGTGTTTGGTCGATGGCCAATCGCAATGAAAAGACCAGTCACGGGCATTGTCGAAACCGACCCATCGACAGTGTTGGTCACCTCAATACCGTCAACCTTGTCGTCGCCATTGATCTTTGTCACCGTGTGATTCCACAGCACATCGATCTTCGGGTTTGCAAAGGCACGATCTTGCATGATCTTCGATGCTCGGAATTCATCGCGCCGGTGAATCAAGGTGACTTTTGATGCAAATTTCGTGAGGAAGGACGCCTCTTCGATTGCTGAGTCGCCACCGCCGACGACCGCAATGTGTTGATCACGGAAGAAGAAACCATCACAGGTTGCGCACGTTGAAAGACCGTGACCAATCAAACGTTGCTCCTCCTCAAGCCCCAACATCAGTGACCGGGCACCCGTAGAAACGATGACGGAGTCGGCGTGATACTCGGTGTCACGTATCCACACTTTGAACGGGCGAGAGGAGAAATCAATGTTGGTGACCTTCTCAGTGAGGAACTTTGCGCCAAACCGTTCGGCTTGTGAGCGGAAGTTCATCATGAGTTCTGGTCCCATGATGCCGTCGGGGAAGCCAGGGAAATTTTCCACCTCAGTCGTCAGCATCAACTGGCCGCCAGGCTGGTCACTTGTTGACGATGGCTCACCTTCAATCACAAGTGGCTCAAGGCTCGCTCGGGCGGTGTAGATCGCTGCGGTGAGACCAGCTGGACCTGAGCCGATGATGATGACGCGTTCGCGGGTGGGTTCCATGATTTCTCCAATCCGATGATCTCAAGAATTAGGTGTCGGGTGACCGACGACGACGCATCACAAGGCCGCCAAGAGTCAACATCAACAGGCCTGAGATGAGATAACTCACATACACCGACCGACTGTGGTCAATGCCGGTGTTTCCAGTTGCAAGACTGATGAGCGATTGCAACCCTCGAGTGAACATGATGAGGGCGATTGCAATGAGGGCGACTCCAATGATGAAGCCAATGAGGCCAAAGACGATGCCTCGAACAAGTTTGACAATGTTGTTGGTGACTCGGTCGCGAACTGTCCCAACGACTTGTTCGACACGATCAGCGGTATCGACCGCCCAGTCATCATTGGAGAACGGATTTCCGATCACCCAGTGGACTGTAGTGAAATCTTTGGGCATTCCTCGCCCTGCACAAAGAAATCGGTGCGATTCTTCCCTGGTTGAGTGACACGGGCCCTCGATGAGAGAGCGCCGAGAAACTACTCGTCGCCAAGATCGATCTCGGCAAGAACTTCACAGGTTGCGACATCAATGGCGAGGTATTTGTTGAGCCCCGTCATTCTTGCCACCACGACGATGATCTCGTCGAGTATGACCTCTGCGAGCAGTTCAACATTGTCGAACTCGCAAAATGCTGCGCTCGGAACCGTTGTCGCACCCTGCTCGAGAGCATTGCGGATGAAATTCGGCAACTCGTCGAGACTGATCGATTCCAATTCGTAGACGTCTCCGGCCATTTCCTCCGTCGCTGATTCGGCAACTGTCGCCATGTCGTCTGCCATCAACTCATCTTCGGTATCCGAGAGGTCAGAACTCAGCGCCATGTCGCCAAGTGACTCAGCTTCGGGCGCCGCTTCGACCGCAGATTCCTCCATCGCTGACTCTTCCGCAAACGCAAATTCTTCAGATTCAGATTGCAGATTTTCTTCTGATCGTTCTCGAGTACTTTCTTGGACGGAAAGTTGTGCCGTATCACTCTGACCGCTGCGAAGCTGCAATAGCGCTCCTGCACCGATGGCGACAGTGAGGACGGCGGCTGCAAACTGGAGAACCGTGTGTGATCGGAATCGGCGTCGCGACTCAATGTTGACAACCGGTGCCTGAGATTCGTTGTCGAGGGCTGCGAGCACTGATGCAATGGTGTGATCTCGCTCGGTGTCGTTGACGACCACGTCATTGAGAAGAGCCGAGCGAAGACGCGCGACGACAGCCTCGTCGAGATCGCCATCATCTGGCGTCAACCGGTTGACGTCGTCATCACTCATTGATTGTCTCCGTTGGTTAGACGTTCAACATCATCGTTTCGGTTCCCACGAAGCTGCTCGGCGAGCAGCGCTCGGCCACGAGAAATTCTTGACTTCACCGTTCCCGTCGCCACCCCGGTGAGATCAGCGATCTCTTGGTACTCCAACTCGAGGACATCGCGCAGAACAACCGCCCGGGCGAATTCGACGGGCACCGCGTCAAGTGCTTCACGAATGTCGGCTCGTACGTCACTCCACTCCATACCTGTGGTGATGTCGACATCGTCGACGGGTTCAACGTCAGTCCCGTCGGTGTTAGTGAGTGTCGTGGTTGTTGGCCGCCGACGCTGCCGACGAAGTTCATCGAGGCAGGTCGTGGTCGCAACCCGATGGCACCAGGTACCGAATGCAGATTTCCCTTCAAACGAGGAAAGGCCTCGAGCGATTCGCAGAAGGGCCTCTTGGGTTTGGTCTTCGGCTGCGGTCCGCGACCCCATCATCCGCAGGCATACAGCAAACACCCGTTGGTACTGCTCGCCAACAACCGTGCTGAGTGCATCACGATCACCCTGTTGGGCTCTCTGTAAGAGTTGCGAATCGCTCAGGAGTTCATGAGCCATTGCAGCTCACCGATTCGACCGCGATAAGGATTCGCCGAAGAACATGCATCATCTGGACCGAGCTCTTTCAGCCAGACCGCAAGATGGGTTGAGGCTTCATTCACGGGCACTGCAACCGCGCCCGGATCAACTCCGTAACTCATCGATCCAACCTGAGTCCACGACTCCAGCGACAGCGGAGGTTCCACCGCGTCGGTTCGATAGACCTCGATCTGGAAGGGGGCGTTCAGCGTTTCAAATTCAAGTCGCCCATTTGAAAGTTCGGGAAGTGAGATGACGAGACCGACTCCGGGCTTGGCACCCAAGTACTGATCGCTGTAGCACTCGGTTGACCACGCGGTGTCTCGACTTCCATCGGCAATTGCAAGCGGAGCCTGCGCGTCATTTTCTGATCCGTTGTCTCCATAGGGATCCCAGGCGCGAACGTCGATTGATGTCGAACTCATCACCAGTTGGGTTTCGGGCGACAGAGAGTCTTCTACGTCTTCGAGGATGATGGGGTCATCACTATCTCGTTCGATAGCTGGAGCCGAGGTAACTGCGGGCAACGGCGAGACATTCGATGACGAGTCGGTATCTCGGTTTGACACGATGAGCGCACCGATGAGGAGTACTACCACCGACGCGGCGAGCCCGATCGGCAGCCAAGGTCGACGAACCGGCCGAGCGCTTGCGAGAGACGGATCATCAAACAGTTGAGGTGGCGTGGTTGCTTCAACTGGTGGTGGCGTCACCGTCGTAGTCACACGAGGCAGTCGACCCGATTCACCTGGTCGCACCGGTTGCGTCCGGGGTGCAGGAGGTTCGGTGGGAGTCCCATCAATTTGAGGTGGCGTCGTATCAACGCTCATCAATTCTTGACGCAACTCGCCGCCTGTCGCCGGGCGATGTGCGGGATTCCTCGCAAGCGTCCGGTGAATGAGGTTCACCAAATTGATCGGCAGCGTTGGCCGAAGATGCGCGAGGTCGGTCGGGTCACGCTGCAGACGAGCAAGGGCGGTGTCGGCATCTGATTGGCCAAGGAATGGAACCCGACCAGCGAGACACTCATAAAGAACCAAGGCAAGAGAGTAGAGATCGGCGCGACCGTCAAGTTTGTGACCCCGGACCTGCTCAGGAGAGAGGTACTTAGCGGTACCCATCATGACGTTGTCACTGGTGAGGTCTTCATCAACGCCGTCAAGACCCTTCGCAATTCCGAAGTCGGTGAGCAAAACTCTGCCATCTTCGGTGACGAGGATGTTGCCGGGTTTGACGTCGCGGTGAACGAAGCCCGCAGCGTGGGCAGCATCAAGAGCCGCTGCCACAGACGCACCGATGTGAATGGTGAGTTCGGGCCCAAGACGTTTTTGGCTATCGAGGACTTGACGCAGACTTCGTCCCTCCACCAATTGCATGACGACCGCCTGACGACCGTCATGTTCGAACACGTCGTGGACCGACACGATGTTCGGGTGATTGAGACGCGCCACAGCGATTGCCTCACGGCGGAAACGCTCTGCGACAACGGCATCGGTTGCAAGATTGGATTTCAGCCATTTCACTGCGACCCGGCGATCAAGTTGCTCATCGATCGCCACCCAGACCTCGGCCATCCCACCTTGGCCAATGCGACGGTCAAGGCGATAACGACCAGCGAGCACTTGCGCGTTGTCGAGCTGGTCTTGCGCGCCGTGGGAGTCATCGAAGGAGGTCATGAACAACAGGAACGCTAGTGCCAGAGCCACCCGTGATTTGGGAATCTCAACACACGGTCATCTTTCATGAACCCTCAGACGAGGGCATCTGTGTCTCAACCGGAGTGGCTGCGACCTTGCATTGGCGCTGTCGACGGAGGTGACTCACCCACCACGAGATCAGAACAAGGATGAGACCAAAGCCGACGAGGCGTCCAAAACCAGACAGCGTCATTGCTTTCGCAACAATTGTGACGCCGCTGACGACAGGTGTTCCGGCGGGAGAGAGCACTTCCACTTCGACATCAAATGAGCCATTTGATCGGGCCTCGACGGGCACTTGAACGCTGCTCACTCCTGGAGGAAGTGTTGTTGCAAGCGGCTCGTCGGGGACAACGAGACGAGGCGCATTGAGACGGATGAGCACCTTCAGAGGTTCAGGCCCGGTGTTTTCGACAACAAGAGGAAGCGGCGTATCACGACCGGTGAGATTGACTGTTCCGCTCATCGGTACTGACACCCACTGTCGAACAGCAGACGTCTCATTAGTGATGACATCGATGGTGTCGACAACATATTGCCCGTTGCCGCGCTGATCGAAGAGATCGTTGATGAGCGCGTTCCACTGCGCCACAGATTCATGATTTTCATTCAGCATTGAACCAGTGTCATCAATGAGCACTTGCAGCGCGTCGGCTGTGAGTCGGCGTTGAGCAAGATCAACTTGTGGCACTGCTGGCGTAACGATCGCCCGGTTGGCGGTGATCTGGTCGGGCAGTTCTGAAACCCGCATGAACTCCACTGTCGGATCGCTCGACAGCAGCCGTTCGATCGCTTGAACGGTCTCAACGTCAGGGATGGTGAGGTCGGGTGCGGAGAACACCACGGAGCGCGCAAGTTCTGGCTGTTCGCGCCGGAGTTGCATGATGCGCGCAACGAAGAGAACAGCTTGGTCTTCTCGCGCGACGTCGGGGCGAGGAGCAATTTCGCCAACCGCTCCTGTGATGATCACCGGCAGAGAAGTGGCCTCGATGGCGAAGAGTCCGTGCTGGGTGTCATCTAAACCGTCATGAGGCGCGCCGCCGGCGTAACTGTCATCAGTCATGATGAGGCGCTCTACGCCCTGAGACTTGAGAAGATCGACACCTTCGGTGGTGATCGCGGACGAGGTGATCGCGTCATCGGCGAGCCACACAGAACGAACCGGCGTCAGCGAAGGAAATGCCGCTTGTAGTGCTGCGTCACCGGCGTCGAGTTCGGAGATAAATCGCTCGTCGAGGCTGGCTGTTCCCGCTGCGAACGGATCGATCGATCGATATGGCAGCGAAAGAACTTCCCCTCCAACTGTTGAGATAAGACGATCAATGTCGCGAGCAGCGACCGCGGTCGGAAGTGTCCCATTCGCAAGCGATTCAGCAAGTTCAGGTGAGAGAGCGACAGAGAGCGGGACCTGGCTATGTGTAAGGAGGTCAACAAGCAACTCAACGTCTTGCGCCGCCCGTGAACCGTCGCTAGCGGGCAGAGAATGATCACCAGGGACAGTCAACTGTGATCGACCAGCAATGTGCGTGGTCATCGCAACCGAGAGGGGCGAAGGGTTTTCTTGTCGCCAGCCGACATCGATGAGTGTGACGTCATGAGCGATCACTGCTGTTCCGCGAATCACTGAAACCGACACCGGAGTGATACCTGTATCGACATATTCGAGGACATCGTCGAGGTGAGCGCGGTAACTCAATCGTTGCTGCAGAGGAACATCGACATTGACGGTGATCTCTTCTGTTGCAGCATCTCTTGTGGCGAACTGGTTGAGAGGCCCACTGATGACGTCGATGACATCACCCGGGTCACCATCGACGACATCGGTGAGCGAGCGCCCATCGAGTGGTCGATGAATCGCAACCCGCAACATGAGTGCCGGTTCTTTGACCCCAGGTACGGCAATGACGATCGGAGCGGGCTCTTCTGTATCTGACGACGAGGTTGTTTCGTTGGCATCTGTGCCCGAAGACGAGTCGGGTTCAACCTGCTCGATCGGGGTAATCGGTGAAGGAACGGTGGTGACAACAGTTGGTTCGGTGATCTCCGGTGCCCGTGTGGTGAGGTCGTACGAGAGTTTGATCGTATTGTCGGCGAAGAATTCTGATGTGGCCAGCCGTAATCCTGATGCTTCTGCGTCTTGGGTGATTGACGCGTCACGTTGAGATGGTTCCGCTGCTGCTGGTGCGACCAACGCAATAAGTCCGAGAGAGGCAATGCAGACCCCGGCACCACATCGAGACACACGCAAGGTCATGACGTTGTACCCACATCAAGTTCTGCGATGGTGAGTCGCTCGGAGAGTTGAGAGAACCCGATCTGTTCGTAGAGCGCTAATGCGTTGTTATTCTGCAGTGAGGTGTTGACGAGGGCGTGATCACAACCGCGTTGGTGCATCCAATGCAAGGCGTCACACGACAGTGAAAATCCGATGCCACGCCCCTGGTGGCGTTGTGCGACGGCAAGGCGCTGTAGGTAGCCGACATTATTGGTGTAACCCGATAGCGCGAACCCAATAACGACATCTTGGTCGTCGCTGCATCGGCGACTGCGCGAATGCAGGGTCGCTCGTTGTGTCTCGCGCAACGCCTCACGGTGTTGTCCCCATTTCGGACCGAACGCATCAAGGTCAACGGCTTCAGCGTTGCGAAGGTGTCGCCGGCGAAGATGCCGTAACTCACCTTTTGGCCTCGCTTGTGGAAGTGGGGCTGCAAAGTCGAACCTCAGCAATGCGAGTTCGTCGATGACATGAAACCCATGCGAGATGACCCGTTCAGCGGAGGTTGCACGAAGTGCACCGGTGCGAATCTTCCGCACCCCCTTTGACGACGCCCGATCGATGAGTGATACGAGTTCGTCAGTGTTGATATCGATCGTGTGGTCGGCCTGCACCAACATGGCGATCGTTGGGTCAAAAGGCCACTCGTTGAGATGCAGGGTTGGCGATGCCGAGGCCATAGTGAACGCGTGTCGACGATGTCCGTCGTCAACAGGTTGGAAGCGCTCGGGTTGCATCGTCTTTGACGGTAGCCGCCATCGGTGACTTTCTGGCGACGGTGTCGGCGGTAGCCTCGCATGGGTGATCCCTGCCCGGTTTGAACCCGTGCTTCAAGAACTTTCGCCACTGGCGGAGCGTTTTAGAAGCGCGGGCCATCGTCTATATGTCGTTGGCGGCACGGTGAGAGATTTGCTGCTCGGCGATGAATCATTCGGGGTATCTGACGACATCGACCTCACGACGTCTGCTCGTCCGGACGAAATCCATGCGTGTCTCGACGGGTGGGCTGATGCAGTCTGGAATCAGGGCGAGAAGTTCGGCACTGTGGGGGCGCGACTCGGAGATCGAGTACTTGAGATCACCACCTTTCGCGCCGAGTCATACACCGACGATTCCCGGAAACCACACGTCGTATACGCCGATGATGTCGAGACCGATCTCTCTCGACGAGATTTCACGGTCAACGCAATGGCTCTCGAATTGACGAATGACACACCGACACTCGTCGACCCTCATAACGGTGCTGTTGACCTGTTGCAGAGAGTGCTTCGGACACCGTTGTCACCGCAGGAGAGTTTTAGTGATGACCCGTTACGAATGCTTCGAGCGGCTCGATTCATTACCAAGTTAGAACTCGTTCCTGAAGAGGGGTTGCTCGCTGCGGTCACTGAGATGGCGCCGAGACTTGAGATCGTTTCAGCCGAGCGCATTCGCGACGAATTCGAAAAGATCATCTGCACTTCCCACCCGACGGCGGGGCTGTGGTTTCTTGTTGAGACCGGGCTTGCAGAACTCTTCTTGCCGGAACTTCCGGCAATGCGGTTAGAGCACGACCCGATTCATCGGCACAAGGATGTGTTGACGCATACGTTCGCAGTTGTCGAGAACGTTCGGCCACACGATGAACTCGACGAAGCGTTGTGCAATTTTGATTTCCGTATTGTTCGGCTGGCTGCCCTGTTCCACGACATTGGGAAGCCTCGTACGCGTGGGTTCCAAAAAGGCAAAGGCACCACCTTCCACCATCACGATGTGGTCGGCGCAAAGATGACGAGAAAACGCTTGAGTGCATTGCGATTTTCAAATGACGATGTTGAGGCGATCACAGAACTCGTTGCCCTTCATCTGCGCTTTCACACCTACCGCCTCGGTTGGAGCGACTCGGCGGTGCGCCGATACGTGAGAGACGCCGGTGACTTGCTGAATGAACTCAATGTGCTGACCCGTTGCGATTGCACGACTCGCAACGAGAAAAAAGCTCGCACGCTGTCGAAGCGAATGGATGAACTCGAAGAACGCATCGCTGAACTCGCAGCAGAAGAGGAATTGGCGGCACTTCGGCCTGAACTCGATGGCAAACGGGTCATGGAGCATCTCGGTCTCACACCCGGCCCTGAGATTGGTAAGGCGCTCGCGTTCTTGATGGAAATCCGCCTCGAAGAGGGCCTCATTGGGGAAGAAGCGCTGTTGAAGCGGCTCGATGAGTGGTACGCCCTACAGCAATGATCCGGTTCCTGCAATCGTGTGATCACTAGCGTCTAAGTGTGGACGTAGGTTCGTTCTCGACTATCGCAACCCCGGTCGCAGTTGGCGTTGGCGTCATTGTGATCGGTGTGCTGCTGCTCGTTCGGGAGCGTCGTGGCTCGTCACCGGTAACAACTTCTGAGGGTCCAACTATTGGACTCTCGCAAACCAAGAACGAACCGCAACTCACACATAACTCAACTGCCCGAGCCCTACTCGACGCCCTTGACGAGGCGGTGCTGCACGTCGATCATGCCGGTGTCATCATCGAGGCAAACCGTGCGGGCGGCGACCTTCTTTCTTGCCCGGTGAGTTCAATCGTTGGCTCGTCATTGGACGATTGGCTTGACGGTGCAGATCGTGGAGCTCTAGAGCCATGGATTTCACGTCTTCCGCAGGATGTGTCGGAGGGTCATGGTGGACCGCACTCGGCGGTCGAAGTCTCGGTAACGACCAGTGATGGTCGAACGGTGCCGATAGAGGTGACGGTGCAGCGACCTGACGACACCGGACCGATTTTGGTCAGATTGACCGATCGCGACGAGGTCGCTGGCCACCGGCGGGCACTTGACGAGGCACGCCATCGCTTTCATCAGGCCTTTCACTCGGCACCAACTGGCATGGTGCTTGTTCGTCTTGATGACGGACGAATCGTTGAGGCAAACGAGTCGCTGGCAACGATGCTGCAGCGTTCATCTGAAGAACTTGTTGGTCGAACGCTCCGGGAGATCACCCACCCCGATGACGTTCGGGCGGCACAAACGCATCGGGCTCAACTCGAACTCGGCGTGATCGATTCGTATCTCATCGATCAGCGCTTCCGACGGCGCGATGGGGCCTACCTCACCACCCGAACCAGAGTTTCCGTCTCTGAAGACGACGGCATCTTGTTTGCGATTCACCACATCGAAGATGTCACTGAGGAGCGACGTACTGCTGAGCAACTCACTCATGCCGCCCGACATGACGAACTCACCGGGCTTGCGAATCGTTCGTACTTCATGCAGGTGCTTGAACAACGCCTCACCGGGTCTCGTCCCGGGCTTGTGGGGCTTTTGTTTATCGACCTTGACCATTTCAAAGTGGTGAACGACAGCCTTGGTCATGCTCGAGGTGACGAACTTCTTCGACAGGTCGCCCAGCGCCTCGAGGGGGCGGTACGCGAAGGTGATCTTCTCGCTCGCTTTGGTGGCGACGAATTTGTCGTGGTTTTAGATGGTCGAGGTGGTCCAGTTGATGCTGCAACCGCAGCAGAGCGTTTGCGGGCTGCTGTCCACCCGGTGGTGACCGTTGACGATCACGAATTTTTTGTGACGGTGAGCATCGGCTGGTCAACAAACCATGATGCCGGAATGTCGCCCGATGAAATGTTGCGGGACGCCGACGCAGCGATGTATCGAGCGAAAAGTCGCGGACGCGATTGCGTTGAGGCCTTTCAGGTGGGGAGCCGCGAGTCCGGAATGCAGGCACTCCGAACCGTGGGCGAACTACGCCGAGGTGTCGAACGCGGTGAAATCGTGCCGTATTTTCAGCCAATTGTCGAACTACAGAGCGGACGCATCGTCGGATTCGAAGTCGTTGCACGCTGGCTGCATCCAGATCGAGGGCTCTTACCGCCAGGGGAGTTCCTCCCGTTTGCAGAAGAGTCAGGACTACTGGTGTCACTTGGCGCGTCGATGATGCGAAATTCGCTGTCGCAGATGGCGCGCTGGCGCGCAGCAGGACATTCATTTGCGAACGGTTCGGTCGCAGTGAATGTGGGAAGCCGTCAACTTGTCGACAGTTCGTTTTTGCCGACGGTGGTCGAGATTCTCGATGAGACCGGTCTTGACCCTGATTCGGTTTGGTTCGAGATCACCGAGTCGGCGTTGCTTGCAGACGCCCGCGCAGCAACGTCGACGTTGAGGGAAATTCGAGGGTTGGGTATCCACCTCAGTGTTGACGATTTCGGCACGGGGTACTCATCATTGACGTATCTCAAGCGCTTCCCGGTCGAAGCGATCAAGATCGATCGCAGTTTTGTGAGCGGTCTCGGTATTGAGG
>Ga0181590_10002664_pt1 | contig 15096 bp, 9 predicted proteins | sample 071ome_34_FD_132446 | JGI IMG/M metagenome (GOLD analysis project Ga0181590, IMG submission 132446) | Coastal salt marsh microbial communities from the Groves Creek Marsh, Skidaway Island, Georgia - 071411BT metaG (megahit assembly) | ecosystem: Environmental > Aquatic > Marine > Intertidal zone... | reverse complement strand
ATTGTATTATTAATAAATTATATGCTAGTGATTTTGAAGTTCCTCAAAATAGAAGAAGAACTATTATCATAGGTATTCGTAAAGATTTAAACATAATACCAAAAGAACCAGAATTAATTATCAAATCAAAAGATGATAGAATTGCTGTTAAAACTATATTAATAGTTAAAAAAGATGTTGATAAATCATATTATTTAAGTGAAAGAGCAATACAAGGAATAATTAATAAAAAAGCAAGATCTAAAGAAAGGGGTGCAGGATTTGGTGCTCAATTCTTAAACATGAATAAACCTTCATATACAATTCCAGCGAGATATTGGAAAGATGGTTATGATGCGTTAGTTAAATATAATGAAAAAGAAATTAGAAGATTAACAATTACAGAACTAAAAAGAATACAAAGTTTTCCAGACGATTATTATTTAGAAGGTAATAAAAAAGACCAAATTATACAAATTGGTAATGCGGTTGCTTGTAAGTTTGCTTATCATCTCGGTAAATATATAATTAATACTCTTCAGTAATTATTAATTACGAGAAAGACCAAAAAATATGTTCCAAAAAATAAAAAAGAATTATGAATGATTTTTATATGGTTTAAGACTATGTAAAAAGGTGTAAAAAGGATATTGAGATTGGTATGTATATATTTTAATATTATATTTATGTATACATGGAGAGATGAGACGTATCTTCATCAATATGTTTATGATGTTTCAAAAAATAATTAATACCATCATCTAAATCTTTTTCTGTTATTATTTTTTTATCTTTGTTTGGTAATGTAAATACACGTTTACTATGAATAATTTTTATAGATGATATTAATTTTTCTATATCTCTTCCATTATAATGAAGATGTTTATATATTTTTTTTATTTGTTCATTTAAGAGTTCTTTATCAATAGAATGTGACCATGAATCAATGTTATTTAATTTAAACATAAAAATATCTGATAATTCTTGATATGTGTATTTTTCAATGGAATATTTCCAAGAAAAACGAGATTCAAGACCAGGATTAATTCTGAATAATGTATTACGTATTTCATCTTCATATCCAGCAATAATAACTATAATATTATCTTTATGAAAACTCATTAATTCACATAAAGTATCTACACATTCTTTGGCGAATGAATCATCTTTTGTTCTATTACCTAATGAGTATGCTTCATCTATAAATAATACACCACCTAATGCACTTTCAAACACTTCTTTTGTTTTAATTGCGGTTTGACCTAAATAACCGGCGATAAGATCAGCACGTACAACTTTTTTAACATTTGATTTTTTTATTTTACCTAATTTACAGAAAATATCACCAATACATTGTGAAATTTCAGTTTTACCTGTACCAGGAGGACCACATAACATCATATGCATATAATCATCATTTGAATTCATTTGCTGTATATAATATAAAATTTGATATAGAATAGATGATTTTATATCATTCATTCCAATAAAATTATTTAATTTTTTCAATGAGGGTTGAATAGAAGATAGTGTGGAAAAAGAAATAGGAAATTCAATAGAAGAATTAATACTATATTTATCAATAAAATGAATTAAATCTGTTATATTATTGATAACTATAGATGATAAATCCATATATACTTTATTATTTCTTACGATTATATTGTCAGAAATAAAATTATTGGAAGATATATAATTATATATAACATTATCAGATTTATATAATTGTTTATTAGATTTATAATCAGATATAAGTTTGAATGAATATTTTTCATGAATAATATGTTTTTTAATATTATTTATTTTAGAGTAATTGGAATTAGATATTTTATTATTTGTATCCATATGTATAATCCATTTTTCATTAAATTTCATAAGTATTATTATGTAAAATAATATAAATAGATTTAAATAAAAATTGAATAAATTATATAGTATAATCTATTTTTCAAATGTCTATTTTATCATTACAATCCGGAAAAAATCATACTGTTCATAAAAAAACAGATGAAATATTGAAATCAAAAAATGATATTGATAATGATGAAATAACACGTGGAATAATAGAATATAATAATATGGATGATCCTTGGATTTTGATTGAAAGTTATTTTTCAGGTAAATATTTGGAGAGATTGGTAAGACATCAAATTGAATCATATAATGATTTTATTACACATAAAATTCGAACTACTATAAATATGTTTAACTCAATTCATATTGCATCTATAAACGATTATCGTAAAGATTTGAAGTTATATAGTTTAGAATTATTTATAGAATTCAAAAATTTAAATATGTTAAGACCTCAATTACATGAAAATAATGGAGCAATAAAAACAATGTATCCACAAGAAGCACGATTGAGGAATTTTACATATGCATCTACAATGATGATAGACATTCATATAAAGGTAATAAGAAGACATGGTGATAATCTAGAAGATACAAATACACAAATGAAAATAATACCAAAAGTACAGATAGGTAAAATACCAATAATGTTGAAATCAATGATTTGTGTATTAAATAAAGAAACATCAAATATTAATATAGATAAAACATGTGAATGTAAATATGATCCAGGAGGATATTTTATTATTAATGGTAGTGAGAAAACAGTATTAGCACAAGAACGTGCTGCTGAAAATAGAGTATATGTAAGATATACACCTAAAAATACATCAAAATGGACATATGTAGCAGAGATAAAAAGTATTCCTGATTTTAAGATTATATCACCAAAACAGATAAATATAATGATTGCAAGTAAAAATAATGGTTTTGGACATCCAATATATGTAAAAACACAAAGAATAAAACAACCAATTCCATTATTTATCATGTTTCGTGCAATGGGTATAATTTCCGATAAAAAAATTGCATCATATATTTATTCAAATGGTATATATGGAAATAATGATACAAATAATGTAAATTCTGAAAATAATAATGTAAATTCTGAAAAAAATAATGATAGTATAAAGAATAGTATATTATTTTCATTACGTGCTTCTATGATAGAAGCAAATGAATATATTACACAAAAGGATGCATTTATGTATATAGTAGATAATGTAGTATATTCATATAAGAAAAATGAAAAGGAAGGATTACAAAAGAAAATGGACTACACAAGAGAAATAATGAAAGTTGATATATTTCCACATTGTAAAACAGAAGAAGAAAAAATATATTTCATGGGATATATGACTTATAAATTAATTGCATGTAAACTGGGATTATCAAAACCTGATGATAGAGATAGTTATTTGAATAAACGTATTGATTTAGTAGGAACATTATTAAATAATTTATTTCGTAATTATTTCAATAAATTAGTAAAGGATATGCAAAAAGAAGTAATTAAAGAAATAAACGGTGGTTCATGGAGATCAAGAGATGATTATATGAAAATAATTAATGAAAGAAATATATCTAAATTTGTAAAATCATCTACTATTGAAAGTGGTATTAAACGTGCGTTGTCGACAGGAGATTTTGCAGTTAAAAGTCCAAATAGTAATAAAGTAGGTGTAGCACAAGTATTAAATAGACTAACATATATATCTAGTTTAAGTCATTTACGTAGAATAAATACACCAATAGATAAGACTGGTAAATTAGTTCCACCTAGAAAATTACATAGTACAACATGGGGATATATATGTCCAGCGGAAACTCCAGAAGGAGGTTCGGTAGGTATAGTAAAAAATATAAGTTATATGTGTCATATTACAATTCCAACGGAAAGCACATCGTTATATGAGATTATTTATCCACATGTGAAATTATTAAAAGATGTTGATATTGATGAAATTTATAAATATGTAAAAGTGTTTATAAATGGAAGTTGGATTGGTGTATCAAATGATGCATATACATTATATACATATTTAAAAGAATTAAAATATAATGGAACAATTAATATATATACAAGTATTGTATTTGATATAATTAATTCAGAAATAAGAGTATGTAATGATGCAGGTAGAATGACACGACCACTTTTAAAGGTTAAAGATAATAAGTTATTATTAAATGGAAATATTATTCAACAAATGAAAGAAAATAAAATTAACTGGGATGATTTATTTACAAATCATAATATTGAACATTCTGTATTAGAATATATTGATCCAGAAGAACAAAGTTTTAATATGTTGGCTATGAGACCACGAAATCTGATAAATCAATCCAATAATTGTTTTTATAATTATACACATTGTGAAATACATCCAAGTACTATTTTCGGTATATTAGCATCATGTATTCCATTTCCAGAACATAATCAGTCACCAAGAAATACTTATCAGTGTGCAATGGGTAAACAAGCAATGGGAATATATATGACAAATTATGAATATAGAATGGATAAAACGGCATATATATTAACATATCCGATGCGTCCATTAGTGGATACAAGAATAATGAATATTATTAATTTGAATAATTTACCTTCTGGAGAGATGGTAATAGTAGCGATCGCCTCGTATACAGGATATAATCAAGAAGATTCATTAATAATGAATAAAGGGTCAATAGATAGAGGTTTATTCGCAGCAACTATATATCATACTGAAAAAGATGAAGATAAAAAGAATTATGGTGATGAGGAGGTTAGATGTTATCCAGATAAATCAAAGACAAAGGGTATGAAATTTGCAGATTATTCAAAATTAAATTCAAAGGGATTATTGGATGAGAATACATTATTAGGTAAAAATGATGTAATAATGGGTAAAGTAGTTCCTATTAAAGAAAATAAGAATGATAATAGAAAATTAATTAAATATCAAGATATGAGTAAAACATATAGGACATTTGAAAATACATATATAGATCGTAATTATGTAGATAAAAATGGTGAAGGTTATACATTTTGTAAAGTGAGAACAAGAATGTTTAGAAAACCTGTTATAGGAGATAAATTTAGTTCAAGAAGTGGTCAAAAAGGAACTATTGGAATCATATTACCAGAAGAAGATATGCCATTTACAAAGGATGGTATTAAACCAGATATCATTATTAATCCACATGCTATACCATCAAGAATGACTATAGCTCAATTAAAAGAAACATTAATGGGACGAGTATTATTAGAATTAGGATTATATGGTGATGGAACAAGTTTTAATGAATATCCTGTTCAAACCTTATGTTCCCAATTAAAAGATTTAGGATATGATAGTTATGGTAATGAAGTTATGTATAATGGTATGACTGGTGAAAAATTAGAAAGTAAAATATTTATAGGACCTACATTTTATCAAAGATTAAAACATATGGTAAATGATAAAGTACATAGTAGAAACGATGGTCCAAAAGTAGTATTAACAAGACAACCCGCTGAAGGTAGAGCAAGAGATGGCGGATTAAGATTTGGAGAGATGGAACGAGATTGTATGATATCACATGGAGCTACACGATTTACAAAAGAGAGAATGTACGATGTATCCGATAAATATTCGTTACATATATGTAAAGATTGTGGAATGAACGCATGTTTTAACGATGATATACATATTTGTAAATATTGTGAAAATCGTTCTAATTTTACAAAAGTAGATATACCGTATTCATGTAAATTATTATTCCAAGAATTAGTAACTATGAATGTTATTCCACGTATTATAACCGAATAATATAATAACCATTTTCAATTTACAATTAAAATATTAATGTATAATATAATAGAAAAAATAAGATGAAATATAATTTTTTTTCATATTTAACTGAATGTCTTGGTACATTATTATTAATATATACTATATTAGCAACAGGTCATCCTGTCCCAATAGGTCTTTCATTGATTATAGCTGTTTATTTAGGAGCAAAAGTATCTGGATCACATTTCAATCCTGTTGTAACTGTTATTTGCGCTTTAAAAGGACAATTCCCAAAATATGAAGTATTACCATATGTTGTTAGTCAACTTGCAGGTGGTCTAATTGCTCTTGAATTATTCAAAATATCTAAAAAAAGATAATTATATAAAATATAATAAATGATTTAATTATTATATTTTATTTATGAATACAGCGTAATATCATATATATAGATATAATAGAAAATATAGTAATATATGTTTTAATAAGAATATCTGAATTATTATTATTATTCTTATTATTAGTTAATATAGGATTTATAGATTGATTAATATTTGAAAATTCTTCTTTACATATCTGTCCTTTTAAATTATTTAAGTTTTCCTTATTTCTAACATTCATTTGATCTAAATCACATATATCAGTTTTAATTAAATATCCAGTATTATATTTTGAACCACTTTTAGGATTATTATTTAGTTTTATTAATAAATCATTAATTTCGTAACATTCTAATTTACCTGATTCGCTAATCATTCGTTTCATTTCATTTACTGGAACAATTCCTTGTATTTGTTGTTTGATACCTGCTAATAATCCTTTTTTTAAAACTCCATCATCTTTTGGAACACTATCTATATATATATCTCTATAAGGAAGTTTATCATTAAATGTATCTGTAATTTTTTTATTATTTACATCATATACTTCTCTACATTCTTCAGTTGTTTTTAATATCTCTTTACCACCTAATTCATAATCCCCATATCCATCAAACAAATAATTTGTATAATTCATCATACCTGCTATATTATCAGATACTTGTTTTTTCCATTCTCCTGGAGAATCACTTGTAGGTTGTTTATGTATATTCATTTGCCCTGGATTTTTAATATTTGATAAATAATCATATTGTGAAGATACTATTCCAGTAGACATATTATATTATATTATATTATACTATAATTACATATTAATTTATAATCACATATGAATATATAATCACATATGAATATATAATCACATATTTATATGATAATAAAATAAATAAATAATAATTAATAATAATATAGTTAATACACCTAATTTAAAACTATTATATGATGAATTTGACCCACATGTATTCATTTCTATAAATAGTATGTTAATTAATATAATTATTTTTTTTTTGACAAATTATTTTCTTCTGTTTTCATACATTTTAGATAATGTATAAAATCACGATTATATGTTTTTTCAGCATCAATTTGATTTATTGATTTTTCTATACTTGATGGTTTAAATATATTATTTGTATAATTTTCTACAACGTTATTTATATTATTATGTTTATATTCGGTATTATATAATTCTTTTATAAATAAATATAATGTGTGAATAAAAAAAAAAGTAATACATCCTATTATTAAAATTAAATACATCGTATATTATATTCTATGTATAATTTATTTTATAATTGTAATATAAATTAATACTATAACATACAATGGTCTCTACAAAATATAAAATGGGTACATCTAAATTACATTATTTAAAACACGCAGAAATAAAACCAAAAAATATATCCAAATGTAATAATATACATAAATGTAATAAAACATTTACCAATTATTATAAAAAATCATGTTATGGATATAGTGGGATATCCAGTAATAATATAAGTCCTCTCTATCAACATTCAATCAATTCAGCCAATAATAATAAAGAATTTTATCTTCTTATTAAAAGAAAACCACCATTATATCCTGATGCAGGTGTAATTACAGATTATGAAAATTCTATTGATGAAAATTCTCCAAAATTAAGAAATGCATTTATAGATAATATATCAGAAGATGTTGAAGATAAATATGATCAACTTGTTAGAGATTCATTTGGTTATGAAAAAAGTGAACGAATAAGAAAAAAACGAAATTGTATATTATTAAAAGAACTTGAAAGTAAAAACTATTTTGATAATCATACGGGTTGTCATACAAATTGTAAAAATTATTGTAGACATTATACATTCAAACAAAATGTATATAAAATTATATAAAATATATAAATTATATAAAATATATATAATTATATAAAATATATATAAAATATATATAATTATATATAATATGAAACCACCATCTACACAAATATATGATAAAATAAATAGAATTAAAAATCAAAATATACAATGTAGTGAACAAAATCCACCAAATAAATTTAAATCCATACTTTCACCATGTATTAAACCAAGAACAAAAAATAATAATTACTATATATCATCATCTAATCCAACAACTAAAAGATATTTTGCAAGTAAACATGAATATTTACAACATAAAATGAATAAATTAAAAACAATAAATGACATTAACGGAAAATCATGTTATGTAGATAAACCACTTAATTCTAAATATGCTACAAATCAAGCTGTTCAAAGTAGTCAACGAATAAGTAATATAAAATATAATACTAAAAATTCAGTAAATTGTAGTAAATCAAATAATAAATATAAATGTGATACATAAAAAAATTAATTTATACACTCTAATATACTTATTATTATATTATATTATTTTAAATTCATACACTATACAATATTGGTATTTATTTCAATATGTAGTTCATTATCATTATCATTATCATTATCATTATCATTATCATTATCATTATCATTATCATTATCATGTGTTCGATTATTCTTAAAATTATATTGATAATGATCATGAATAATTTTTACATTAGGTATTTTTATTTTATGTAAAGGATATGTTGGAATATCATATATTTTACACCATTGAATACATTTATATATATTATTTTTTTTTATCTGTAATAAATTTTCATTCACTTTAATATCATTATCAATTAATATTAAGGTTGCATTAATATTTTCAATTTGTTGTTGTCCTATTATACTATTTATATTTTCTAGTGTTTTTATAAATAGTAATGGTAATTCTATTTTTAAAAGTCGTTTTATATATAATTTATTAGATGTAATTTCACGAATACATTTATGAAAATTCTTATAATAATTACCAATATTATTTATATGTTTAAAATTTTTACATACTATATACTTTTCAGAATTTCCTGGTCTACTTGTAACTGGCTTTGTTATATATATTTTGTGATAAAAAGAATTTAATATATATATTAATTCACAAGTAGCATAATTAGAAATATCAAAAACCTTCATAATAAAATCACCATGTTTCTTTTGACATACTAACGCATATAACATCTGTACATATAATAATTTTAACATATTTTGTTCTTGATTATCATAATTTCTAGAAAAATCAAATCCACCATCAGCTGTTATTACATTCATACTAGAACCATATTTTTTATACATATGTTCAAAATTCTTTATATCAAATAAATCACCATTATTATTAGGTCCATTATCTAAAACTATTGTTTTATCATTATCATATATATCTTTTAATTTATTCCATGTAGGAACAGATGTATCATTTGAAATCAAAGTCATTCCTATATGTAAATCCTGTATTATATCTATTTTTCCATTATAATACGATTTTTGTTTTTTTCTTAAATATTTCATAGATTGAATAAATCCACCTGGACCCTCTGCTATATGTAATGAACGTATTTTATCATATTTTTTTCCATGTATATTATCTAAAAAGTTATATATATGATTTAATTCCACTAATTTATAAAAAGATCTTGACACCGGTATCAATCTACTTATATATAATTTTCCATAATAAGATGTATGTATATATTCATATGTATTCATATACATTTTATATGTATTCCATAAATCTTGTTTTTTATGAATAATATGTTTTAATTTCTTTAAATACATAAAAAAAGTTTTATTAATATATGTTTCATGATTATTTTCATGATTATCTTGATAATATTTTATATCTATATTATTGATATCAAATTGTTGCATATATTGTGGTATTAAATAATTCATAATATAATTTCATTTATCTATTCATATTCTACTATTCTATTTAGGTATTTTTACATATATATCATTAAATATTCTTTGTGGATTAATATTTATTTTATCTATATTATTACTATTATTTATTTCTACCTTATATAAATTATTGGAAGTCATCATTTTTTCCCATTCATTTCTAGATCTATATTCACTAACATATTCCAATTTATCATCTATATTATCCCAATGTAAATCATTATTATCTATCGCATAATCATATACATCATGGACTGAATCTATTATTTTTTTAAATAATACCTTATCATTATCTGATTCAGAATCAGATTCAACGGATGGACTATCATGTTCTTTTAATACAATACGTCCATTTTCTGATAATAATTCTGTTAATACTTTTAATATAATATTTAAATATTTATCTGATATATGATGTAATACCATATATAATGTAATTAAATCAAATCTTGTATTATTCGTTTCTTTATCAATTCCCTTTATTATTTCATCTATTAATTCATTTATTTTTGTCGAATCTGTTAAATCTATTTCCGTATTATTTATTTTATCAACTATTAAATTCTTTACATTCAAAAATTGTATTTTATTTTCTTCTATTCCATTATATTTCTTTATATCCGCACCATATATATTTTTTATATCTAATTGTTCTTTTATATTCATTATAAGTTCACCATTACCACATCCAAAATCTAAATATGACTTTATTGTAGATGATATTTTAATTGTTTTCTTTGTTTTCGTTCTTATTTTTTCTAATTTAATTAATTGTTGTATTAATGGATGTGATTTATATTTTTTATTGCTTTTAATACTATTATCTCCAATTGATTTTTTATAATTTTCAGTTTGTATATACGATTTATAAATATCTACATCTTTTATATTAATATTAGTATTAGTATTTGTATTAGTATTTGTATTTAATATATCTTCAATATGTGTTTTAAAATGAGTTGCATTGAAAGATGATTTTTTCTCTATAAATTTTAAACAAGATTCCCAACGTTTCTCATTATAAATTTCAGATAAATTATTTTTATTTAAACGTTCTCCAGCATCTTGTATTTGTTCTAGTTTATTATTTATACGTTTGTCTTTTTCATCTGAACTAATAATATTCTTTTCACTAATAAGTGTATTATTATTATTTATATTATTATCATTCGATATATTTCTTATTTTTTTATATATGAAAAAGTCATTATAATTAGAAATCTCTACTTGATCGTCAATATTTTTTTGTATATTTATATCTTGAACCTTTTTACTATTATCTAAAAATTCATTTAAATATGACTTATTCATTTTCTTATCTTTATTTTTATTTTGTATTTCATTTATAATATATCGGTAATCTTTATCCACATTTTTTATATCTATATTCATATTTTTTATAATTTCATTTTTAAAATATTTAAAATTATAATTTATCTCACTTTCAATATTTATACGTTCTTCTATTGGTATATTTTTAGTTTCTAATGATGTTCCTCCATTTAAACTATTTAAATTATCTATATATACCTTTTTATATCCACGTGATTTCATTATTTCATCTAAATATTTGAAATGAATTAAATACTCTTTTAATGTTTGATTTATAGAATCCTGATAAACTTGAATAGATAAACCAAAACAATTATCAATATTCTTTACATTATTTTCATTCATAGATTTTCCATTTATTCTATTATTTATAAATAAATCATCCAATTCAGATGTTTCTTCATATTCCTTTTCTATCTTCCAGTATATATTTTCATCATCCTTTTTATTTTCTGGTTTATATAATACATTTGATGATAATTCTTTAAATTTATTATATATTCTTCCCCCATTGTATCCTGTTCCTATAAAATATCCTCCAAGTTGAATATGATTATCAATATTATCTAAAAGATTATTCAATTTTTCCTTTGTTTCAAAGAAATAATGTAATGCAAATTGTATTGATATAATATTAAATTTACTATTCTTATACTTACTATATTTATCATATACATATTTTAATAGTTTATCATCTATATTATTTATATTCATATTTTGACTTAATAGTTGATCATTATTTGTATCATGTAATATATATTCTAAAATTTTATTATCTATTGCCTTGTTTGATATATTTATATTATTGGATAAAATTTTAATACTTGAATCTCCCTGAACAAATAAACAATCTAATATTTTATTATCATTATTATATCTCTTTTTTTTATTTATAATATTATCCAAATATCTTTTATATGCTCCATCATATTTATTATGTATATTATCTTCATATAAATCTATACCTAATACAAATTTTATACCACTATTTTTCCATTTTTCTAAATCACCTGCTTTACCAACCGCAAAATCCAGTAATTTTATATTATTCTTATCTTGTGAATTATTTCTAATATTATCTGTTACTTTTTTTATTAATATATTCTTTACAAAATTATGAAATTTACGTAATTCATTTGTTTTTATTATTTTATTTTTTGAACGATTATAATATAAATGATTATAATCATTATCTGTTTCTATATTTAAAGATTTCAATATCTTCGAAGGATCTTTTAATAATTTTAAACTAATTGGTTCATGTATTGTATTCCATACGTTTGTTGCTGTTTTAATATCGTTTCCAAAATTAGATTTATTTATTCTATATTCATATGTCTTATCATGTCTTATACGTATTGGAACCCATTTAAATCCATCTTCACCATTCATATCATATCTACATTCTATAATACTATCATCTTCTATTCTTTCATGTGTCTCTTCTGTATATATATTTCCATCTTCGTCTATTATTCCATTATATATATGTGATTCAGGTGTTGCATAATTTTCAGGTTTAAATAGAATATTAGTATAATTATTATTTTGTTCTGAATATAAACTTGTATTTTGATTAGATATATTTGCTATTTTTTCAAACGATGACATGTTCATATGATTTTTTCCACCTACATATAAATAATACTGTCTATATGATATATTTGAATTATTCATTATTTTAGAATGTATTTTTGATGATGCTTCTCTAACAAGAAAATCAATTGTATTATATTCAGGTGGTTTCCATTTTAATGATTTATTCCATGTTTTTTTAAATTTTATTGTATCCGGTATAGATTCAAAAGCAGGTGTGAAAATAAAACCATCTGTATTATATACAAAATTCTTCATTTCTGAATCTAATTTTATGACTTGTTTTTTTATATGTTGATTTTTTACACTATCTTTTACATCATTGTTTTCATCTACAAACAACATATAAAAGGGTTTTATCTGAATTTTTACTTCATTTATTGATTTTATAACTTCATTTAATAACTCATATCTACCTTTTTTATCTTTGTCTATTGTATCATTTAATTTTATGAAATTATGTTGTCTTATATCTTTATTATTTACAAAATATATATCAAATGATTTATATAAATCTATTCTATTATTTTCTTTATCCATTTCTATATATTCACCATCAATTATTGTATTTCCAAGTTCCTTTATTTGATAATTTACATTAATGTCTTTTACATTTAATGTTATTCCTGTATATTCTATTCTTAATGAGGTTGTTATATAATATAACTCATATCTATTTGTATATTTCTGATTTTTATCTTTTACATGATATATGAATAATAATTTACGTAATCCATCAGCTTTATCTGTTATTGTATAATAATTATAAATAGATACATTATTTGATATTCTATCATTAATTACATTCCTTTTTGTTTCTGATACATTCTGTTCTAATACATTATCATTTATATCATTATTTGTGTTATTTTCAAAATGTTTTTTTTCCAACGAAACAGACGAAGGTCCTATAAAATAATTTGTATATTTTATATTTCTTCTATATTTACCATATGTCGTTTTATTTTTATTTAATAAATCTGTATATTTTTTATATTCATTTTCATTTAATACAATTCGTAAATATGAATCTCTTACTTCTTCTATTTTATCATATGATATAGGATAATTTGTATTTTGAATTCCACATAATATTGCATTAATAACATATTTTATATATTTTGATTCTTGATATAAATTAATTTTGTCTTTACTTTCATTGTTTACATATTCAATCTCTATTTCATATGATATAGTATTTGTTTGATTTCTATCACTTTGTGTTTTATTTAATGTAGACTTGTCAAATAAACTATTATCATGATATGTTTCAACTATACTCATATCTATTTTAACATTTTTTAATGTAGATAAATGACTTCCACTTATTCTATTTAAATACCTATATTTCTTATTTGAAAATGAACCATAATTTATTTTACCATCATTACCTGTTGTTTGATTATTTTTAAAATGTTCTGTCCATTTTTTAATCTCAGAATGAATTACATTATTTTTAGTATTATCTTTATCTGTAATAGTATTTTCATAATCTTCATGATTTATAACTATATCCGTAGATAATGTTACATTAAAATCAAAATCTTTATTTACATATATTAAATTATTTAAATCATTTACATTTTTCTTATTTTTATAATTATATCGAATATATTTTTTATACTGATCTATATTTAAATTTTCTTTTTCCTTACAAAATGCTTGTATTGTATTTATATTATGTAATTCCATTTTCATATTTTGATTTATATCAGTATCACTTTTATCAGCCATGATTTTTAAAATATGATATGAATCTGTGAATACATATCCGATTGATTTTAATCGTTTCAATACTTGTTCGTATTCATTTCTATTTACTTTAAAATGTGATGAATTACTCGTATTAAAACGAACTTCCAATTCACTATTCTTACGTATATCACTATCTAAACCGATATACTTATTCAATAGTGTATCTATATTCATACTATTTTATATAATATAGTATATATTTATATATTTATATAATCAATTTTATATTAACTTCTTTTGTCTATATCTATATCATATCTATATCTATATCTATATCATATCTATATCTATATCTATATCTATATCTATATCTATATCTATATCTATATCTATATCTATATCTATATCATATCTATATCTATATCTATATCATATCTATATCTATATCTATATCTAAATAATAATAATATGAAAATCTTGCATTTTTATATTATTATTATTATTATTATTATTATTATTATCCTGTCGCTGATTTATTATTTAAAAACCAATTTTGTGAGAGATATTTAGGGAATGTCTTATTAATCATCTTTTCGTCCATTTTCAGATTAGGACCCTTCTTTATAATTGAATTTATTTCTGATATAGTTATCGCATGGTCATAATACAATAAGTTAGACAACATACCATTAAACCCTCCATTATGATTTATATATATAT
>Ga0181590_10002662_pt1 | contig 15109 bp, 11 predicted proteins | sample 071ome_34_FD_132446 | JGI IMG/M metagenome (GOLD analysis project Ga0181590, IMG submission 132446) | Coastal salt marsh microbial communities from the Groves Creek Marsh, Skidaway Island, Georgia - 071411BT metaG (megahit assembly) | ecosystem: Environmental > Aquatic > Marine > Intertidal... | reverse complement strand
ATTGAGTGAGGGTCCTCGCCACTGGGCTTCTGGCATCAGGATGGACGCATCGCTCTGGTGGCAGGCCACACAATTCAAGTCGGCAAGTTGGTGCCTTGCCTGACGCAATCGATCCACATCATGGGTCTCGGACCACTTCAGATGACTCGCTGACAAAGGTTCCTGCAGAAAATCCTCCCCAGACCAATACACCCGGAGTTGTGCCTCGTCCTGATCTGGGCTGCGATAGGTGATCTTCAGCCGATGAAGACCTGGGGCAAGAGTCAGGTCTTCAGAAGGGGTCCCAAGCGTCTCCAGGATTTCCTCGCCATTCACACTCATTACAGCCTGACCACTTCCCTTCATTTCAAAGCGAAGTTGCTGTCGCCGATCCACCACCAATTGAGCCTCAAGCACGCACTGGAATGACCCGGGAACTAAGAATGGAGTCGCTGTCTGGTCTACCGGAACGAATAAGGCCATTTCAGGTTGAACCCGATGATCTTCTCTATCGCCCTGAGTGAAAGTCAGCCGTGCTTCGGCATATGAGTCAGATACAAGACAGGGAGATAGGAGCCAGAACCAAAGCAACCGCCCTGGCCAGTATAGGGAGGCAGCATGAGCAAAACCGCGTGGCAAAAGCATTGAGTTCAAAAAGCATGATTGACGCATAAGCAGTGAATAAATGAGACAAGATCTGCGACACAATCAAGTCATAAGGACCATAAAACCCCCCGGGGATGGGTCTGGACTTTTCTAGATAACTGGGCTGCAATCAGATCATGAGAAATCCCTCCTTATTCTGGAAGCGGATCCATGAGGTCGTCGGCCTTACCATGATGGCCTGCAGTCTGGTGATCATGCAGGCAGAACGTCCCAACATCGTTCTGATCATGGCAGATGATCTGGGTTATGAATGTCTTAGTGGTCACGGTAGTCAGTCCTATCATACCCCGGAGCTGGACGCCTTGGCCTCCAGAGGGATGCGGTTTGAACATTGCTACAGCCAACCACTTTGCACTCCTTCCAGGGTTCAGATCATGACCGGCCGATACAATCATGCTAATTACACCCATTTTGGCTATCTGGATCCTGCAGAAATCACTTTTGCCAACCTCGCTAGGGAGGCGGGCTATGCCACTTGCATTGCCGGTAAGTGGCAACTCAATGGACTGACCTACAAACTGGAAGGTCATCAAGATAACAACAGACCCGCGAAGGCTGGTTTTGATGAATACTGCCTCTGGCAACTCACTCAACCCAAAGCTCGTGGAGAACGCTATGCAGGAGCGCTGATCGAACAGAACGGGCAATTGCGGGAATACTCGGATGCAACTTATGGGCCTGATGTTTTCACCGATTTCCTCATCGATTTTATTCAACGTCATCGTGAGGTGCCATTCTTAGCCTATTATCCAATGGTTCTAACCCATGATCCATTTGTACCCACTCCCAACAGCCCCGAATGGCAATCAGAGCGAAATCGAAAAGATCCGAAGTTTTTTGCTGACATGGTGCATTACATGGATCATCTGGTCGGGCGGATTGTGCGCACACTCGATGAACTCAAGCTGAGCGAAAACACCCTGGTGATCTTTACCGCCGACAATGGGACGCACCGCTCGATTCGATCCAAATGGGACAACCGAATCATTCAGGGAGGCAAGGGAACGACCCCAAATGCAGGGACCCATGTACCCATGATCGCTTACTGGAAAGGTAGGACCCCGACGGGAAAGACAAGCTCAGATCTCATTGATTTCTCGGACATACTACCCACCTTTGCCGAAGCCATGGGCATCACACACCCCAACCCCGCTGTAGTCGAAGGGCGTAGTTTCCTCCCTCAGCTAAGGGGTGAAAAAGGCAACCCGCGTCCTTGGACCTACTGCTGGTATGATCCTCTCTGGGGAAATCTTGATCAGTACAAAAATCAGTTTGTTCGCGACCACCGGTTCAAACTCTATCAGGATGGTCGATTTTTCGATGTGCAAGAGGATGAACTCGAAAAGAATGTGCTTCTGCCAACCGAGCTTTCTGGGGATACCTATCAGGCCCAACAATCGCTGATCAAAGCGCTGGAGAGCATGCCTCGCTGGGCTCCCAAGCCACCCAATAAAAAACCCTGAACAAATCATGCACAATCCAAGCGGCCTGGAACTATCTTCTCGACGACTGAGCAAACGACTCTTTCTCAAGGTGAGCAGCCTCTCAACCCCAGCGGTGGGACAACTATTTGGACAGCCTATCCCTACCGAGGATTGGCCACTGCGCTTGGGATTGATTTCAGACATTCACTACGCCGATTTACCAGTAGCAGGGAGTCGTCATTACCGAGACTCGATTCAGAAAGTGAGGGAGGCAATCGCTCGATTCAATGATGCTCAAGTCGACGCAGTTTTATGCCTGGGTGATTTGATTGATTCGGGGAGTACGGTAGAGAAGGAGCTTGGACATCTCCAGACAATCAGGGAAGAGCTCAAGCAGCTCCAAGCACCGATTGCTTTTGTATTGGGCAATCATTGCGTTTGGGGCCTAACAAAACAGGAATTCCTCACCGGCGTTGGGCAGGCATCTGCCTATCAATGCATTCGACTCAAAGGTATTCGACTGATCCTGCTTGATGCCTGCTACCGCCACGATGGTGCCCCATATGGAAGGCAAAACTATGACTGGAAGGAGGCGGACATCCCCATCTCACAACAACTCTGGTTGGAAAAAACCCTACAGGATTCAGAAGAACCTGCCCTGGTCTTCGTGCATCATCGCCTTGATGTGGACAACCACTACGGCATCCGCAGTGCAGCCAAAGTACGGCGCATCCTCGAGGAATCGGGGCAGGTGGCCGCTGTCTTCCAGGGCCATAACCATCTCAATGCGCATCAAAGGCTAGAAGAGATTCACTACCTCACGATGCAAGCCATGATCGAAGGAAAATGGCCCGAAAAAAATGCCTATTCCCTCATACACTTCAACCCTGCGAAAGGGGATTTGATCATCGAGGGAGTGCACGACCAGGCTTCCTATCAGATCAAGAACCTCGCATGAAGTGGTTTCCCCGCAATTGGCCAGCCAACCGGTTGCTAAGACACCTGCTGCAGTGTCTGGTTTTATGCTGTTACGGACTTCTGGTGTTGATCCTGCTTGTCGCAGGGTTATTCCTGGCATTTCAACATCCCTCATTCTCTGGATGGGCATTGCGAACCCTTCTTACGGCTGGATTCAAACCTTTTCCTGAAGCCATTGCTCCTGCCGTCCAGGAGACAATCCCTGCTACCTTAAAGTCGAACAGGCTCGGCATCCAGCCAGACAGCTTATTTCAGTGGGATCATGCCTGGCATGTGCATCTGAACTTTACAAGCAACCAATGGGCAGCCCTCTCTCCGGTGAAGATCCCAACCCTGTCTGGAAAATTAAGCCCACAAATGACCTTACGTAATCCACATGCCAGCCGAGCAGGGTTGCTTGGCGTGATTGGATGGGACTTACCCTGGTCCCAGGCTCTCTCACTTGACTTTGAAGGCTTACACTTTGTCGCTCCTCGGGTTCGCTACAAGGGCAATGGGACCTTTCTTGAATCCAAAGACCGTTACAAACGCTCCTTCAAATTGAAGCTCAGCCCGGAAGAGAACCCCGCCGGGCTACTAGGTCACCAAACCCTCAACTTCCACTCGCTGCTGGCGGATCGAACACGCATGAGTGATGCCCTGGGTTATGCCTACTTTAAGGCAATCAACATCCCAAGCCCTCGCACCAGCTACCTGGATCTGACACTTGCCATTGAAGGAATCCTGCCTGCGTCCCACTTGGGCCTGTATCTCATGGTTGAAAAACCTGACGGTCAATGGCTCGACTCACAATGGGGTCAATCCGGAGGCGCCTTACTGAAGCCAGTCACGATGAAGCTGTTTGATGAACTGGAAGGAGGCTGGGAAGCTTATGAAGCTGTTTACGACCCGAAGACTCCCTTGAGCGAAGCTCAGCAAGCGCACCTCATGTCAACCATCAGGTGGTTCAACCAACCCGATCAAGAGGGGTTTCAAGCTGGTTGGGAAACCTACTTCGATCTGGAATCGGTGGCACGATTCTTCGCTGCTCAAGTATTGCTCTCAAACTACGATGGTATTCTCTTTAACGGGCAAAACTTCCTGATGACGATGCAGCCGCAAACCCATCGTATTGCCTTCGCGCCGTGGGACCTGGATCACAGCTGGGGTGAGTTCCCCCTGACCGGAACACTGGAGCAGCGAACCCGCGCTAGCATCACTCACCCATGGATAGGCGATCAATTCTTCGTGGAACGCTTGTTTCAATCTGAAGTTTTTTTGCGACTTTATAACCAGGCCTTGCGCGATCAGCTCCAGTTTCCCTTCACCTTGGAGCATATCAGTCAGCAGATGGATCGTTTGGCTCCTCTTATCCGCCCCGTCCTTCAGCATGAACCCGCGCCCACAACAGCCCAGTTTGACCAAGCTCAAGCTAGCCAGGCGCAGGCATCGGTGTCAGGCAGCGATACCAAAGGAACAGAACATCCATCGCATCAAATCAAGGTCTTCATTCAGCAAAGAAGGGAATCGGTCCTAGCTCAGCTTGAAGGACGGGAGGTCGGTCAGATAATCACTTTTGAAATGGGGTCAAGCCCTGACCCAGAATAGCCAGTTGAGCCTTGATTTTTTGTTGGGATTGAGGGTTCATGCTCATCATGAACCGTTTCACCATCCCTGCGCGCAAGCAAAGTTTTAAGTGGCGATGCCTTCTTGGCATGCTTCACGGATTCACCGCCTCAATACTCATGCAAGCCGCCACTCACCAAGTCTATGTTGGCACCTACACGGGAAACCAAAGCCAGGGCATTTATACTTTTGAGTGGGATGATCAAAGCGGAGAAAGCACTTCCGAAGTCAGCCTAGCTGCGTCATCGGAAAACCCCTCCTTCCTGGCCTTGCATCCTAACCTGCCTCTGCTCTACGCCGTCAATGAAACCAGTTCGTTCGAATCAAAAGAAACCGGAGCTGTCACAGCTTTTCGTCTGTCGGAACAGACCACATCCCTCGAACCTATTAACCAAGTAGCCAGTCGAGGCAAAGCACCTTGCCACATCCAAGTTGACGCCTCCGGCAAGTGGGTGCTTGTCGCCAACTACAGCAGTGGCACAGTTGCTGTCCTACCTATTGAGTCAAATGGGGGCCTGGGATCTACGGCTGATGTGGTCGAACACCTTGGCTCCAGCGTCAACCCTTCTCGTCAGGAGGGCCCACATGCTCATTGCATCAACCTGGACCCTAAAAACCGATTTGCTGTGGCTGCCGATCTGGGAGTCGACAAACTCTTTGCCTATCCCTTTGAACAGGCAACAGGGCATCTCAATCTGTATCGAGCCACATCCATTTCAGTCAAAGCTGGTGCAGGCCCACGCCATTTTACCTTTCACCCTACATTGCCCTTTGGCTATGCCATCAACGAATTGAACAACACCATCACAGCCGTGGCGATGGATGAAGATTCAGGCAGGATGACGATGCAGGCATTCCAAACCATCGAAACCCTGCCCGAGGGCTACGATGAGACTAGCTACACGGCAGAAATCATGATGCATCCAAGTGGGCATTTCCTTTATGGATCCAATCGTGGGCATGACAGCATTGCGGTTTTCCAGATTGATCAGGCCTCAGGAAAACTCAAATTGGTCGAGCTCGAACCGACTCAGGGCAAGACCCCTCGCAGTTTCGGCATTGACCCTGCGGGTCGTTTTCTCCTGGCAGCCAACCAAGGTAGTGACACCATCGTTGTCTTCAAAATCCAGGAACATTCTGGTGCTCTCGAACCCACCGGACATACCATCAAAGTACCAACCCCTGTCTGCGTTGTGTTCCGATAATTGAGACCAAGCCCGCCTGAAATCCTAGAAGGGGGTGCTGGTGAGTGACCTTCACGGCGGTGTTTTGATACGAAGAAAGCTTCCAGGTGGCATCAATCATGCTGGAAATTAAGGGCTCAACCGGATTCAAACCCATGACCACTGCCTTCACGAAATGCCCAATGACGGGTCGCTTCACCTTGCCAAATTTTAGAGCCTTCGCCTTACTATTTCTTTGTCTGGGCTGGCAGAAAGTGGCCGCCAATCTAATTATTTCCGAGGTGATGTATCATCCTCCCAAGGCCCTGGAGGAGTCACTTGGCCAGTCACTAGAATTTATCGAGCTCTACAATCACGGCGATCAGGCAATGACCCTGGATGGCATGGCTTTTGTCGAAGGTATCCTGTTTGATTTCCCAGCTGGCATCCTGCTTGAGCCAAATAGCTATCTGGTTGTCGCCAAAAATGCTCAGGCGATCAGAACCCATTACGGTATCACTAATGTGGTGGGTGATTATCAGGGATCTCTTGATAATACAGGGGAAATGATCCGGCTAGTGGATGCATTCGGTGAAGGAAGGATCCGGTTTCGCTATGGCAGAAGTGGGTCTTGGCCAGCCTCGGCAGATGGTGCTGGCGATTCACTTGTGCGCCAGGATCCAGAAGGGGACAACGATGATGCTGCAAGCTGGGGCCATAGCTTCCTGATTGGAGGATCACCAGGCAAAGCAGAGCCGGCCAGAGGCCAGGACTCCACGCTCAGGAGGCTCGTTCAAAACGCAAGCCCAGGGCATTATTTTAAAGGAATCAAGGAACCGTCTCCTGGGAACACTGATTGGACAAAACCAGCCTTTGTTCAAGACGGCGACTGGCTGGCTGGGCGCTCAGGCTACGGCTACAGCAACAATGAGGCGGAGCGATCCCAGCTGACCACCCTCTTGGATGACATGCGCAATGCCTATCTCTCGGTCTATGCCAGGATCCCTTTTGAAATCCTTCCCCAGGATCTGGAGACCCTCAACACCCTGACCCTCACCATGCACTATGACGATGGCTTTGTCGCTTACCTCAATGGTGTTCGAGTAGGCAGCCAGGGTGTCTCTGGCAACCCACCCGCGTTCGACCAGGCTGCCAGCGCTGGTTCGGACTATGATCCTGTCACGTTGAACCTGACAGGGCAATCGAGCCTCCTTGTGGCTGGAACCAACTGGTTGTGCGTGCAGGGCCACAACGTTGGGATTGGCAACAGCTCCGACTTCATTCTCAGCCCACAACTCGACCTGGAGCTTGAACCAACCCCCAGTGTGGGGTTTCAGCAAAGGGCGCTCGTCATCAACGAAATAGCTTCCAACCGAAGCCTCCAACCAGACTTTATTGAAATCCACAACCCTACCTCAGAAGCGATAAATATGGGCGGCATGTGGCTTTCGGATAAATCGGAAGCGTTGGGGCTGTTTGAGATTCCTGCTGGCACAATCATCGAGCCTCACGGTTTTCATGTCATCGAATGCGGGATAGATACCACAGGGTTCGGCCTAAGCTCCTCGGGAGAGTCGATCTACCTGAGCGGTAGTGATCTGAAATTCGTTGCCTCATCCATGCACTACGGGCCCCTTGAAATAGATGGTTCCATCGCTCGATTCCCCGATGGGTCAAGTGACTGGTTTCACCAAAAAGCACCCACCCCAGGCCTTCCTAATGAGCGTCACCGACATGGCCCGGTCCTGCTCAATGAAATTATGTACCACCCGCTCAATGAGCAGGGTGCTGAATTCATCGAATTGCACAACCTGCAGTCCGATTCAATCACCCTGGAGAACTGGAGTCTAATCGGGGTCAATCATCGCTTTGGCAAGGCAGATAACCTATCTCCGCTTGGTTACGGGGTGATCACCGATGACACCGAGAGATTCCTTGCAAACTATGAGGAAGCCACACTGAGCCTTATCGACCAATACAGAGGCCGGCTTTCCAATTCAGGTGAACCTATTGGACTGCTGGATGCCTATGGGATTCACGTTGATTGGATCAACCTGGTCGACTCCCCTCCCTGGCCCATCTCAGCTGACGGGCTGGGTGCGTCAGTGGAACGTGCTTGCTGGAGTGACCAGCTCAATCAGCCTCAAGAGTGGAGTGGTTCGCCTTTGGGCATGCCCTCGCCTGGAGCCGCCAACCATCTCACCGACTGCCCCCCTGTGACCTCAGGTGGCGTCGTGATAGCAGAAGTCCTCTACCACCCTACCATCGAGGCCATGGATCCATCCCTGATGGAGTTTATCAAACTGCAAAACACCACCGATCGCACCCTTTCCTTGGCAGGCTGGATGATTGCCGGAAGTGTTTTTCACCTCATGGAAGAAGGAACAAGCCTGGCACCTGGCGCCCACCTTACCTTGGCCACTTCGCCCGAACACCTGGCATCGGTGCGGCCTTTTGAGGGAAACATTCACCCCATAGCACTCGAAGGAACGCTGCCCAACTCAGGAGGAGAACTGGTGCTTCTCAATCAGGATGGACAGCTTGTCGATCAGATGGTCTACGATGACGATGCTCCATGGCCCTCCCTTGCCGATGGCTTTGCTGGAGATCAGTTTCTGGGTCATTCACTCTTGCGTCTGTGCGGCACGGCTTCTGGCACCCTAGCCTCCAACTGGGTGGCCCAGTCTAACCCGACTCCCCACCTGCCCCAACTCAGCTGGCAATGCGAACTGCTCAGTCGGCCAGCAGGCCTGCAAGTGACCCCCACTTTGGTGACTGCCAATCAAAGCCCACGCATTGAAGTCAACTGGACTGCCCAGAGCCAGGTGGACTTAATCGATACCGTTCAACTTGAGTATTTCATAGACGATGCGGAAATAGAGAACGAGCCCATCAGATTCTTGTCCATGCAGGCTGAAATCCTCTCCAGTGGCATGGAGCATCGGGAAAATTGGTGGGTGACCATGCCAAGCTTGCCGGCTAATTCTTTGGTTCGATATCGTATCCGAACCCTCACCAGCACAGGTGGGACTTACCTTTCGCCCGCACCGGATCAAGATGCCATGGCCTGGCATGCTTACTTTGTCGATCCAGGGATCCCTCATGGTAAACCCTATCAACACCATCTATTCATCGCCTCTAGCCAATGGCGACAACTCCACAGCAACACCGCTGCCGGACGCGTTTCGGGGGGGCAGCCCAATCCCACCTGGAATAACGAAGTACCAGCCACGTTTGTTTCTGATGGCAAAGTCATAGATGTCACCGTTCGAAACCAAGGAAGCCGTTGGAATCGTAATGGCGGTCAGAACATCTCCTTCGGCTGTCCTTCACATCAGAGTAATCAGGCTCAGGTTAGAAGCTGGCGCATTCGCTTTCCCTCCTACCGCAACCTTGAAGGGATCGATACGCTACTGCTTCAGAAGCAAAGTGGATGGCCTCAGAGGGTTTCCTTTAAAATGTTCGAGCTGGCCGGAGTGGCAGCTCCTAAAACTTCCTGGGCAGATCTGCAAATCAATGGCTGCGCCTTCAATGGAGATGCCTTTCAAATCGAGCGACCTGGCAGCGAAATGGTCGACCGATTTTTTGGGCCAGTTGGTGATTTGTTCAAGTCACAGGGTTTCACGGGAGATGAGGGGCCGTGGAGCTGGGGTGATGCCCGACTGATTCGAGGCAGTCGTAGTGGATTCAGCCAATCTGACCGCTACGAATACACCTACAATCGCAAAACCCTAAATTGGCTGGGGCAACCAGGCGATTCCAGCCCTGATATTGTCGAACCCATGATCCAGGCTCTCCACCAAGCCAGAGATGCCGGCAGGGAAGCACTCAGAGAATGGCTCTCCGATCATTTTGATGTGGAACGTACCCTTCGTTATATTTGCACCATCAATTACGTTGGTACCTTTGATGATATGTTTCAAAACCACTATCTCTATCGCAAGGCGGAAGATCAAAAGTGGTGCATGTTTCCCTGGGATATGGACAACACTTTGGGCGGATCTTTTGGGGAATGGAATGCCAACCCTTTTCGGGGAGCAGATGAATCGAGAATTGGGAATGTGGGCAATCGATCTGGCTGGTGGCATCGCATCAAGGACTCATTTTTCATTGCCTTTGAGCAGGAGTTCCTGACGACATTTTACCAGCTCAACAACACCGTGCACTCCCCTGAGGCATTACGTCCTGTCATCGAATCCATCGCTGCAGAAGGTGGTTATCAAAATAGCGTGGCTTCCCTGATGAACCACATTCAAAGACGGCATGATTATCTGAATGACTTCATCGAGCCTGGATTAGCACCCCCTGCTATTCACCTTGAAAGAACGCCCTCTGCGGTGGAGATCAGCTGGGACTCGGGCCGTGTTGACTACCGACTTGAATCAAGCCCGAACCCGAATGGGCCATGGAGTGACCTCCAAATCAACCCGCAACAAGTGCAGCCCACACCGACCTCGTTTCGAATCCTGCCCAAGCAGCATCAGCTTTTTTTCAGGCTAACAAAAGATTGAGCTCAGAGGGATGCATGCCCGGGGAACTTAGGCTTGCCTCCTGTGGGGATCGTGAGAAAGTGCGTTCATGAAACCTTGTGTCACCATTTCCCTGGTGGAAGAAGCACGCGGCGGTCCATTTGTTTATTGGCATGACCCACTCGAAAACGCCAAGAAGGCCCAGGCCCTTGGTTTTGAGGCAATTGAAATCTTCCCGCCTGGACCCGAAGCCCTAGATGCTTCGCACTTCCCTGATATCCCTGCCCTGACCGGCCAGCGTATCGCAGCGATTGGATCGGGAGCGGGTTGGGTTCGGCACCAATGGCACTTGACCCACCCTTCACCCAGCATCAGGCATCAGGCTCGTGCATTCATCGCCCAGCTTCTTGTGGCAGCGGCCCGCTTCGATGCCCCAGTCATTATCGGTTCCATGCAGGGGCGCCACGGGCAAGGTGTTAGCAAGGAACAGGCTTTGGAGTGGCTAGGGGAGGCTCTGGTTGATCTCAGTAAGCAGGCCCAGTCTCTGGGAACCTGGATCTATTATGAGCCTCTCAATCGCTATGAAAGCAACCTCCTGAACACAGCCAAAGATACGGTTAGATTTCTCGCGCAACTGGATGCACCGCGGATCAAGGTGCTGGCAGATTTATTTCACATGAACATCGAAGAGGCCAATGTCGCTGGTGCCTTGCTAGAATATGGATCCATGCTGGGACACGTTCACCTCGTCGACAATCACCGGCAGGCAGCTGGAAGCGGATCCATGCCATACAGCCCGATTGCTGCCGCACTCAAGCACATGGGCTATCAGGGGTATCTCTCAGCCGAGGTATTCCCCTTGCCAGATTCCGCTTCGGCAGCCGCTCGGACCATGGACACCTGCCAACGATGGTTCGCCTGACTGCGTTGACCTCGGACACAAAACGCATTACCATTGAGTCGATCGCTCAGGACCTTATCACACCATGAAGAAAAAGAAAAAGATACTCATCGTCACGGATGATGCAGGCGAATCCTTTGAAATTCTCTATGCCATCTACCGTTTTCGTGAGGCAGGCATGGTCCCGGTTGTCGCGGCTACCAAGAAAAAGCGTCTCAATGGGGTGATTCACGATTTTTACCCTGGGTGGAACACCTACATCGAAAAGCCCGGTTACCTGATTCAGGCAGACGTCGCCATCAACCAGGTCAAGGCACAGGATTACGAAGCCATGGTCCTGATGGGCGGGCGAGCTCCAGAATTCCTGCGACACCACAAAGGCCTCGTTCAGCTGGTCAAGCGCTTCCATCAGGCCGGCAAGGGCCTCTTTTCGATATGCCACGGCATCCAGGTGCTCATTGCTGCGGGTCTTTGTGATCAGCGAAAAATGACCTGCTACTGCAACGTGAGGCTGGAACTGGAGCTGGCTGGCGGGAAATGGGTGAATCAGGAGAGCGTGTGTGACGGCCAATTCATCACCGCTCAGACTTGGGAAAGCCACGCTGAGTTCTACCGAGATATTTTCCAGTACCTGGCATCGTGAATGGGTATCAGCTCCAGAGACTATGATCAAATGCTGCGTCGGCTTGCCAAGCCGAGTGGAAGCAAGTCCGCTCTCAGCCCGGAGGTAAAGCAGGTAGCGCAGCACACGATCCTGCTTGGGATTGATCCTTCTTTAAGAGGCACCGGTTTCGGCATTATCCATCGGCAAGGTGATCAATACACAGCCAAGGAACACGGCATGGTTGCTTGCCCGCCATCTTGGCCACTGACTCGATGTCTGGCCCAGATTCACCAGGTCATCAAAGAGGTCATTGAACGTCATCAGCCCACCGTCTGTGCGGTCGAAGGGCTCTTCTACGCCCAGAACAGTCGCGTGGCTCGTATCATGGGAGAAGCTCGCGGGGCTGCCATGGTGGCAGCAGCCACTGCCGGTCTCCCAATCTACGAACTCGCTCCCCGCAAGGTCAAACAGGCCATTGTCGGTTACGGTAATGCAGGCAAGGAAGCTGTAGCAAAAATGGTGGAGCGCATGCTTGGGCTGGATCAGACACCGCAATTTGATGCAGCCGATGCCATGGCAGTGGCTCTGGCCTTCAGCTTGGAAACCCAACGGCCTATTGGCCCTCAGCCCAAACAGATTTGAATTTCAAGGCATCCAAACATTTTGGTTCATGATCGTTCACCTAACAGGAAAACTCATCTCCGCAGAGCCAACTCAAGCCATTGTCGAAGTCAATGGTATCGGCTACCAGTTGCACATTCCCATCTCGACCTTCGACCGGTTACCCGCTCCCGGTCAAACATTAACCATCCTGACTCATTTGGTGGTTCGGGAAGATGCCCACCTGCTCTATGGTTTCATGACCGATCAGGAGCGACAGATCTTTTGCCTGCTGGTGCAGACAGTCAGCGGGGTGGGGCCACGCATCGCGCTGAGCATGCTCAGCTCCATGCCCCCAGCTACCTTGAGCGCGGCTGTCGCACAGGAAGATGTTAAAGCACTCTCGCGCATCCCTGGCTTGGGGAAAAAAACCGCTGAACGGATCGTGGTAGAACTGAAGGACAAAATGGACAAGCTGGGCGGGACAGCCCTACCTTTGGAACCCACTGGCAGGGAACAAAAAGTCCAAGTGATGGAAGATGCCATCGCTGCGTTAGAGTCTCTCGGATACAAACCTCAGGAGGCACAAAAACGCATTCAAGCAGCCAAAGCCCTTCTGGGTGATGATCCAGCCTTGGATCAACTCATTAAGGCAGGCCTCCAGTCCTAGCGCAATCATGATACAGCCTGCAGTGTTATCATGGCCTTAGCCTCACACACTCCTAAGCACCTGCGTCCAGCCCATGAGCCGGGTTTGACCGAGAACCTGTTGGGCACAACGGCGGCTTGGTTGGCACGCGCGCTGGCATGCACCATCCGATTTGAATTCCACGACCCATTCAATTCAGTGGCTTTCCAGCCTGCTATTTTTTGTATCTGGCATGATCGTCTGGCGCTCTGCCTTGAGATATTTACCCGCTATATAGTCCACCATGGTGACCAGCGCCGTTTGGCAGCATTGGTCAGCGCCAGCCGCGATGGCGCCATGCTATCGGTCCTCCTCAAATCCTATGGCGTGGAACCCGTGCGAGGGTCTTCCAGCAGGAGAGGTTTTCAGGCTATGAAAGGACTGGTCAGTAAGTTAGATCAGGGTCGAGATCTAGCGTTGACTCCCGATGGCCCGAGGGGGCCTCGACATCAGGCCCACCATGGTATCATCACTCTTTCACAGCTGACTGGAAGGCCCATCATTCCTGTCTCTTATCGCCTATCCCGCTACACGAGCCTTTCAACTTGGGATCGTTTTCAGATTCCCCACCCTTTTGGATCCTGCAAGGTCCACTTTGGAGAGGCTATTCATGTCGAGCGCAAGCTGGAAGCATCTCAACGGGCTGAAGTAGCCGAGGCGCTGGGTCGTGAAATGAATCGCCTGGGTATGGAAGGTGATTGAGAGCTTGGAGGCTGCCGGTATATCGCATTACTATAAGGGCATGATTCATTGGCAAACCTCCTTGCATCATTTGCCGGTCAGGATGCTGCTTTCCAGCCTGATACTTCATTGGATCATGCTGGCATTGCAGGCCCAGTCGCAAGAAGCAGGCTTGCATGCCATCTTCCAAACCGATCAGGGCCAGTTTACCACTGAACTTTATTTTGAACGGGCTCCTCGAACGGTAGCTAACTTTGTGAGCCTTGCCGAAGGTTCACGGCCTTGGCTTGACCTTGATGAGGGAAAAATACGTCAGGAACCCTATTATGATGGGTTGGGTTTCCACCGCATCGCCTCAGGGTTTGTGATCCAGGGAGGGTCTCCCAACGGCCTGGGTAACGATGGCCCCGGCTATACGTTCAAGGATGAATTCCATCCTGATCTCAGACATGATTCAGCGGGTATCCTCTCCATGGCCAATGCTGGCCCCAATACCAATGGGAGTCAGTTTTTCATCACCCTGGCCCCAACACCCTTTCTCGATGAGGTTCATTCAGTGTTCGGCCGTGTGGTGGAGGGTATGGAGGTCGTCGAACGCCTGGGTAATGTTCCAGTCGTGACTCACCCCCTGCTGGGCAAGACAGACACACCGATCAAAGCACCTATGATTCAGTCCATCACCCTGGAGCGGCGGGGCGAGCTTGCCAATCAGTTCAATCCACTGAAGATCAGCCCTGCCCTGCCTCGCATTGAAGCCATTGAGAGCAGGATTTTTCGCACTGCCCAAGGAGACATTCGGGTGGCATGGGATCCGCTTTTGGGCGCCAAAGAATATTTCTACGCCTCCACGGACATGCAAAACTGGAGCTCCATCATCTTGCCACCCCAAGGCGAGGTTTCATTGATGAGCCTCATGCAATCCTACCCGATCATCATGGCCAAACTTATTCGGGCTACGGCTGATCCATGAGTTCGGTTAGGACCACCCCACGATCAGAAAGTATCAGGGCATGCGGGTCAGGGACTCCGGCACAGGATAGGATTGAACTTCCCCCAGCCAGTCACCAGCCATCAATACCGTCCCGTCAGGCGAAAAGCTCAGGCTATAAATCCAGTCCTGCTGAGTGGGAATTTGATCCAGGATTCGGTCCGAATCGGCATCCAGCAGATAAATCATTGATTCCTGACCCGCGCTAGCCAACCAGCGTCCAGAGCGATGATAGGCGACGGCTAGTTGCGGCAATGGACCAGGGCGGATGATACGTACCATTCGCCCCAACATGGGTTGCCAGATGCGAATGGTTTGATCCGATGAAGCACTGGCCACTTGCCAGGCATCCTCAGCTACAGT
>Ga0181590_10002660_pt1 | contig 15109 bp, 7 predicted proteins | sample 071ome_34_FD_132446 | JGI IMG/M metagenome (GOLD analysis project Ga0181590, IMG submission 132446) | Coastal salt marsh microbial communities from the Groves Creek Marsh, Skidaway Island, Georgia - 071411BT metaG (megahit assembly) | ecosystem: Environmental > Aquatic > Marine > Intertidal zone... | reverse complement strand
AGCAACATCAAGTACGATTGGAAGTATTAGTATGACTGCGACATATCCTGAGACTATTACGATAAGGATCCGAGGGGAGTATTCAAAAAAACTCTTCCCGAATGAGACATGGCAGTATTATTTTATCAAGAAGGATGAGAATGGTAATGACGTACCATTTACGCCTGTACCTGGGCATCTTGCTGTTGAGTTTCCAACTGAGACTACCCGACCATATGATGCCGAGAATAATATTGAGGATTTAATTGATGCGGATGATGACAGTACGATTACATTAACTGAGTTTAATGATAATACGGCTACGAGTTTAGATGTAAAGACGTTACCATTTGATCCAAATGAGAGGTATGCATTATATCAGGTAGACCAACAAAATAAGAATGGAGTTGGTATTGTGAGAGATTTATCACAAGAGATACCGAGTAATGGCATTGTGTATAAGTATTTTCAGGACACTACGACACAGACGACAGTAAAATTCAACTTTAATGTAACGAGTAGTATACCACCAATTACGATTGTGACCTGGGCATTAGGTGCTACTATTACTGCAGGTGATTATGTATCATTTGGTGGGGAGTTATGGATTGCATTAACGAGTGGGGTAGTATTTGAGGGTACACCACCAACACCTGGAGATCCGAATGCAGAACCACCTGTACCTGGAGATCCTGGGGAACCTGCCGATGTAGGACCAACATTACAGGAAGATCTTTCGGGATTATTCTTTACGGATAATGGTGGATTACGTTATAGATATGTACCAAGTAACATTGTAAATCGTACATCATATGGCGAAGGAGAATGGAGTACTACGATGTACGTATTAAATGATGCTACAATAGGACTTGAAAGATTCACCGAACTAGTAGAGGCACAGCAGATCTAATGCCAATTCCAACTGTATACACACCAATTCAACCATTTACGAGTATTGTAGGGAAACCTGTTGCATGGACAATTAATTCCTGGACTGGAGTAATATGTCCTACGACTCCACCAACACCTGAGGTATGGAGTATCACTGTAACTAATTTTACACCAATTATCAATCCAGCAATATATAATGGTGATCCTGGTATTACTTTAACATTATCACCACCAGGAGCTTCTACAGTAGCTGGTGCTGGGGTCATTACTACTGGACCATTAAGTGGACCAATAACAGCAACCTTAACTGCTACCGGTACATATACCGATTACCTATTTCCAAACAAGGAATATAAATATCGTAATGATCTTCCTGGTGGTGTTATTCATGCACCATTACCAGTTACCAGTCCTAGTGGAAAGGTTGCAACATATGGAACCTTAAATCAAGGCACAGCTACAATTCGATCACCATTGATTAATCCTATTGGTGGTGTTCCTACTGCTGGTACACCTACTGTAGGAGTAATTGAAGAGATACCTCCTGGATATCAACATATGCAAGGGTATACACCAGATCCAAATTACTTTATTATTGTAGAGTATACGGTAGTCATCACAAGTAGTTGTGGTATTGGAGCAGGAACATTTCCAATCAAACAGATTGTATATGATGATAAAGACATTTCATCAGCACGATTTGTTAAAAATGTGAAGAAACAAGCAGGAAGAGATCCAACAGATCCAAAAATATCGTTCTAACTATGGCAATTAGACAAGGTTGTACATTTATCGGTGCTGTGAGCACTGGGCATATCTGCTATCCACCTACAGCATTAACGCAGGGAGCAGCAAATGTATTCGTAAATACATTGCCTGCAGGGCGTATGGGCGATTTATTTGCGTCTCATGCGTGTCCTTGTGATAAATGCCCTCCTCCCCATTTGGTCAGAGCAATTTCCCAAGGACCATTGAATGTGTATTTTAATTTCAGACCACCTGGAAGGATAGGAGATTTCATTTCATGCGGTGATAAAATTGCTGCTGGGTCTCCAAATGTCTTTGCAGGCACCAAAGGACTCTAAAATTCCCTTGACAGGCGGGCAAATGCCTGTTATACTACTGTTGTTCACCAAAAAACACGCAAATTATGGCACCTCGCTCCAAAATCGGCATCTCTGGCATCCAATTTGAACCCGGCAAGCCCAAAATGACTCGTCAAGGTTGCTCAAAAAACACAAAATATGCTGCGACTTCGCGAAATAAGGCAAAAAAAATGTACCGAGGTCAAGGTAAGTGAGACCTGAGACGCGAGAATCGATGGAAATGCTGTTTTCTGCGAAGTGGAACCTTCCAAAAGCAGCAAAACACTGCAATTTGAGCAACAAGGAGATGAAAATCACCTTTAATGAGTATTGCAACTTCCACAAACCAACCTATAACACGGAAAAATGACTAAACCTCTCCTTTTTATATCCCAAGATAAGGAGATGGCACTCATTCAGGAGATGGTATACCGCATAAAAATGGCAAAATGGGAAATTCACCCATCAAAAACCTGCTTTTTATGCGTTTCTCCTGATTATTCTAGTATCGTTACTCAACATCTCGCGCATTCACTAACCATGGATGGCGAGATTTTTCATATAGAGGCGGTAAATGTGCCATTTCCAGACGAATCTCCCCGTGAGTATCAAGTTGATTTTGAGATTAACTTTGCACAATGGACATTAGATTGGGAAAATTTCGTTTTAATAGAAGCTGGAGTTATCCGTGGTGGTAATTACACTTGGATAACCGAATGTATGAAAAAATTCGTAGAAGACAACCATTATACAGTTTCATTGTGTGAGAACATACACAGCAAATTTAAGAGTGATATGGTTTCACTCTATTATGATGATACAAAAGAAGATTTGCATTTTTGGTGGGAACAACCCAATAACCATTGGCAATAAATAAAATTGGAGATAGCAACCTCTAAAAAAGTTCTGGTAACAGACTTTGGAGGAAAAAATGGCAAATAATCCAAACCCAGATTATGATCCTGTTCAAATGGAAGCAGAATTTGGCACAAAATGCCTAATTACTAATCCAGTTGCTGATTATTATTTAAAAATTTCACAAAAACCCAAAAATTTGCCCCCTAACGACCGTTTGAGTCGTCCATGTGGAGGAAAAGGTGGGTTTGACGACTATGCCGAGTGGTTGACCTGATATATAAAGTATAATAGGCACTAAAATGGCAACTATTTCTAAAAAATTTGTTGATATAAATCCGAATTTTAATGCACATCCAATTTCTGGTGATGTTCCTATCATCAAAAATGAAGATGCCATCAAACAGTCGGTAAAAAACATTGTATTGACAATTAGGGGCGAAAAACCATTTCGACCATTTTTTGGATCAAGTGTCAGTAATTCATTATTTGAAAACTTTGGGTTATCTGAAATTGACACAATCACTTCTAATATTGAAGATGCGTTAAGTGCGTATGAACCTAGAATTAGAGTGACGGATATAGATGTGTTGGATGATGTAGATGCTAATGCATTGGAGTTTAACATTAACTATACTATTGTAGGGATACCTTTAAATCCACAATCGCTTAATCTCGTCTTAGAAAGGGTATAATGGCATTTAATCAAGTTACCAATTTAGATTTTGAAGAGGTTAGACTCAGTTTAAAGGAGTACCTTAGGTCTTCTCCTACTTTTACTGACTATAACTTTGAAGGATCTGTTCTTTCTCAATTAATTGACTTATTAGCATATAACACTTACTATTCGGCGTTAAATGCTAATTTAGTTGCTAATGAGGTTTTCTTTGATTCAGCTTCAATCAGAGAGAACGTAGTATCACTTGCAAGTATAGTTGGATATACTCCAAGATCGGCAAAAGCAGCAAAAGCAGTTGTTACATTAGACGTACCATTAACTACTACAATTAGTCAAAATGGTACAATTCAACAAATTAACGATACTAGCATTTCTTCACTGACCCTTAAAAAAGGCGCTGCATTCATTGGCAATTCTGCCGAAGGATCATATGTATTCAGCGTACTTGAGGACATTACTAGAGAGTCATATATCGATGACTCAGGGCGTTCTAGAGTTACTTTTAGTGAGATAGAAGTTTACCAAGGGACTACACTTAATATAGAATACACAGTTGACACTTCAACTAAACAAAAGTATATTATACCAAGTGCTGATGCCGATTCTGAATTGCTAAATGTTTTTGTAGATGAAAGATTGAGTTCTACAGCATCTACTACACAATCCTATAAAGCAGTAAAAAATATTAGTAATTTATCATCAGAAAATAGAATTTATTTTATTCAAGAGAACAAAAATGAACAATTTGAGTTAATTTTTGGTGATGGTGTATTTGGTAGAAAATTAAACAACTTAGATGTAATTAGAATTGAGTATTTAATCACAGATAAGTTAGAAGGTAATGATTGTAGGACATTTGCATTTACTGGTAAATTAGAAAGACAGTCTGGAGTACCTTACAATGGTTCTTCTACAGTTACTGTAAATAGAGCATCTTTTGGAGGTGCAGATCCTGAGGGCATTACTTCCATTAAGTATCTTGCACCAAGAAGCTATGCTGCTCAAAATAGAGCAGTTACTGTAGGTGACTACGAAAGCATTATTAAGCAAAGATATGCAAATATTGAAGGGTTATCTGTTTATGGTGGAGAAGACGCAAGTCCACCTCAATATGGAAAGGTATTTATTGTTGCAAAACCATTTGGGGCAGATTCTTTAACAGTTACTGCAAAGCAAAATGTAAAAGACTACCTAAAAGAGTATTCAATTTTAAATATTGTACCAGAAATTATTGACCCATCATTTTTATACTTAGATATTCAATCTTTTGTATATTACGATTCAAGAAAGACAAAAAATATACCACAGGTAATCGAAAATAAAGTAAAAAATACCATTATCAATTTTGGTACAAATAATGATCTTGATAAATTTAACGGTAAATTTAAATACAGTAAATTAGTTGGTGTAATTGATGATGTTGATAAAGGAATTACATCAAATATTACTAGAGTAAAAATGAGAAAGAATATTAAATTTCTTTCTAACATTTTTGCCACTTATAAGATTTGCTACGGTAACAGAATCTCAAAAAATACACAATTAGTATCTAATGGATTTAAAATAACTGGAAGACCTTCTACTGAGATATATTTCTTTGAAAGATTTGGAACTACCAATCAAGTTGCAATTTATAGGACAGAAGGAAATGAGAAAAAATATTTTAGCACCAATGTTGGGACAATAAATTATGAAAAAGGAGAAATAAATATTAATGATGTAAACATTAATTCTTCACTTGGTAATACTGGTGTGGTATCGATTTCGGTAACACCAGCATCTAATGATATTATTTCTTTACGAGATTTATATCTCGTTATTGATTCGGAAACTGTTAATGTTAGTGTAATTTTAGATGAATTGGCATCATCATCTAGATCTTCAGGCGTCGGTCAAATTCCAGTATCTAGTTAAACATGTTTAACGATTTAAGAGTATCAAATTCTATCAATGAGCAAGTACCTAATTACTTGCCACAAGAATATCCCAATTTTGTAAATTTTGTAAGAGATTACTATAGATTCTTAGAGACTAATAGTAATCCTTTAGATATTCTACATGGGATACAAAATTTAATTGATATCGATACTTACACAGGCATCGATCCGTCAAGCTTATTGTATAGACCAATTGATAGTGAAGATACAACTATTGTAGTTAAAGGACATGTTAAATATCCTTCAAATAGTGGATTGCTAAAGATTGATGATGAGGTAATATTTTATAATCAATTAGAGTATTCTGGATTTCTTGGTCCAGGACAAGTTCCTGGAGATATTCCAGAAATAAAAGTAACATTTTTTAAAGGTTGTAGAAGGGGATATACTTATAATAATTTAAGCATTGATACTGGATTTAGTCCTAATATTTCTACAGTTGCACAAAGTCATGTAGAAAAGTCTGTAGTTTATAATCAATCCTACACATATATTTTATATTTCTTAGAACAGATTAGATCTCAGTATTTGGTTGATTTTCCAGAAAATATTTTGGAAAAGAATTTAAACACCATTAATATTGATTCTATATTAAAAAGGATTAAAGATTTTTACAATTCAAAAGGAACTCCAAACGGGATTGATTTTTACTTTAAATTCTTATTCCAGAAAAAAACACAATTTAGAAATTTCTCAGAAAGTTTATATACAGCATCAGAGTCTACATTCCAAGACAAAGATGTTGTAAGATTAGCTAACTTGGATGGAGTTAATCCAAATTTAATTGTAAACAACACAATTATTCAAAAAGGTCTTGAATTTTCTGTTCAAACTTCAGAAAACATTTATTCATCAACTGCTGTAGTAGATGAATATGAAGTAGTGCCTGCAGAAAAATTAGTCACTACAAATTTAACTAAAATTATTGCACCAGTAAAGCAAATTAATGATGTTACTAGACTCTATGTAGATTCTACTGATGGATTTGAAAATACTGGATTTATTAGAATATTAGATTCTTTTATTGAATATTCTGATAAAGGGACTAATTATTTTGATTGTGTAGTTGCACCAAATATTGCTGATATTATAGGTAAAATCGTTTATGATAGAAATACGTTAGCATATTTAAAATCAGATCCATCAAAATATTTTGTAGTTTATGCAGCTATTCAATCTTTTGAAATAGATAATAATTATTTTGGATATTTGGAAAATGATCTTGGAGTTGCTACAAATGTAACTACTGAGTCAGATAATATAATTACTTTTTGGAACTTTAATGAAACAACTCCAGTAGATATTAATGAAGGATTTGTCTCGGGGATTAATAAATTATTTTATACAGATGATGCAGTTATAACTTCTTTCGCAAAAACTCCATTTAAATATCCAGAAGGAGAATTAATTAGTTACCTTACTAATGTAGAAAATCTTACTACACAAGAAGTTGAAAATATAAAACTTAGTGATGATGATATTTACATAAAAATTCCAAGAATTTTTACTCAATTATCTGCAGCAAATCAAGAAAAAACTACAGCACAGTTTCCTGTAGGAATTCTTAGAGATGGAACTGCTTTATTTAATTGGAAAAGTAATGCGACTATTATTAGAGGTGGTATTAAAAATGTAACTGTAATTGATGGTGGATCGAATTTCAAAGTTAATAATCCACCAAAAATTAAAGTAGATCCTCCAAATCCGTTACCAAATCAAACTGTATTTGGAGAGACTGCAGAATTAGATTTAATTATAAATGGCAAAGTGACTAAAGTTGATATTAAATTTTCTGGAAGTAATTATACTAAAGTTGTAGTCACTGCTCCAAAACCACAAAATAATGATCCAAGTATTCCATTCAAAGAAGCAATTTTAGTTCCTCTTATTGTAAAGGGAAAACTTGTAAAAATTAGAGTTGCTGATCCTGGATTTGGATATACAACCCAACCTACAATTTTAGTTACTCCTATTGATCAACTGGATGAAAATGGAAATCCAATTTTAGATATTAATGGAAACCCAATTGGAGATCCTTCTATTGTTGACGCAGTTGTTATTCCTACAGTAGAAGGACCAATTTATAAAATTTTAACCAATAGCGATGACCCGAATTTATCTAGGGGTACGAGATATAATAGAATACCTCAATACAAATTAGAAAAAGGATCTGGTGCTTCTGCAATTGCTACTATTGTAAACGGAAAATTATCTTCCGTTGGAATAGTTAATGCTGGAAATTTTTATAACTCTCCTCCAAAAGTCACCATAGTAGATAATACTGGATCTGGATCTGGAGCTGAGGTAATTTCAGAAATAGACTCTAATGGAAAAGTTACAGACTTTTTTGTTATCAATCCAGGTTTGAATTATTCAAATTTTGATGTTGATGTTATAATTGAAGAGTCTGGTGGTGGGGAAATTTTAAACATTGAAATTGATACTTGGACTCCTATAAACAATGTAGATTACCCAGGTAGTTCAATTACTCTTAACAATTCGGATGGTTCATATTTTGCTCCAATTAATTTTGGAGACTTTGAGGGAGTTGTGCCAAAATTTTATTCTATACTGGGAGTTCCTAGAAAATTAAAATTAGATGGAACATTAGTTAATTTTAATAATAATGTAAGTATTAATCAGAAACATTCTCCTATAATTGGATGGGCACTGGATGGATCTCCAATTTATGGACCATTTGGATATAAAAATCCTTTAGTAGTTTCTGAAATAGTAAGACTTCAAAGTTCTTATGAATTAATAGACACTTCAGATGCTGATGATATTAGATTTGAAAATAATGTTACTTCTATTGGATTATCAAATTATGCAAAAGGTAGTCTTGCTGAAGATTACAAATTTAATGGCAGAAGATCTACATTGGACAAAAACAATGGAAGATTTTGCGTAACTCCAGAATATCCAAATGGAGTTTATGCTTATTTTGCTACTATACTGTCTTCTCCGAATAATTCAAAAAATCCAACAGGATTCCCATATTATATTGGATCTAATTATACAGGATCAACATTTTCATCGTTTAATAAACTACAATCTAATAAACTACCAGAAGATTCTAATTTAAGAAGATATATTTCACCGAATGGAAACATTTATGTAAAACCTATAGATCCTGGTTCATTTTTTGTAGATGCAGTTCCAACTTCTGCAGATTCTTCTATTGATTCTGTAACGGTATCTTCTCCTGGTAGTAATTATAAAATTGGAGATACTTTAGTATTTGATAATTCTGGAACTAATGGATTTGGTGCTGATGGGTTTGTAAGTTCTTTAACAGGGTCTACTATTAGTGGAGTTTCAAAAAGCACATATGATTACTTAGAATATTATGGAGAAACGGCACCATTTAGTGCTGGTGATATTATTACAGCAAGAGGTTTTAAAAGAACTGCGTCTATTGTAGATCAAAAAAATAAAACAATTTACTGCCTACAAAGTACGGCAAGTAACAGGGGAGATAGCATAAAAGAAAACTCTCTAATTTATAGTCCAACTCTTAGAAGACAACCTAATCCAGTAACAATTTTAAATGAAAATATAGGTTCTTCTGCTACAGATACTGCTGTATTTTCTAATCAACGTGTTAGAACAGAAACTTTACTTACTTTTACTTCAACTATTCCTTCGTCATTTCAAGTAGGAAAATACTTAATTGTAGACGTAATTACACAAGATGAAAATAATATTTTTAACATACTAGAAAAAGACCAAACTGAATATTTAAAAATTCTAGAAATTGTAAGTCCAACACAACTTTTAGTAAAAAGAGGTTATTTAAGAACACCAATTAATTCTTATGATAGCGCAGTCAACCCTGTTACTGTTAGACTAAGTGATGAAATACAAGTATTCGATTCTTCCGATTTAAATATCGGAGATTATATTCAACTTGGTGGTCCATCAGATGAAATCTGTAGAATTTTAGATATTTCTGTAGAGAAAAGTACTTCTGTTGTTGGATTGGATATTATAGATGGTGGAAATGCATTAAATCTGTCAACTCTATTTTTATATCTAAATGGACAATTGCAATCTAATGGAGGCAACCCATCTACTGTAGTTACGGTAAGTGGAAATACTGTAACCGATATTAATTTTGATAGTACTAATGGTGAACCATTTATTGCAAATCCTTTAGTACAAATTGGAACAAGTTCTATATATGAAAACTCAACTTTTATTGATGCTAATATTTTAGCATCAACTTACACTCATACATTGACCGTAGAAAGAGAAGCATTTGATTCCGTAGGTTCAACTTTTTCAAAACAAACTCAAGTAACAAAGCTTACTGATGTAGCAGCATTTGTGAAATACTTTGAAAGAGATAGAATATTAGCATCATTTAATGCTGAGAATAATTTATTAGTTCAAAATGATAAAATAGAAATAAAAGCACAAAGTAATATTAATACTGGATTTGTAAATGCATCACAAATTGATGTAGATAATTCCGGAAACATTTCATTACAATATTTGTTTGCACAATTAAATTCTTTAGGTGATGTAATCACAAGGACTTTTTATGAAGGTTCTACTTATAAATTTATTGCTTCTACAACAGCAAACATTGACGTTTCTTTTTACACAGTTTCAGTCTTAAGTGATGGAACTAAAACTACAGGCAAAGATTATTATGGATTAGATGTAGATAAAACTTTTGAAAATGGAAGACTGGAGAGTTATTCTGTTAAATCTAAAGATTCAGATTTAACAGAATACATTATGAGAATTACTAATTTAAATAGTAATTCTATTTTTAAAGATTATATTATTAATACTACACCAGAACCATTAAATGGTACTTTTAGTATTGTCGATTCTACCACTAATGAATTTAAAGTATATTCCAAAGTTGATCCGTTACCAACTGGATTATCGTACAATTCTCAAACAATATCATATTCTACAACATCCCCTTCGGCATCCGGTGGAATTAGTAAAGTTATATTGACTTCTGGTGGATTTAATTACGAAATAACCCCAGGAATTAGTGAAATAAAATCAGAAAATGGTGTAAACGGATTAGTTATTCCAAATTCAAGAACTATTGGTAAAATTAATAAAATATCTAACGTATTTTCTGGGTTTGGATTTAGTCCAGATCCAAAAGAAAAACCAACAATCATATTCCCTGAAATTGTAGAGTTATCTAATAATTTTACAATTACTGGATTAAATTTAGTTAATAAAGGAAATGATTATCTATTTTCTCCTAGAGTAATTGTCACTGAGGGAGGATTAGGTGATAAAAATAATCCGAACCATGCAATTATTGAAGCTACTACTAAAAATGGAATTATACAAGATTTAATACTTGTATCTGGAGGTAAATTTTATAATTCTTCACCAACATTAACAATTGAAAAATATTATTTTGCAGATTTAGTACAAATTTCTGGACTAAATGTTCTTAGTTTTAAATTTGCATTTAGTAATTTTATTAAAGAAGGTGATTCTATAAGAGTTAGAGCATATTTTACAATTAATGGTATTGAATTTATAAGAGAAAGTAACAATTACATTGTAGGTTATAATAATAATTTTGTTTCTTGTTTAGATCCAGAAACAAATATTGCTCAAGATCCATTACTTACAATTGATTTCCCATCTGGGACTATATTAAACATTAGATATGAAGTTATTTCATCATCTAGAGTTGCTACAGCAACGGCGCAAATTTCAAAATCTTCTTTTATTGCAAATGAAAAAGTAGTATTTAATAATAATAGTGATCAGTGTGCATTTGTGTCTCCCCAAAAAGGTTGGCAAGAAGGTAGATCTGTTTTAAGATTGATAAATTCTAATTACAAAATTTTACCAGGAGATTCTGTAGTTGGGGTTCAATCAAAAGCATTTGGAACTGTACAAACTTCAGAAGGAATTACTGCAAGCACTACTATTGGTCCAAAAACTAAAACTTCTAAAAAATTCTTAGATCAAAAATCATTCTTGGGATCTAGTTTCTTAAAATTACAAGATAATAATAAGTATCAAAAATATGCATATGAAATTGGAATAGATTTACCTTTCTCTACTTGGAAGGATAATTATTTAAAAGTTGCACATCCAACAGGATATAATTTATTTGCAAAAACTACAGTAGGAACTAAAGTATCATTAAGAACTACTAGCATATCAAATGTAGATGTTTCATCAAATATTACCGAAACCGTTTCTTTAAATAGAAAGTACAATTATTTTGTTACTAAAAACAGAGGTACTAACAATGATGAGGTTCAAATTTATAATAAATTATTGACTGATGTTAACACTACACAAACTGCAATTGTTGCAGTATTTAACGATATTTCCGATCAGTTTGATGGAGTAAAGACATCATTTGAATTAAAAGTCATAGATCCAATTAATCCAAAAATTCCATCAGAAGAAGATCCAGATGAATTTGTTGATAATTTTATTGAAGGATATGATGTTGATCAAATGGTTATTTTATTAGACAATATTATTCAAACTAAAGGAACTAGTTGGTTTGTTACAGATTCTGATAAGTCTATTATATTTTCAAATACTGAATTGCTTCCAAACGAAGATATATCATATAGAAAATTTAATGATGCTAGTATAATATATTCTTACAATGAAGTAACTTCTTCTAGTTCTGATACTTTCTCAATTGTAGATAATGCCGGTCAAAATTTCCCATCTGTATATTCTCCAGTAAATGAAGATCATTGGTTAGTATTTGTAGATGGTGCTTGTCAGTTAAATGACAGCTTTACAATTACTACCAATCAAATACAATTTAGTGAAACTCTTCCAGTAGAAACTACCATTTCCGTTAGGTATATATCTGGATTAATAAAAAATGAATTTACTAATGGTTCTTACGTCTCTGGCAATTCTTTAATTCTTCCAAATAATTTACCAAATACTACTACAAAAGAAAATTATTTTGTTTTTGTTGATGGAGTTTTAATTAGCACTAGTGATTATGAATTAAGCGCAGGTAATAATATTGTGTTTAGTGAATCATTTAATTATGATAGTATAATAATTGCAATTGATCCTAATGGAGTTTCTTTATCTACAGTAACGGAAACATTGATACCATCTCAGTTTACATATAAAATTCTAGATGGTCAAAATATAATTCCAGAAGGTATTACTATATCCCCAGAATCTTATGTGTTAGATATTGCTGGTGTTGTACAATCTCCATACTTGGCATATACAACCGAAGTTAGTGGAGTAAGAAAAATTAATTTTAGAGAACCACCTAAAAAAGTTGAAACTGAACGTGGTGATGTAGGTAAGCAATTTGTAGGTCTTTTATACAGAAGGTTAGATTCCGCCCAAACAGGTACAGTTAGAAATTATCAATTTGATGATATTAGTATTAATTTACTTCATGTTAAGCAGTCTCCAAATTTATTCACTGTTGGTGATTTTATTATTAGAGATGATAATCTAGTATCTTCTGTAATTTCTAATAAAAATACAGATTTTACGAGAGTTACTGTATTGAATGGTATTCCTAGCACTTTAGTGGCAAATAACTCAACATTTACTATAATAACAAACAGCATTGAAGGTATTTTTGTTGGTGATAGCGTACAATACGATCAAGCTATTGGATTAACCAGTATAGACAACAACGAATTAATAGTTAGCAATATTAATTTTACAACAAATGAAATTACGATTCAAAATATTAGTGGTGGAGATTTAACTCTGGTTGTTCCAAATGACGGAGCAATACCATCTACTATAGGATTCTTACATTATACACTAGAAATTGAAGAAACTATTTCAGATGCTTCAATTGTAAACAAAGATAATAACTATACAAATGGAGACGTTTTACTTAGTGGAGTATTTAGTTCGGAAAAAACATCAACAATAACAAATATAAATCAACAATTTGGTGTATTGTCTAGTGACAATACAATTGTTGTAGACAATGCTAGTGGGTTTATTACTAATGACTATATTTTAATTGATAATACAGAAATTGCAAAAATTACAAGTGTAGTAGGAACTACATTTACACTACAAAGGGAACTTTTTAGATCTTCTTCACCTGTAATTTACATTGATGGCACAACAGTACAAAAAATTGTTCCGAGAACTTTAGAAGTAATTTCATATCAAAGAGGATTTGATGGAGAAAAAACTAACTTTGAATTAAAAGAAAAACAACAATTAATTGATATTCCTACCGATAAAGATGTATTTGTAATTGTTAATGGTATTTTGCAGAAACGACCAGATTCTTATGTTTTAAACTCAACTACAAATGGTTCAACAACATACACTGAAATTGTGTTTACAGAAGCTCCAGATGCAGGAACTCCTTTTAATTGTTTCTATGTAGGTGAGCAACTTGCAATTGAAGATATTTCTTCTCAATTTAATGGAGGAAGAACTAATTTCAATTTAAGGAGAACTAATGGTGAAATCTTCAGTTTTGTTTACAGTGAAGAAGAGTCGTCTAAGAATATATCACCAAACTTAATTTTGTTTATTGATGGTGTTTATCAAATTCCCTCTGTTACAGATCTAGATAAACAAGCACCATACCCAGACATATTATCATCTTATAGATTAAGTGGTAGTTCTATTCAATTTACAAGTCCACCAGCAGCAGATGCTACTTTTGATGGATTTATATACGTTGGTTCTCCTGGAGAATATTCTAGCATTGATATTGACCCACCAACAGAAGAAGGTGATATAATAATCCAAAAGAATGAAGTGGCATCAAGAGAAATAACACAAATTTTAGGTTCAAACAAAGTTTCGGTTACTAATTCATTAGGTACAAAATTATCAGATATTGAAAGTGTTTTCCAAAATGTTACTGGAGAATTTGGATTTTTCTATGCGGATTTAATTAAATCTGCAGATGTTAGAGAGTCTTTAAGATCTCGTAGATCTCTAGTTACTGTAACTACTGCTTCGTATAACCCAACTGCACTTACATTATCATCTCCAGTAATTTCTACATTAACAGTTGAAAAATTTAATTCAGATTTACCAGCAACGCCAGATGATCAATCTAATAAACTGGTAATTAATTCTGCACCAACTACTAATTTTAGTAGTAGATTGTTAAACTGCTCATATAACAGTTTTAACGGAACTGATACTTTAAATAATGTTATAATTGGATATGATTTACAATTTGATCAAATTGTTCAAGTTTCAAATGTATCTCCACTTCCAACATTCGTTTCTGAATCTGTCGGAAGTAATGGCAATATAATTGAAACTATTCAAGAATCTATAACATATGGAGGAGCACAGAATACAGATTACAGTGCAAATATTGTATATTGGGATGCAACTACCAGATTTTTATATTTAAAACTTGATAATTCTGCAAATCCTGTACAAACTACAGATACCATAAGAATAAATCAAACTACTTCAATTGGAGTTGTTTCTGATAATCTTATTTCAGAATATTTGTCATTTAATTCTGGTGATAAAATATATTATATTTTCTAGTCCTATAAATAAAAAGAAAACTGTTTAACAATGGCAGCGATATTAACAGATAGATTTAGGGTAGTCCTAGCTGAAAATTTCAGATCTAGAGTTGAACTTGGAGAAACATCTTCGGATGCTTCTGCTATAGATCTTTGGTTATTTTTTGCTAAAGCTACACAATGGCCATTGGATGGTGGGTCTGAAGT
>Ga0181590_10002648_pt1 | contig 15131 bp, 13 predicted proteins | sample 071ome_34_FD_132446 | JGI IMG/M metagenome (GOLD analysis project Ga0181590, IMG submission 132446) | Coastal salt marsh microbial communities from the Groves Creek Marsh, Skidaway Island, Georgia - 071411BT metaG (megahit assembly) | ecosystem: Environmental > Aquatic > Marine > Intertidal... | reverse complement strand
CGCGAATCAACGCCTACCTTAACCAAGATGACTCTCTGCGGGGTTAATGGCTCCTCCCGGCGCTTAACTTTTCATTGCATGGTGCGCGTTGCTGGAATAAAGAATTTTCCTATACTCGGGCAAGGGCGATTAAGCAGAAGCTTCATTGCCCTGTTTGGCAGCAACCAATCCCCAAGGGGCGCCATTGTCCAAAAAAGAACCCATTGATTTGTACAGCAAGGAAATCGATGCCAATCCGTTTCCAATGTACGCCACCCTAAGAGAGCAATACCCATGCTACTGGAGCGAGTCAGCGGGTATTTGGTTTTTGTCTCGTTACGAAGATGTGGTGGCTGCTGCCGTGGATTGGGAGCGTTTTTCATCGCTGGCGGGTAATTTGATTGATGAAATCCCTGGCCGGTCGGGAGGTACGTTGGGCTCAACCGATCCGCCTCGGCACGATCGTTTACGTAACTTAGCAAACCATGCATTTGCCAAAAAGAATTTGGCACACGTGGGTGACTACGCCGAAAAAATGGCCACCGAGGCGGTTGCGAGTTGTGTAAATAAAAAGCAATTCGACTTTGTGGCGGATTTCTCTAGCGTGGTAACCGTTCGCACTATTTTTAATATGCTGGGGCTGCCGTACCGTGACCCTGCAGAGATTCGCTCTAAGGTTGTGTTGTCTATTTCAACCGACAAGGGTGGCAAGGGACGAAGCCAAGAAATGAACGCCGCCTTTGCAGATGTTTCGGCATTTTTGGCAGAAGCGGTTGAAGCACGCCGCACCACACCATCAGACGACGTGATTACCAGCTTGGCCGAAGCTGAAATAGACGGCGACAAGCTAACAGACCGCGAGGTTGTGCTCACGACATCAATGTTTGTTGTGGCGGGCGTTGAGTCGCTGTCGAGCTTTATGAGTGTGTTTGCGCATAACCTATCGCGTATGCCGGAGGTTAGAAAGCGCTTAAGCGAGAACCCGGCTTTAATTGACGCGGCGATTGAGGAGTCGCTGCGTTTTAATACCTCCGCGCAACGATTCAAAAGGGTGCTTACCCGTGATGTTGAGCTGCATGGGCAGGTGATGCGCAAGGGTGATGCAGTGGCTTTGCTGTACGGCTCAGCGAATCGCGACGAGCGCAAGTTTAAGCACGCAGATGTTTATGATTTGGATAGGAACCCACAAGGGCATGTGGGTTTTGGAACGGGCAAGCACTTTTGCATTGGTAACAACATGGCGCGCTTGGTACTTAAAAAGGCGATGACGGTTTTTTTGTCTGCCATTCCGGAATTTGAGCCAGCAACGGAGACCATTGATTGGGTGCCATCGTCGAACTTTAGAAGTCCGGTTGCGTTGCCTCTTTCGTATCTGTAAGCCCAACCCTTAAGCGGCAAGGCCGCAAAGCCTCAAACGGGATAAAGGTAGAATACGCGCTGTCAGTGGGGAGTAGCCTCTCTTCTGCCCGAAGAGGCTTGCGTCAACACACTTGTCTGTTAAGACATGGCGCAAGCGGTTTCCGAGCTTGGCAAGACCTTTGACCACAACGCCTCCGTTTTCTGGCCGGGGATGCGTGGTGGTCAATCGTTTTGAACCGGCCTGGAAAACATCATGGAATCACTTGTCGTTTCAACCGGTGTCGTTGCCCTTGCTGAAATTGGTGACAAGACACAGCTGCTGGCTTTCATTCTGGCCGCGCGCTTTAAAAAACCCCTTCCTATCATTCTCGGTATCCTGGTTGCCACATTGATCAACCACGGCTTGGCCGGTGCCCTTGGGGCGTGGATCACGTCAACCATCAGTCCCAACGTTTTGCGGTGGGTGCTGGGTGCATCATTTATTGCAATGGCCATTTGGACCATGATTCCCGACAAGATTGAAGAAGAGGAAACGCAGTTTGCTCAGCGGTTTGGCGTTTTTGGTGCCACGTTCATCACTTTTTTCCTGGCTGAGATGGGCGATAAAACCCAGATTGCCACGGTTGCCATGGCGGCCCATTACACGGCAGGGGTCACAGGTTCGAACCCTGTACCACCCACCAGTAATTGGTTAAGTAAATCAAGCACTTAGGGTCAATCTTAGGTGCTTTTTTTTACGCCCAAAAGTAGTATGAACACGCTTTACTACTATTGTTATGTTTCAGGACTGGTTTTGTTAGGTTTCTGAAACCACATCGACCTCGGTTTTCGGCAATGGTGCACGGCGCATTACGCATCAGGTCAGGGGCAATCGCGACGGCCAAGAACCACTTACAAAGACCAGGCTGTATCCTTCTATGTCTCTTCATCATACGAGAGTTGACCCTGCCACCTCGAGACAGTTGATGTGATGATCTCTGAAACGATTCGACAAGCTTTGGTGAGCGCCCCGTTTTTTGAGTGTGCGAGTGTCACGTAGCGCTTTAACTCCGGCGAGATCACTTTTGCTGCCTGTAGTCGACCAGCGCGCAGTTCGTCGTGAAAGGCAAAAGGACCGAGCAGCGCATACAAATTCTGGTTGTCTGTCACAAGTGATTTCTGTAGACGCAATGAATCGGCTTCCACTGTGGTGCTGAGGGTAATGCCTTTGCTCTTGGCAGTCTCGTCCAAGATCGAGCGCCAATAAGAAGGTTTTCTGGGCAATACCAGTGGCAGACCTTTGAGTCGTTTGAACTCGACAGTGGCTGGCATGGTCAGCGGGAGTCCAGGACTGGATACCAAGTAGGTGTTGGCCGTCGAGAGCAAGACCTCGTCAGTGTTGCTTGGTTTTTCGTAGCGGAACAGGATTGCCATATCAACGGCGCCTGTATCCAGAAGTGCATCCAGCTCGCCGCCTTGCCCCTCGCGGACATTGATTTTGACTTGAGGGTAGTTATGCTGCAGCTGCCTGTAGACCTCCGTCATGAGTGGTGTGGCAGCCGAGGGAATGATTCCCAGACGAACTTCTCCGCGGGGAATTCCGGCGTTGTCTCGCAACTCGTTGATCAATGAGTCGGTGTCATTGAGCCAAAAACGAACCTTTCGCGCTGTGTACGCCCCGTACTCCGTCAGCTCTACCCCACGTCCCGTGCGGCGAAACAAGACACCTCCGCAGTGCTTTTCTAGTTGACTGATCTGACGACTGATGTGGGATTGGGCGGTTTGGCGCTGGATCGCGACTTTGGTGAAGCTACCTAAATCAGCCACCTCGAGAAATAAGCGAAAGTCGGCAATTTGCATGATTTTGATATGCCTAAATAGGCATTTCTGAAATGACAAATTTGATTCTATACGTATGTCATAGCCCGCCCTAAACTAAATTTAGTTTGTGAGTCATGTCAGCAATTGACGCTCAAAAAAGTGCGGGAGTAGTATGCGATTTGTTAGTTTTGAAAGCGGTGGTGAGGCGAGCTATGGGGTGTGGCAGGATGAAAAGTCCTGGCTGCAAGCCCCAAGTGATTTCGTCGCGAAGTACCCAGATTTGAAGTCTGTAATTTCGGCGGGGCAATTGAGTCAGCTCGCAACGGCTACCAGGGTTGCAGGTCGCGTCATTCAAGCGGGCAGCGCTAAGCTGTTACCCGTGATACCTAACCCAGGAAAAATTTTCTGTGTCGGTCTCAATTACAAATCGCACGTGGCGGAGATGAAGCGCGCCGACAGTGAGTTTCCCGCGATCTTCATCCGCTTTGCAGACAGCTTGAACGCGCACGACGCCCCGTTGCCCAAGCCTGCGGTCACCCAACGATTTGACTTTGAAGGTGAATTGGCCATCATCATCGGCAAAAGTGGCCGTCACATCACAACCAACAAAGCTTGGGATTACATCGCAGGCTATGCCTGTTTCATGGATGGTACTGCGCGCGATTGGCAACGCCATACGCACCAATGGGGTCCTGGTAAGAACTTCCCCAAGACTGGCCCACTTGGACCGTTCATGGCCACCCGCGAGGTGATTCCTGACGTAAACACGCTCACGCTCGAGACGCGTCTCAACGGCGAAGTGATGCAGAACGCATCCGTTGCGAATTTGATCTTCACGCTGCCCGAGGTCATCGCCTACATCTCTGGCTTTACCGAGTTGTCACCCGGTGACGTTATCGCCACAGGAACGCCAGGAGGTGTCGGAGACAAGCGAGAGCCAGCGCTGTACATGAAGACAGGGGACGTTATTGAAGTCGAAATCACAGGGCTTGGAACGCTTCGCAATGTGGTCGAAGACTCAAAGGTCTAAGGGATTGACATGAGCGACAACCGAAAATCCCTGCGCATTGCCGTCGACATTGGCGGCACCTTCACCGACATGGCGTCGTTTGATGAGGGTACGGGTGAGATTTCCTTTGGCAAAGCCCTGTCCACACACGGACACTTGCATGAGGGCATCCAAAATACCCTCGACGGAGCGGGCATCGACCTGGCTCGCGGCTACCTTTTTTTGCATGGTTCCACGATTGCCATCAACACCCTGTTAGAACGCAATGGTGCAAAGACCGCACTGTTGATCACCGAGGGATTCCGTGACATCTACGAAATCGGGCGTGTTAACCGACCCGACGCGTATAACCTGTTCTTTTCTAAACACCTGCCGCTGGTACCTCGCTCTTTGCGCTTTGAAGTGAGCGAGCGGCTAAGAGCCGATGGTTCAGTGCACAAAGAGTTGGACGAAGACCTCGTACGTGCGCGAGCTCGCGAGCTCAAGATCAACCAGATTGAAGCCGTTGCAGTGCTGTTGCTGCACTCCTACAGAAATCCGGATCACGAGCGACGAGTCAAAGCCATCCTCGAGGAGGAAATCCCCGACGCGTTTGTGTGTGCCTCGCACGAGCTTTCTCAGGAATACCGTGAGTTCGAGCGAGTCTCTACTGCGGTTGCAAACGCTTATGTGGGGCCACGCGTGTCGGCCTATTTGGGCGAGCTGGAATCCCACCTTGAAAAGGAAGGATTCAAAGGCGACTTCTATGCCGTTCAGTCTACTGGTGGCCTGTTTCCGCTGGAGCACGCCTGTCGCGACTGTATTCGGATGCTCGAATCCGGTCCCGCTGCGGGCGTAATAGGCGCGCAAGCCATATGTGCGCAATTGGGTCTGCCGGACGCGATTGCCTTTGATATGGGGGGCACGACTGCCAAAGCGGGTGTTATTAGCGCGGGGCGCCCACTGACCACAGGCAGCGCTCTGATCGGCGGCTACGAAAAAGCCCTGCCGATTCAGATCCCCATGATGGACATCTTCGAAGTGGGTACCGGCGGTGGTTCGATCGCTCGGGTCGAGCTCGGTAACTCGTTGCGCGTTGGCCCTCAGTCTGCCGGGAGTATGCCTGGCCCCGTCTGCTACGGTCGGGGAGGGGAAGACCCCACCGTCACAGATGCCAACTTGCTGTTGGGTCGCCTGGATGAGCACAACTTTCTAGGAGGCGAGATGCCGCTCTATTTAGAGCGTGCGCAACAAGCGATGGATGCCAAGATCTCCACCCCTCTGGGGCTGGACTCTGTGCGCGCGGCGGACGGTATTTTGCGCATCGCAGTCACGCAAATGTCGCATGCTGTAAAGGCGGTGACGACCGAGCGAGGCCTGGATGCCGGCAGCTTCACCATGGTGGTGTACGGCGGTGCTGGTCCTTTACACGCCTCTGCCATTGCGCGTGAACTGGGTATCCGCAAAGTCTTGATCCCTCACGCGCCTGGTTATTTCTCAGCGTATGGGATGCTTTTCTCAGACCTTCGATACGACTACGTGCGGTCGGTGTTTCGGCGCCTTGACGCAATGTCCTTTGAGGAGATCGAGGCTATCTACGAGGCCATGGAAGAAGAGGGGCGTGCTGCACTTAGCGCGTCACAAATCACCCCAGAAGAGATCGCGTTTGAGCGCGCTGCTGATATGCGTTATTTCGGCCAGGAGCACGCCGTCACGGTAGATTTGTCCAAATCTTTCTTCGACAACAAAGATCGATCCGGCATCAAAAATCACTTTGACGACGTCCACAAGATTCGTTACGGAACGTCTGCGCCCAAAGAGCCTGCAGACATCGTGAGCCTTCGCGTCACTGTGCTTGGCAAGATGCGCAAACCTCCTCGTAACGAAGTGCTGATGGGCGATGAGAAGCCCAGTGCAGAGGCATTGAGAGCCCACAAGCCTGTCTATTTCAGAAGCGCTGGCGACTACATCCCGACGCCTGTCTACAAGCGAGATCAGCTCAAGAGCGGTAACGTGATCACTGGCCCCGCTCTGATTGAAGAGCACGCCTCTACAACGGTCGTTCAACCCGACGACATCGTGCAGGTGGATCAGTTGGGGAATCTACAAATTTCCATCGGGGGTGAGCGGACATGAACGCGATTTTCCAAGAGAGTCCCAAAGAGGCGACGGTTGATCCCGTCATCGTCGAAATCATTCGTAACGGCTTGTTCGCCGTCACCGAAGAGATGAAGACCAACCTGATGCGGACTGCTTACAACCTAATCATTTATGAGGCCTTGGACTTCACGGTCGGATTGTTTACCCGGGAGGGTGACACCGTATCGATTGGTTTGGGCCTCCCGATGTTCATTCGCGGCATGTCAGAGACCGTAAAAGCCAAGATCCGTCATTTCGGTTACGAAAACATAAATCCAGGCGACATCTTGGTTACCAATGATGCGTACACAACCGGCAGCCACCTGAACCACTTCACATTCACGATGCCCTTGTTTCACGAGGGTGAACTGATTGGATTCACCTGCTGTATGGCGCACTGGCTCGATGTGGGCGGCAGTCTGGGACAGATCACCACCGATATTTACTCGGAAGGTATTCAGATCCCCATCGTCAAGTACCAGCGCGCGGGCGTCATCAATCAGGATTTGATCGATATCATAGCGATGAACGTGCGGATGCCTGAGCGCGCTTTGGGTGACTTGAGGGCTCAAATCACCGCCGTCACCACCGGCGAGCGTCGCTTTTTGGAATTGGTACAGCGCTACGGAAACCGGGCGATTCAGGCGTCGATTCAACAAATCATGGACGCATCGGAGGCCCTGGCTCGCCAGAACACCTTGTCTATTCCTGATGGCGTTTACGAAGCCGAGTCCTATATGGATGACGACGGTTTGGAGATCGGTAAACGCATTCCCATTCGCGTGAAAGTGACGGTCAAAGGCGACGAGATGGAAGTCGACCTATCTGATGTCAGTAAGCAGGTCAAGGGCTTCTACAACTCCGGTTTCACAACTGGCATCGCGTGTGCGCAGGTCGCCTACAAGTGCTTAACCACGCCGACTGATTACCCAGTGAATGACGGCAGCTTCCGGCCATTGAAAGTCATCATGCCGATGGGAACCGTGATCAGCGCAGAGCGCCCCTATCCAATGCGGGTATGGATGACCTTCCCGATGACCGTGATTGACACGATTTTTAAAGCGCTCGCGCCGGCGATCCCCGATCGGGCCATTGCGGGGCACCATGCTGACTTGGTTTTCCCGAACATCCACGGCATCTCACCAGAGGATGGTCGTCTATTCATCGTCGGTATCGGACCGCTGGGTGGCGGCTGGGGTGCCAAGCGCCGCGAAGACGGCGTTTCAGTCACCGTGTGTATCAACGATGGTGATACCCACAACAGCCCCACCGAACAACTTGAGGCCAAGTACCCAGTCTTGGTCGAAAGCTACAAGATCCGTGAGGACAGCGGCGGGGCAGGTGAATTTCGCGGTGGTCTAGGCGCAGAGATGGTGGTCCAAGCGCTCTCGCCATTCTCAGTCACCACTCGCATCGACCGCATGCACTGCAAGCCGTGGGGCCTTGAGGGCGGTGGAGAGGCCGCTGGAAACGGCATCGCCATTCGACACAAAGGAGATTGGCAAGAAGACCTGCCAAACGCTAAGATCTTCAACGTGCGCCTCGAGCGTGGTGACGCCTACAAGATGCTCTCTGGCGGGGGCGGTGGTTTTGGCAACCCGATGAAACGGGACGCCAACAAAGTTGCTGAAGATGTGCGCGAAGGCTACGTGAGCCGTGAATCAGCCCGAACCCTTTATGGTGTCGTGGTGGACGAACAGGGCCAAGTGAGCGAATCGGAAACCCAGGCGCTGCGCGGACATGCTTGATGAGACCTTGATGAGCCCTATTCACACGCAGGCGCAATACCTCACTGACCTATGGGCGCGTCTATCGACCCAGCACATTGCTTTGGGGTGCTCTTGCGGGATGAGTGGCATCAGCGTCACGTTAGAAGATTTTGAGCGAGACATCGCGGATTACCTCTGGGCCGAAAGCGAGCGCTTAGGACGCAAAGACGTGGTCGAGTTCCTGCTCGAACCGGGTGCGATTGAGCAACAAGACCGAGCGGTCCGGCTCATCCTCGAGCGGTTGCAGAGCGAAGAAGGTATTGACGATGTCGCCGATTGGCTACTGCAAAGGATGACTCAAACAATAGAGTCCTACGTCAAGTTGCATGGCCCAGTGCCAGAGGCCCCCATGTTTGGGGGTTCCTCCTCCTGGCGCCAAGGTTACCGAGAATAGAGGAGGGCCAACGAAATTCCATTCATTCCAACAATCCAATTTCCATCCGCGCTATAAACCAGCGCATATTTCTCAAAGGAGACAGCAATGATTAGAAATTATTCCCTGAAGGTTCTTTGTGGCGCCGTCGCCACCTGTGTGGCGGGCGTCGCTTTGGCGCAATCGATGGCCATTGGCGCAATGCCGGTCGGATCTGGCTGGTACGTCGGTGCAGCAGCGTACAAGAAAGCCGTTGAGGCTTCTGGCTCAGGCCTGAAGATGGAAGTGGTAGCTAGGGGCGGCGGCGTGGCTAACCCCATGGTAGTCGAGCAAAAGAAAGTCGACGTAGCGATCTCAAATGTCGCTACCAGCCAATGGGCACGCGACGGTATTCTTCTCTATAAAGGTAAGCAAGCTCAAAACATCCGCTCCATCGTCGGGGGCCTGAACCCCGTGTACATCGGTGCCATCGTTCGCAAGAAGTACATGGAAGAGAACGGGTTCAAGACACTCAAGGACATCCTGGAGTCTGGTAAAGCGGTCAACATCCTGATGAAGCCACCCGGCTCAAACATACCTCCTGCGGTTGAAGTGGTCCTGGAAGCTCACAAGACCAGTGTCGACAAGATCAAAGCCAATGGCGGTCAGGTCATTCAGGTGAACCCAACGCAAATGGCATCAATCATCCGCGATGGTCGCGCTGATTTGTATTTCGACACGATCCTGCGTGGTCACCCCACCATCACTGAAATCGTCCTCACGGGCGACGTCATGTTCTTGGATATCAGCGACGAGGGACTCAACGCGTTGACAAAAATCGGCCTCAAGCGCGGCACGATTCCTAAGTGGTTCGATGGTCAAAGCGCTGCAGTGCAGGGCGCCGACTTTGGAACCCACCTGATCGTTCACAAAGACATGTCGGACAAACAGGCTTATGAGTTGACCAAGCTGTTCGTTGAGAACGTCGGCACGATCTCTAACGAATTCAAAGCGTGGAAAGCCTTCAAACCCCAGGGTGCTACTACCGCCGAAAACAACGGGATTGCTATGCACCCAGGCGCTTTGCAGTACTTCAAAGAAAAAGGGCTGACCAACTAAAGTGATTGCCCTCCGCAGCATTGCGGGGGGTAACCACGGCAGCAGCGAGCATCATGCAACGCCTCCAAATCAACAGTCTTCACGTCCTGACCATCCTCGGGTTAGTGTTTTTTGGTTTTCAGGTTTGGGCGTTGATTAAGCCGATGGAGCCGATGTATGAGCGCGCTGCTCACGTCACGATTGCGCTATTCATCCTTTTCATCGCGCACCCCATCGCGTGGAAAACGAAGACTGCCCTGGGCCGCTTGCTCCAAATGGCGACCCTCTTGGGTGTTGCCTTTTGCACCTATTACTACGCGTCGCAACTGCCCCGATTAACGACGCGCATCGAAAACGTCGACGCCGTCGAGCAGATCGACATGGTCGCCTCCGTACTCTTGGTCCTGCTGCTGTTAGAGGCTGTCAGACGCACCGTTGGCTGGATGCTGGTCAGTGTTCTTGTCCTGTTTTTAGGGTATGGCCTATTTGGCAGCAATTTGCCAAGCCCGATGGGCTTTGGAAATATCGGGTTCACCGATTGGACTGAGATTTTCACCATGACCGCCTCAGGGGTCTTGGGCGTGACCACAGCGACCTCGGTGAACTTTATTTTTTACTTCGTGTTTTTTGGCGTCGTCTATAGCGCGGTTGGCGGAGGAGGGTTGTTCATCGACCTCGCGATGCGCATGGTCGGACGCTCCAACGGCGGTGGCGCCAAAGTTGCCATCATCGGCTCTAGTCTGATGGGCACTATCTCAGGCAGTGCAGTAGCCAACGTAACCGCGACCGGTGTATTCACGATCCCCCTGATGAAGCGCACTGGTATGTCACCTGAGCGTGCTGGCGCAGTTGAGGCCATTGCGTCCACTGGTGGGCAACTCATGCCGCCAGTGATGGGCATCGCCGCGTTTGTGATGGCCGATCTGCTTAACATCTCTTATTCGCGCATCGCACTTGCAGGTATCTTGCCTGCCCTCGCTTTTTATTTCTCGCTCTTTGTCTTGTCCGACTTGCACGCCAGAAAATACGGTGTAGGGACTCTAAGCGCGAGCGACCTCAGCGGCGTGCCGCCCATTTTGCCGCGCCTGCATTTATTGCTTCCACCAGTGGCGTTGGTCGCAGCACTCGTCGCTGGCTTCTCCCCGCAGATATCAGTGGTAATGGCCACAGCGGTGGCGCTGACCTCCCCTCTATTGGTGAAGTCAACGCGATACCCGCTGGCTAGGCTCGTTCAAATCCTTCGGGAGTCGTGTGTCCAGGCTGCAGTCATCGCAGCACCAATAGCGGCCATTGGTATCGTGATTTCGGTCGCTATTCAAACTAATCTTGCGATGAAATTTGCATCCGCCGTACTCGAGATGGGGGGCAACGGGAGCCTGTTAACACTACTGTTTGTAGTCGTGGGCTGCATCATAATGGGGATGGGGTTGCCCACAGTCGCTGCCTATATCATTGGCGCCATCTTGTATGCGCCAGCGATGCAACAGCTAGGTTATAGCGAGCTGCAGTCGCATTTCTTTGTCATGTACTACTGTATCTTGTCCATGGTGACCCCGCCGGTCTCTCTGGCGGCGTTTGCGGCTGCTGGTATTGCCAAGACCGACGCCATGCGTACAAGCATTGTTGCGTTTGGGATGAGCACGGTTGCCTTTCTTATTCCCTTTGCGTTCGTGATCGACGACGCCCTGTTATTCGAAGGACCATGGGAACAGTTGGCCCTCGCCACCGGCGGTCTACTACTGAGCACAGGAGTCTGGGCGGTCGGGTTGGTTGGCTATTTTCGGCGGAGTTTGACGATTATCGAACGCGTGGCCATCGCACTTTGTGGCGCAGTGCTTTTGCTGTCGCCGACAGCTAGCCTATCGTGGGCAATCTCGCTCGTTCTCGCTGCGATCTATCTCTTTTGGCACTGGCTCACGAGTGCCCCTGCCACTGCGCGCGGAGCCGAGTGAGTGAGTGAGTTTGTCTTTTATCGAATTTGCCAAGATTTTATTAACCGGAGATGATTGTTATTCGACAGTCAGAAAGCATAAATCTTGTTGGTAAGATTGCAGCGTTTTGCGGTGGGCGCTGCCTTGGTAGGGCAGGGGTGATACGCTCGAACCATGTATTGCTCATCCGTGATTAGCTCAAGTAAATCAGGCTCTTAGGAGCAATCTTGGGTGTTTTTTACGCCCAAAAGTAGTATGAATACGCTTTACTACTGTTGTTATGTTTCAGGACTCGTTTTGTTAGGTTTTCGGCACCACTCATTCAGCCGATTGGCTAATGATTTCTTGATTGACGCAGCGAGGCAATTTTATGTTCCTTGGTTTACGAACCGCGATTTACCCGGTCGCTGATTTGGCTGCGGCTACGGATTGGTATGTTCAGGTGCTTGGACAGCAACCTTACTTTTACCAGCCGTTTTACGTTGGTTTCTCAGTGGGCGGCTTCGAGTTAGGCCTTATTCCTGCGGACTCAGCATCAACACAGGGCCCCCAACCGCTTTGGGGTGTTGCTGATATCGATGAGGCGTTTCAACGATTAGTTGCCCTAGGTGCAAGTTTGCTCGACCCCATCGTTGAAGTAGGTGAGGGCATAAAGGTGGCTGCAGTCACGGATTCGTTTGGTAATCGACTCGGCATCATCCAGAATCCTCATTTTGATCCGGCGAACGCGTCCTGACCCTCAAAAAGTCAACCGATTTCCCCAGAGTCCGGCCATTCTGAACGGACTCTGATTGCTCTTCTTGGAGGGTGACAACGGACTTGTATTGAAGCAATTGAACACTTGAATATGATGGATGCAAAGAACCCTCAAGCTATAAGTGCAGCAGCTCTCGCCCAGTTCACAGGCATCGCTCAATACTGGCGCGCAGCACGCCAGCTCATCGATATCCAGCTCAGATTTGCTATCTTCCTGACGGTTGCGGCAGGATTGCGACGCCGTTGCAGTGGAGTTGTGACGGCACTGTTGCAGGCGTTCCCTTCACACGGCACCGCTCATGGTTGTGATGGGTACAACCTTGGGCATGCTCATTGCAGACGTTCCAGCGGTGTTTGCCGGAGATAAGTTGGCCAACAAGATCCCGATGAAGTTGGTGCACACCATTGCCGCCGCGGTGTTTTTGGCGTTGGGTGTTGCTACGCTGTTGGGAGTAGGCGCCAAATTCGGACTCTGATTTTCGGACATCAAGGCACTAAGGCTTCAAACGGCGTGAAGGTGGCGCAAGATTGTGGCGGAGAGAGAGGGATTCGAACCCTCGATACGGTAAAACCGTATACCGGATTTCGAGTCCGGCGCATTCGACCACTCTGCCATCTCTCCTGCGCGGTCAAGCGCCGGATTCTAGCAGTGGCTAGAAGTCGATCAGGCCGGCTGAGCGTGCCAAGTGGCTGGCTTGCGAACGGCTTTTAACGTTAAGCCGACGAAACAAGCGCCACAAGTGCACTTTTACGGTGTGTTCGCTGATGCTTAGGTTGTCGGCAATGTCGCGGTTGCTTAGGCCACGGTCCAGCATGGCCAGCAGTTGCTTTTGGCGTTTGGATAGCTTTTCGGGTACGGTTGGCCCTTCGCCGGTGGTTGCCGTGTCGGCTGGCAAAAAGTCTTTGATTATTTTGGCAATGTGCGCACCGCCAAGCGATTTTTCTACGTAGGCGTCGGCACCGGCTTCGCGTGCAAGGTCGGCGTAGTCGGTGGCAGGCGAGGCAGAAAACACCACCAGTTTGGCTACCGGCAGCATGCGGCGCAGTTCGCGCACACCCGATACGCCGTGGGTGTCGGGGAGCTTGAGGTCGATCAATATCACCGCCGGCTCGCCGTGTTCGGCAACGGCTTGGGCCACTTGGCCCAGGCGTTCGAGTTCGATAACGGGCAGGCCGCTGGGCCGCAGGCGACGCAGCACCATGGCCACGGCGTCGCGGATAAGGGGGTGGTCGTCAATGATGAATACGCTCATGTATGTCTTGCTCGGCAGAAAGGTACTAAACCTTAATGAATATGACGAAAAAATGGTACTGACTACATAATACCTAGAACCGGCAGGTATGCCAAATGGTATTAACCAGCAGGGCGGTTAGGGCATAAGGCCAGCGGCTTGGCGGACGTCTTGCATGGTGGCGCGGGCCACTTCTTGGGCACGCTGGCTGCCGTGCATAAGAATGTCGCGCACCAGGCCCGGGTTGGCCTCGTAGCGCTGGGCGCGCTCCCGCATGGGCTGTTGTTCGGCCAATATGCCGTCTATAACGGGTTGTTTGCAGTCTATGCACCCCATGCCGGCCTTGGGGCATTCGGCTTGCACCCACGCTTGGGTTTCGGCGCTGCTGTACACCTTATGAAACTGCCACACCGGGCAGCGCTCGGGGTTGCCCGGGTCGGTGCGTTTAACCCGGGCCGGGTCGGTGGGCATGCGTTTGACTTTGTTGGCTACGCTGGCTGGGTCTTCGCGCAGGGCAATGGCGTTGCCGTAGCTTTTGCTCATTTTGGCGCCATCAAGCCCCGGGAGTTTGCTGGCTTCGGTTAGTAGCACCTGCGGTTCCACCAAAATGCTGCGCCCTGTGCCTTTAAAGTAGCCGCTTAGGTGCTCGCGTTGTTCGGTGGTAAACGCGGCGTGGCTGGCAACAAAGTTGAGTGTGGCGGTGGCGGTGGCGTCGTCGCCAGTTTCTTGGTATTTTTTGCGGCTTTTTTCAAAGCGTTTGGCGCCGTCGGGGCCCAAGGTTTCAAGCAGCATGGCTTGGGCTTGGGCGTCAAAGTCGGGGCCGCGCCCGTAGAGATGGTTAAAGCGGCGCGCGGCTTCGCGGGTGAGTTCAACATGACTGGCTTGGTCTTCGCCCACGGGTACGTAGTGCGCGCGGTAAATAAGTATGTCCGCCGCTTGCAGCAAGGGGTAGCCCAAAAAGCCGTAGGTGGTGAGGTCTTTGTCTTTGAGTTTTTCTTGCTGGTCTTTGTATGTGGGCACACGTTCGAGCCAACCCAGCGGGGTGCCCATGGCAAGCAGGGTAAAGAGTTCGGCGTGCTCGGGCAGCCGGCTTTGCAAGAACAAGGTGCATTGCTCGGGGTCTAGGCCGGCGGCCAGCCAGTCGATCACCATGTCGGTGGTGTGTTGGGCAATGGTTTGGCGCTCGGCGTAGTGGGTGGTGAGCGCGTGCCAGTCGGCCACAAAGTAAAAGCAAGTCAGCTGTTGCTGCAACTTGACCCAGTTTTTAAGCGCGCCGTGGTAGTGGCCCAGGTGCAAGGCACCGGTTGGGCGCATGCCCGAGAGCACGCGTTGCGTGGCTTGCGGGGTGTTGGGTGCGGCGTTTGAGGGCGTTGGGGCAAGGGCAGACATGGCAAAAAGATTCTGAGGCGATTGAATTTAAAACAAAGCCCAGCGCAAGGGCAGCAGCAGCCATTCAAGCACGCTGGCGGTGTGGTGCATGATGGGGAGCATCCAGTACGGGCCAATAATGCCCACCAATACCAGCGCCAGCACCAGCAGCAAACCCCAACGCTCGGTTTGCGCCAGCTGCAAGCCGGCACGCGGTGGCAGCAGCCCCACCAGCACACGGCCGCCATCAAGTGGCAGCAGCGGCAGCATATTAAAGGCAAACAGGGCCAGGTTAACCAGCACGCCGGCGCCTGCCATGCGGCGAAAAAACGCTTCGTCGGAGCCCATGGCGGCCAAGGT
>Ga0181590_10002641_pt1 | contig 15142 bp, 36 predicted proteins | sample 071ome_34_FD_132446 | JGI IMG/M metagenome (GOLD analysis project Ga0181590, IMG submission 132446) | Coastal salt marsh microbial communities from the Groves Creek Marsh, Skidaway Island, Georgia - 071411BT metaG (megahit assembly) | ecosystem: Environmental > Aquatic > Marine > Intertidal... | reverse complement strand
TGGGTCATAAGTATATATATCATCTTCACCTTTTGATTTACTAAAGCCTGTAATGTCTGAATCTATAGGTCTAAATGCTTGGTCACCTATTTCAATAGTTCCTGCTGCACGATTAGAACCACCGCCAAAACCCATATTGCCAAAAAAGTAACTTGGAGGTGAGTATGTAACTGTATATGGCTCATACATACGATTGTTACCATAGTAATAACCTGTGTCACCTACAGACTGTAGTCCGCTATATTGTGACGGTGTAAGACCTAATACGGCATTAATATCAATATTACTTTTAGGTGCAGTAACAATATTAGGTGCTTTGCGTAGACTAGGGTCTAGGCTAGGTGCTAATCTGTTAAGACCTAGATTAAGTAACATTACTGCATCCCTTTATTAGCAATGTTGTTAATCTTTTCTAGTGCATCCATAATCATTTTAGTTTGATCTGTTTTTGTTTTCGTATCAGCATTAGCAGCGTCAAGTTTAATCTTTAATTCTTTTAATGCAAGATCAGCTGTTTGTTGAACTTCTTTTTGCTGTAACTCTAAAGCTTTTTGTTGCATATCTAATTGCATTTTTTCACGATCTAATTGAAGTTTAGCAGCATCTGCTTGAGCTTTTAACTGTGCTTTTTCACGTTCAGCTTGAGCTAAGATCTCAGCTTGTTTAGCTGCTGGATCACCTGCTTGGGCTTGTGCTTGCGCTTGTTGTTGAGCTAACATTTGCGCTTGTTCATCAGTTACTTCTAATAAAAACTGACTATCATCTTTAAATCCAGCCATATTAACAAACTTAGCTAATGTATCTCGATATTGTTTTAAGTTAACTAGTGGGTTAGATAAGCCATATTGTGTAATGATCTGCTCTTGTTTGTCTAGGATCATTTGCATAGTTGCTAACTGCTCTTGTTTAGAGCCAGTGCCTAAACCTACATTAACTGAAATGTTGTATTCAGAAGACCATTCTCTTGGATCAAATGGCACATATTTATTGTTTACACGAATGATGCGTTCTTTTTGTTGATACTTACAAACTAACTGTAATATGCCTTTAAATAGACTTGATACACCTGTGTCTGCAAAGATGCGAGCTATTAATTCTAGTTTTCCTTGCGCAGCAGACGTCATTGCATTAACTGCAGCGGCTGTTACATTTTGTAATACATCAGGGTTTAAACCTTGTGAAGCATCACTAACACCAGAACGTTTAGCTTGGATCTCATCTAAATACTGTAACATTGGGAATGACTGAGCGGCATTACTTTGCACTGTCATAGGTACAATAGCGTTAGGGTTCTTCATACGAACTACGCCGCCTGCTGTCGATGTTAATAGATCATCTAAGTTAACTTGACCTTCAACAGCACCCACTCTGTAGTTGTTAGTAAGGTATAAGTTATCTAGCATTTGACGTGTAATTGTAGACTTAATTAATTGTAAGTCCATCGCACGGTCAGCTAGAGAGTGACCATAAAACTTATGAGGAATAGGTATAGGACAAATAGAATGGAATGGAACATAGTCACATTCTTCGTTATTAAGTATTTCATTACCTGCATAACAAACTCTCCTCATCTCTGGGATACCGTCATCATCGTAATCTGTCTGAATATAGCACTCGAAGTATTCAATGAGCTGCATTGACTCATCATCTGAGTCCATATCTGTAGGTTGCTCACCTCTTGTATATCGAGCAATTCTTTCAGGACTAAACTCTAAAGCATCACCAGATGGTAATGAATTAACTACGTCTTCATCATAACCCATAGCAATTAACTCACCACGAGTTACCATTTTTCGATGTGCAGTAAATGGTGAATCAGCAATAGTTCTTGCGCGTTTAGATATTAAAAATTCTTCAGGCGGTACATTTTCAATAACAACTTTACCTTTGTCTTTACGACGTTTAACTGTAATATCATGCATTGATATAACAGGAGATACTTCCATACCTGTCATTTCATCATATACAGCTTCTTGTGCAATTGTTGTATCTTGTTCTACAATTTCAACTTCATCGTCTTGAGCAATTAAAGCTAGTTCGTCATCATTTAAGTTATAATACTTTTCTTTTGTAACGTCAGTTTTATCTTCCCAATATGCTTTAACAACACCAACCTTTTGTAACAATGCATCTTTAAACCAGTCATGCATTATCTCGAAACCGTTATTGTCTTTATAAAATATATGGTTTACATAATCTGTAGCTTGCTCAGCAGCTTCTTCATCGCCTTGGTTTACAGGTTCAAATACAACAGCATCGCCAGAACTGGTGAAAACTCGCATCAAATTTGGCAGAGCGCCATCGACTACTTCGGCGACCTCGCCAGTAACAATTTGAGACTTACCTTCTACCTCATTGCCATATGGCTCGCGTTGATAATACTCTAACGCTTGCTGTCTCTCATCTGTTGTTTCTGTTTCAAGATAACCAATTGCGTCATCTATTTCAGACTCGAGTATACTCTTTAGTTTGTTGTCATCTGCCATTTAAACTACCCATGAATTGTTTATATTTAATGGTGCATTCCAATCACTTGTACGTTCATCAAGTCCTACAGCTAAATATCTAAATGCATCAGCTGCATGTGAGCACCAATCGTGTACAGGTTTATCAAAGAATACATCTCGTTTTTCATCGTATTCTCTACGATAACTACGTAATGCATCTAAACCTTGTTTAGTTTTTATATCAAACCAGCATCGAGGTAACATACGTCTTACTGCTTGTATGCCATCATCTACTGCTAACTTAGCTACAACTGTTACTTGTAACCCAGCTTCTTCTAACATCTCTTTACGAGATTTACCTGTACCTAGTTCGCGAACTTGAACATCGTGAGGTAATAAGTGTTCTGCTTGCGTATATCCGTTATCTCTTATCCAGTTAACATAATAGTCTAGACCAACACCGTGGTTCTCTAAGAAGTCTATTAACCTTACCTCTTGTCCTACTACCTGAACAACCCAAATAGCTGTAGAATCACCAACACCTAAGTCCCAAGCGGTATATGTCTTAGCAATACCATCATATGGAATCTCTACAACTCTATTTTGAGCATATAAGTCATTAACCATTGAGCCATAATATGCACCTTCAACTGGTGCAGCAAATGAGCATTCAAACTCTTGTAAGAACTTATCTTCGCCCATTGCTTTAAATGCAGCGTCTAATTCTTCTTGGTCAATAATCTTAGTATCGCTAGCTTTAAACTCTAATAGGTTCCAACCGTCTTCCTTACGCTCTGCCTGATCTCGCAAGTCTTTAAAGAAGTTAGCGCCTTTAGGTGTACCAATAAATAATGCCCAACCTTTACGATCAGCTAATGCAGGTCGAATAACCTCATTCCATAAAGCAGGTTGTACATCGCCTATCTCATCGATGACAACGCCGTCGAGATAGATGCCTCGAAGAGAATCATAATTATCAGCGCCGTATAAACTAATACGTTTATCAAAAAAATCAACTCTAAGTTCTGCGACGTTAACAGACGCTTGCAACGGTCTAGTATATTCTTTAAGGTAGTCAAATGCTATCCTTTTCGCTTGAGTGTAAGTTGGAGCAATATAAGCAAACCTTGCATTAGGTTTATCACAGTTTAATGCTGAATGTATTAACTGGTTAATAGCTGAAACGGTCTTACCCATCCTTCTGTGCGCAACTACCACGTTAAACCTATAATCATCTACAGCTTCATGTATCTTTAACTGAGGATCTCTAGGTCTATAACCTAAGTCTAATTCAGGTTCTTCTTCTACTTCAAGTTCAAGCTCTAGATTATCTATCATCTTTTTTAGGGATACCAGTAATAATCTTTAATTGCATTGGAGCTTCTGAATCACCTGTAATTTCAGTGCTTTGTAAATCAGGTAAAGACTTTTTAAGTAATATCTCAATAGCCTTTAATTGACTAGGTTTTAATTCAGTTACTTCTTCACTAAGTGCATGATTTTGCAGACGGTTTATTAACTGACTTGTCTGTATCTTTTCCCTAGTTTTTAGTGTTTGTGTTAAGTTTTTTCTTGTTGCCATTTGTAACTCCATTATGGGTCATTACTTGTTTAAGTTGTTCCATTCGTTCTAATCTTGCTTCTCTACTCATATATAACCATTGGGCTAAATCTTCGTAGTCTCTACCACATGATATACAATTATTGTCCTTCATGCGACATACCCCATTACAAGGTGAATCGTCTAACATTTCCATCGTTTTCTTGCTGCTTTACCTCTTTCACCTGTCCAGCCTGCAGATCTAGCACAAAATGACTTACGTCTCTTTGCGTCCTTAGATCCTGGCTTAACCTTACCAGTAACTGCTGTCTTTAGTTTGCTACCTGGATTTTTCTTTTTATACGCAGCAACACCTTTTTTGGTCATGCCTGCGCCTTGCTTAACTGTTCTAAAGTTACCTGACTTTTTAGATTTACTAATCGCCATAACAATCACTTACGTCTTTTAGTAGTTCGCTTAGGCTTTTTTGCTGTTTTTGCTGAGTCTTTGAATGCTTTTGCTGTTGGAGCTCCTTTGGATCCTGGTTTTCGCATGGTTTCACCTGATCCTGCTTTAATTCGCTTTCTTTTAGCATGTATGTTTGCATATAGACCCTTTGGCATAATTATTTACCCTTTTTTCCGTAACCTTTTTTACCCTTTGACTTGCATTTTCTTGGCATGATATTTCCTTTAAATAAAAAAAAAGACCGGTGGAGAGAGAGGAGACCGGCCTTTTTTATGGAGGATTTGTATAGTAGAATTTAAACGCAACTCTACTCACTTGGTAATTATATCAGGAACGATATTTTATGTAAATAGCTAAGCATTAATTTTTTGTCCAGCAATAGTAAGTAAATTATCCATTGCTATCTCTAATTTAAGCTCATAAAAATTAGGTTTTGGACCACTGTTTAAAAATCTATAATAAATAGCATCCCTTTGTGGTTTTTCAAGATCAGATATAATTGAATCTAATACTCTTACATTATCGTCTTCTGATGATTGATACATCTCTTCAAATGCATCTTCAGCGCTACCTCCTGATGATATTAATATCGATTTGTTAGGATAACCTAGTCGATGGTTATCTGTACGCATCCATAAACGCCATTTATCAAGCAAATCTAATAATCGCTGCATTGTCATATTAAGTCTCCCAATGATGACTACTGTAATATGTATCGCCATAGTAAACATGGCCATGACTAGTACCTGAACCTTTTGATGTACCTTCATCAACCTTAAATCTTTTGCGGCCTTTTATTTTAAATGCTTTTTCTACATCTTCAGGCGATGGGTGAAATAATTTAGATAATAAACATTCTTGATAAATTTTATATAAGAAATGATCGCCTTTCTTTTTACCTGTATTTTCAACTATAAAGTTTTCACGTAAAAACTTAAATAAGTTTCTTGTTACAGCGAGATCCATTTGTAACTCTTTTGAAACTTGTTCTACAGTCATTGGTGTTTCTTGTAACAAATCAAGTACCATTGTTATTACTTGGTAACGTTTAAACTTAGTATCACCTACAAGGTAATCACTTCTTAATGCATTAGGGTGTTGCTCCTCTAAGACAAGTCTTCTTTTTTTACTTTCCATCTATTTTTCTCCTTATAAAATCCCCATAATTCAATACGTATTCCAGCTTCACGCACTTTGCCTACATTATCATGTTCTGCAATTTTTGTACGCCTAGAACTCATATTTTCTTTAGTTGTAACTTGAATACCAAGAACCTCATCACGTCGTATTGCTAACCAGTCTAAAAAACCAAATAAGTCGTTTTTATGTCGACTAAAAGCATTATATTTTTCGACTAGTTCACAAAGATACCCGTCTTCCTCAAGTCTTTTTCTTGTCTGTTGATTTAAGTTTACTGGCTTCTTTTTCTTTTTGTTTTCTGGCAAAACTAGTATTCTCCCAAAATGGATTTGATTCAACTAACTTAGAATTCTCATTCCTGCGACTAGATCCCTTTCCCATAGTTTATCTCCCTTTTGACAAAGTTTTCTGGTAAAAATAAATAATCTTCATGCATACATTTTGTATATGGCGCATCAGCATAATACTCTTGCACGTAATTATTAGCATGAGCACATGACTCAAAGTTGCCGATATACTTAGGTTCTTCCATTGTTAGATAAACAATTAAACAAAACTCATACATTACAACCTCGCTTTCAACCACTTTAATAATTCTGCTTCTGTTCCAAATCGCTCTTCAAACGCTTTCTTCCCCGCATGAAACGCAACACCATAACCTCCATGTTGATGGTGCATAGGGCAAAGTGGCAAGCAATTCTCTGTAGAGTTACGTTGCCCGATCCCCATACCTTCTCGTATATGGTGAATAGATGGTTGTGTGTAAACACCAATATCTTTCTTACAAACCACACATCCAAATTCAACCAGTTTTTCAAAATATTCCTTTTCTTTTTTAGTTGCCATCATATTCCTCAATTGAAGGTAATACGCATCCATATTTTTTAGCAAAAGCTTTTACATGATCGATATACTCATTAAACTCTTTTGTATTTAAAGTAGATGTTCGTTGTATAGTAATTATCTTTTCGCCCATAACTTCTTTTTCAGAACGAAGGTAACGATATGTCATTAACTCATGTGTTTCTTCAGGATCGTAGCCTAAGTAATTACCAAGTATTTTATAAATATGCCAAAGATACTTGTTCTGTGCCACAGACCTTGTATGCTTACCTTCTTTAATTTCTATGCGCCACATTTTAGAATAATCCAGGTTATGTAACTTTTCTATTAAACTATTTAGATTGTATTTTGTTAGACTGTATCTCATAGTCTTCCCAACCTTTCGATTTATAAACTATACCATCTTTTGATGTAGCTTTGTAAACTGCATCTGGAAAATGTTCTTTAATTTTTTTAATAAATTCATTAACGGTCATACAGGTCTCTCCCTATAGCTAAGTGATTTTTCTTCAAACCAAAGGCCAAATGTACCTTCAAAAGTGTGGTTACGCTGCTTTTGAACTGTAAGATAAGCTGTTGGTTCATCTTCCCTTTCAGGCGGACAATTACCTGCAAACTTAAGATCTTCGATCTCACGATTTCTAAAGCAAAGCAAAATATTATCAGCCAAGTTTCTAATGTGGCTACTACCTAAAATATTTGTAGCATCAGGCCTTTGATACTCATCTGCCATTTTTCGCGTATGACATACTAAAAATACATGTATATCAAGATCACGACAATGTGCTGCAAGGTTATCAGTAAACTTCTTCTGCTCCTCATAGTTTTCTTCAGATATGTTTCCGACCTTCATTAAACTGTCAACAATAAAAACCTCTATTCCAAGTATATGTTTTCCGTATTGAAGCACTGCAAAAATATCTTGGCTGCTAGTAACTCCTTGCTGATCGTATATATAAAGCTTTTCATTAAATTCTTCACAAAACTCTCTAACATATTTTTCAGTAGGGTATTGGCTGCCTAGCTTCTGGGTCAGCATACGATGTAAACTTAAAACAGGTTTCATCTCAAGGCTAGCGATAAGTACTTTAGTGTAGTTCATCAAATATAAACATATTTGTGAAAGCATCATACTTTTACCATGTCCTGAAACGCCAGTCATTATTGTTAACTCGCCTTTACGGACAGAAAAATGGGTATCTGTCTTAGCCCAAGGTAATGAGTAGCCAGAATCTTTTTCCTCTCTATAATAACGAGTTAATTGGTCGTAGTAACCTTCTGTTGTTTTAATTTTGTAGTCAGCAGGTACAATATTACCTGTTTCTTCATCAACCTGTTCTTTAGTAATAACTAACCTGTTCAATATTTGTTCAGTAGTCATCTCGTTCATAAAACTCTCCCTCTTATTTTTGGCGTTACATTGCCATCATCATCTTCCCACCTACGTTGATTAATAATGACTTCAGGTGATGGATTATAACCTTCTTTCCATTCCTGCGTTGTGCACATTTGCTTATACCAATTAATTATAGTATCAGCAATTTCATCAAGGTCATTTTTTTCCCACTTCTTTTTACAACCAACCTTGTTATTTTTACGTTTCTTTAATAACACATCCCAAAACTCTTGAAAACGTATATCTCTTTTCTTCTCTTCTCTACTCTTCTCTAGGGCAACATTTTGGTTACAAGTTGTTACCAAGTTGTCATCGAGTTGTATCCAATGAGATAAGTTATTGATTTCATTAGTTATGTAGTTTGTTTCCTTACGTAATCTAAATGCTACTTTTTCGATGCTTGGCAGTCTGCCATTATCCTCAGAAGCTAACAATAAAAGTTCAATTAATGTTGCTTTTGAGTCAGATGTTAAGTTATGCCATTCATAATCCTCAAGTATCCTTCGATACAATTTTATCCAAATTACATCTCTATCTTTCATTTTAGGTTGATACCTTTCCCAATTTCTTATTTTCAAAATAAACACTCCCCACATTTTCGTAAAGCAAATTGGTAAGCACTCTCTCGCTTTACATTAAGTTTTTCTACAACGCAGCCAGGTTTGTTTTCTATAAACCACTTAGCCTCTCTGAGACTATAAAACTTTCTAGCCACATCTCCAAATTCGTCTATTACTTGATGACTAAATTGAATCTTCATAATGACGATCGATCATTGCTTTTACCCACTTTGATCCTCCTAAATACCTAAGCATACTACGATACTCAAGTGGTAATGTTATCTTAATCCCAATAGTCTTTATAGGACTTTTAGGACGACCAGCGCCTTTACGTCTTCCACCTCTAGGCATGTGTTTTCCTTTCATAAAATATTTAACACAAGAGCATCCTAACATCTATTTGAAAAAAAGTGTATACATTTCTTAAAATATATGTATAATTTTAATTGTGAACAACATAACGGAGAAGAGAAATGATTGACTTAATAAACAAACTTACTAACAAACTCGAAAGTGATTACAGCGGTTTTGAAGTACGAGAAGGTAGAAAGTATATCAAAATTGTTTCATTTGTTAAAGAAAAATATTCAGCTGTAGGTCAACACAGCGTACATGCTTTTGTAGATAAAAAAACAGGCGATATATATAAACCTGCATCATGGGACGCTCCTGCAAAAGGTGTAAGATTTAACATTTTTAACGACATTGATTTACTGCTTGAAAAAGCAGATCCATACGGTGGTTACTTATACAAGTAATCACCATTTTTTTTAATAAGGAGAAAAATATGTTAACAGCACAACAAATAGTAAATAAAATTTGTGAGGACAGAAATAAAGAAACTGTAAAGGCAATGCGTAGATTATCTAAACTACTTAATAAAGATAATCCTTACGGGTTAAGTTTACAAATATTAATTCAATACGCTTTAATTAAATAAGGAGAAATATATGAGTAATAATTACGATGACATCTGTAAGTTTCATGAGAAGTTTGGTTTAATGAATGACGGTAAACCTAAAATTCTTGATGAGCACGCTACACAGTTTAGAACAAAGTTTATGTATGAAGAGTTAGAAGAGTTTATTGAGTCATATAATAAACAAGACTTAGCTGGTATGGCTGATGCACTTATTGACTTAACATACGTAGCAATGGGTACAGCTTATATGATGGGTTTACCATGGCAAGACTTGTGGAATGAAGTACAACGTGCTAATATGAGTAAAGTACGAGCTACAGATGCTTCACAGTCTAAACGTGGTTCGTCATTAGATGTAGTAAAACCTAAAGGTTGGAAAGCACCAGACATCGAAGGTGTTTTGAATAAATACAAATAAGGAGAATATTATGGAGAGACCATCAATTCAAGTGTTATTAGAAGCTGCTGAGTTACAACGTAAAAAAGCAGAAGACTATAATAATAAAGCATCACGTGTTAAACAAGCAGACTATTATCCTCGCGGCGTAATGTCTATATTAGATATTATCAATGCAAAAGTACTACGCATGTACTCCGTACTTGAAGCAATGGAAAATGGTGCTAAACCTAACTTTGAGTCTGTTGAAGACTCTGGCCTTGATCTTATTAACTATGCATCATTTTTAGTTACATATATGAGGTTTGAGTTAGAAGGCCAAGACCTTAACCGTGATATTTTTAACAGGGGGCTTAGTAATGAAGATAAATAATGTTTTAACAATAAGAAGTAAATTTGAATATTTGCTTCGTGTCGAGGAGTACGTAATTGATAAAACAGGTAAAAAAACTCTTGAAATTATTAACGCTTCATTTATTGCCGATCAACCTAGCATTTTTGGTGTTGTCAATGAAGATTACATCGAACGTGAGCTTAATTGGTATAACTCTACATCTCTAAATGTATATGACATTGAAGGTAAGGTTCCAGCTATTTGGCAACAAGTAGCTGATGCCAATGGTTTTATTAACTCTAATTATGGTTGGTGTATTTACTCAAAAGATAACCATGAGCAGTACTTAAAAGTTAAGCGTGAATTAAAACGTAACCCTGATTCGCGTCGTGCAACAATGATCTATACAAGGCCGACAATGCATGAAGACTATAATAAGCATGGCATGTCTGACTTTATGTGCACTAACACTGTTCAATATTTAATTAGAGATGATAGACTTAATGCTCTAGTTTATATGAGATCTAACGATGCTGTATATGGTTATAAAAATGACTATGCATGGCAAAAACATGTCTTAGATAAGTTATCTGCAGATATTGAAGTTAAGGTAGGTAATTTATTTTGGAACGTTGCTAGCTTGCACGTTTATGAAAACCATTTCGAGTTAATATAATGAGACCATCAATAGATCAGTATTTTTTAGATATGGCAGCATTAGTTGCTACAAGGGGTACATGCATACGACGAAAGGTAGGTTGTGTGCTTGTATCAAAAGATAATAAAGTATTAGCTACAGGATATAACGGAGTTCCATCTGGTTTTAAACATTGTATCGATACACCATGTCAAGGTGCTAAATATAAATCTGGTGAAGGTTTAGACAAGTGCGAAGCTATACACGCTGAGATGAATGCTATTATTCAGTGTAAAGATAAGGATCTTATTCATACTGCTTACTGTACCACCGCGCCATGTATTCACTGCATTAAAGTTTTACTTAATACTAGCTGCAAGCATTTAGTTATATCTGGGTCCTATCCTCATGAAGATGACTCAAAATTACTGTGGATGTCATCTCTTCGAACATGGAAAAATAATTGAAAAAAGGGGTTACTTTTTCTAAAGTACATGATATTATGTACCTATAGATTAACAAAACGGAGAGAATTATGATAATCAATTTTGAAACAAACACATACAAAAATGACAGTGATGTAGAAATTCCTGTTAGAGTAGTTGCCAATGTTGAGATAACACAAGATATGTACGGCACTGGCGATAGCCCTACAGGTTATGACGTAGTTTTATTATCAGTCGTTGATGAAGAGGATAATAATGTTATTAATGATATCGATGGACCTTGTATGCTATTTTTAGAAGAGCAAGCCGCAAGAGAAATTGATCCAGAAGTTACATTTTATTAAGGAGAGACTTATGTCGCAAATTAAAGAACAGTTTGAACGTACATGTATTGAAATTCAAGCATGCACAAATGATCTCAATGCTTTATCACAACGCATGGACGATCGAGATAGAGCTTGGGCCCAAAAATACTTAGAAGAATTACAACAACAAGAAGAAAGTGAGAGAAAATAATGCAAGCATTTAAACACGTTAACAGCAGTAGAAATAATAAAGCACGTAAAAGTAAAAAAGGTAATTTAGATGTAACCACAAATACAACAGAAGTACGTATGTCTAAATTGTTATATAACTTATATAAAAAAGGAAATTCTAATGCGTAAAGATATTTATACAACACCAGTTGCTGATTGGATTGATCCGCCTATGAATTTACGTAAGTTGCAGCAACGTCGACGTATCATGTTAAGACTGTTAGTATTAGGATTAACTTTTGTTTCTGGAATGTTTATTGGAGCTAGTTTATGAAAAAAATTGATATTAAAGGTAAGGAATACGTTCAGGTTAACGAGCGTATTCTAGAGTTTAGAAAGCAATACCCATTAGGATCTATTCTTACTGAGATCTTATCGAATGAAGGCGGTGTTGTTGTAATGAGAACACAAGTTATTGTTGATGGTCAGATATTAGCTACAGGTCATGCTTATGAAAACGAAGGTTCTACATTTATTAACAAGCAGTCTTATATAGAAAACTGTGAGACAAGTAGCGTAGGAAGAGCTCTTGGTATGATGGGTATAGGTATTGATACTTCAATTGCTAGTTACGAAGAAGTAGCAAATGCTAAAGCTAATGATAAACAACCTGAAGCTAAAACATTACCTATAGACGAAGCTAAAGAGTTATTAACTAAAGCTCATGCTGATGGTAAATTAAAACAAGCATTTTTTAAGTTATCTACTAAAAATAAAGAAGAGCTAAGGGACTTTGCTAATGACCTCAGAACATCTTAAAGATAACCGTAGGCATAACATAGTTACTGCTTCTCAAGCTTACGCGTCAGTGTTTGAGAGGCAGAAGCTGTGGAAAGAAAAGACGTTTCGAGCTGAGCCTTTTGCTGGCAACGAAATGACTGAATATGGTAATTTACATGAACCTCTTGCTTTAGCTACCTTTGAAGAAGAGATGAATGACATATGTGAAAGCGGTAATAAATTAGTAGTACATAGTGATAGACCGTTAGGGGCATCTCCTGACGGTTATATTACAGTAAATGGTGAAAGATCAGTAGTTGAGATCAAATGTCCGTTTACACAAAAGATTTATCCTGAGATACCTGAGCGATATTTTTTTCAGATGCAGGTTCAAATGTTTTGCACTGGTTTAAAAAGTGCATGGTTTTATGTTTGGACCCCATTTGAAACACATAAAGAAAAGGTACTCTACGATGAAGAGTTTATGGATTGGTACTTACCGAAGGCGGAAGAGTTTGTACAGTTTGTAAATGATGATGTTGAACCTCCTCGATATAAGAGGAAGCCTAAATATGAAAGGAAATAATATGGCTAGACTTGGTATAAATGTTCGTATCGATGTAAATAAAATCGATAAAGAAAAGCTTTATAAAGGCGAAAAAGGCACGTATCTTGATTTAACTACTTGGGTAGATACTGAAAATAAAGACCAATATGATAATAACGGTTTTATTAGCCAGTCGACTACTAAAGAAGAGCGTGAGGCCGGAGTACAAACACCTATTTTAGGTAATGTGAATATCTTTTATAAAGATTATTCAGGTGAAGCACCTGCTCCTGCTGCACCTAAGCAAGAGGCTTTAGAAGAAGATGTGCCCTTCTAGAGTTGTTAGATATATACCGGTTGAAAATATGAAATATCTTCCAGAAGGTAAATCAATGTTTTTAACTAAGTCTACTAAAAGAAAAGGGTTGGTGAAGGTAGAGCTCGACTTTTATTGGATAAGAAATAATACTGGTATGTATGAAAGGTTAATGGGGAGGCGATGAACCTCCCTATTAATTATTTGTTGCAAACGTACATTGTAACTTCGAAACCGAAGCGCATTTCAGTTGCTGATGGTTTTGTCCACATAACTGATCTCCTTTCCTTTAGATTTAAGTGTAATTATAATGTATGTAATAAATTAGATAATGACGGAGGATTTATATAATGCTAGGTAAAATCATTAGATATGTATTATTATTTGTTGTACTTGTTTTATCATTTGCTATATATTTAAATTACGAGTGTATGATAGAGCCAGAGAGAGAAGAGTTTATGTGTTACAAAGGTAAATTAATTAGGTCGATGGAGTTGGATAATATTTACGTTGAGGTCAAAGATACTAAGTGTGAAGTCTTTGAAGATTTAATAATTGTTAATAAAGAGGTAACAAAATGAGCGAAGAAACTACAAAGTATCCAAGCTATTATAAAATAAGAGATGGGTATGAATTACAAGATTTACTTGATGATTGTATTAGTCATATTTGCGGAACAGAAGCCGTTAACCACGGTAGTATACTTAAATACGCTATACGCTACGGTAAAAAGGACCCAAGTATCGATGGTAAAATAGAGACATATCGAAAGATAATTACTTTTGCAACTGAAAATATTAAAAAGTTGGAGAAGGAAAAGAAAAAAGAAATGTCTTCACCCATTATGCCAGACGAGTATATAGATGACCCGCTGCATGATGAAGACTAAGATTAAAACTTATGGCCAGGTATGCCACTGCTGCAAGCAACCTGCAAAGCTATATGACTATAAAACAAAACAATGGTATTGTGGCATTACCATAGAAGCACTTGGATATTGTAAGAATGATAACAAAAAAAATAGCAATTGATGGCACATGGTTAAACTTGTATTTTTATTCGGAGGAGACAGGAATAAGAATAGAAGTTGAGCAGCAAGTATCAGGTAAACGTCATAAAGTTTTTCCTGATAATAAATTAACTTTTGAGGAGAAGTAAATGAAAGCTAAGCACGTATGTATATTAACAGTAACAATGTTTGCATTATTGCAATTTAACTTGTTACAAGCTAAAACTAAAGTAGTAGTTCCACCAGGAGGTACAGATATTATTGTTTGTACTACAGACGAAAACGGAGTTACTGTATGTCTATGAGGAACCCAAATGCCCCTCATATCGACTTCGGTTTTTTGAGGGGTGTTATTCCTATAAATGACAAGATATTACCAAGTAATATTGATATGGCTTATGGCATTAGTGGACATTTTCTTTTTGGTGAGTGGAAGCAACCAGGAGAGAATATTATGGAAGGTCAGAAGATATTATTAAGGTTTTTATCAGAACACCCTAAAACAAGCTTGTTGTTAATTACAGGCTTTTCTACTAAATTAGATACTCAGGTATTTGATATTTATCAAATTAAAGACCGTAAACAAAAACAAGTAGGTTACGGTATAGATCATTTAAAAGAAATTATTGCAGAATGGTCAACTAGCTTTGTTATCCCAAATAAACTTTAACCAATATTTAAGCTGTTCTCCCCTTTTTTCATGTTTTATCTTATCTAAGAAATTTTGACGTATTCTAAGCGGTTTCTTTGACAAGTTTAATGCTTCGCAATACCTTTGGTAGGGTTCTGAGTAATTATCTGTCTGGGAGCCATCTGGCAGCGTTATATCGCGTTTAGTCATCTAACTCCGGAATATCTGCATATATAGAGTCAACTACGATCTC
>Ga0181590_10002638_pt1 | contig 15145 bp, 15 predicted proteins | sample 071ome_34_FD_132446 | JGI IMG/M metagenome (GOLD analysis project Ga0181590, IMG submission 132446) | Coastal salt marsh microbial communities from the Groves Creek Marsh, Skidaway Island, Georgia - 071411BT metaG (megahit assembly) | ecosystem: Environmental > Aquatic > Marine > Intertidal... | reverse complement strand
TATTCATGTCAAATTCGAAACTTTGCAATCCTAAAGAAGAATGTCTTAATCGTATCAGCGGAAATCAATTTAAACCAAATAGAAGAAATTAAAAAAGAACATAATAATAAAACTTTTAGAATTATTTTCCAATAAATGGCCATCTCTGTAAAGAAAATAGGATAAATCATTAAGTTAAAAAACAAGAATAAAGAAAATGTCAAATAAAGAACTTTGTATTTAATTGGTAAGGGATGTGATTTATTTCCAAAATAGAACAGAACCAATGACATTATAAATGAAGCAATTGCTGTTGCAATTACGGCGCCAATTGCGCCATATTTTGGAATCAAAATAATATTTAAAACAATATTTACTGTAAGACCTAGTATGGAAGTTGGTATGTTATAAATTAATTTTCCAGCAAAAATAAGTTGGTGAATTGATAAAAAGCCCAGCGCGGAGCTAAAATAAAAAACAACTAACACTGGGGTTAAATACTTTGCATCATAAAACTCTGGATTGGTAAGTAGAATTAAAAATTCTTCCGTAAAGTAAGAAACTCCCAACCCAACAAAAGCAAATAATATCAATAGTTGGTTATACCTGGTAATAATTTCTTCACTTGAATCATGCGATTTTTTTTCAGCATTGCTCATAAAGAAAGGAACCCAACTCTTAGAAACTGCATCCATGAAAGACTTTAGAATTATTGCAAATTTTGATCCAAATTCATAATACCCAATCTCTTCTTTACCATGATAGTTCGACATCATAGTTTTATCAAAACTATGATAGATATTGTTAATGATTATTACAGGTGTGGAAGGGGAACTAAAAATAAAAGACTTCTTCAGACTTTCAAATGATAAAGAAAACTGAAAATATTTAAGATTGAGAAAAATGGATAGCAAAAATATTACTGCATTACTTATAAAAAAAGAATAAATTAAAGCCAAATCAAAGATTGATTTAAATTTAATAAAATAAAATACTAATGATGTGTTAATAATTACATGCAGAATAGAGATTAAAGCTGAATGTAAGGCTCGCTTTTGTATGATTAATAAGTTGTTAAAGTAAGAATAAAAATAATGGAAACAACCACTAATGAAAGACCACATCAACAATTCTGCGGAAATCTTACTATCAAAAATGCTAAATGAAATCCAGTCTGATAGTGGTAGTATAATTATTAAATAGAAGAAGAAGAATAATGTTATTAGACTAAAGAATATAGTCGTGTTAAGGATACTAAATTCATTATGATCTAATTGAAAAAAGTATCTTTGTGTTGCTGTTTGTAAGCCAAATGAGATTACATTAACAACAACTGAACCAAATAAGACAAATAAAGCAAACAAACCAAAGTCTTCTAAACCCAAATATTCTGTAAAAAAAGGTAGAGTTACAAAACCTATTAAGATTGAGAAAAAAGAAACAAATAGATACACTATAGAATCTTTAAACATTAATGATACTTCTATAGATTAGGAAAAAAATTACATTTTGTTGATGATAATGATTTTTCATAATCATTATAAAAAGTACTCACGAGCTATTTTATTTGAGGACTTTTCTTTGTTAATATTATTTTCGAGTTCTTCAATATTGTATGCAATATCTTTAAAAAGATAACGATTGCTTTTATGCCCATTTTCTTTTGGCTCATATATATAGTATGGAATATTCATATATGTAGCCTCTACTATTGAGGAGCCTAAATATCCAATAATCATTCTAGCATTACATATAACATCCAAAAAATTTCCGAAATAGAAATCAACGTATTTACTTAAATTTTGTTTTTCTAGTATATCAACCAATATTTTATGTTCCTCAGTACCGCCAAGACCTGGTTTCATTTTAAATGCAATACTTTTAAATCCCATATTTAGCAACATTTTGGTGATATCTATAACAATACTAAATCTAAAGTCTCTTCTTCCGTTTAAGAAAACATCATCAGCTACGTATGTCATTATGATTATCTTGCTGCCAGGTTTTTTGCAGCTTCTAATGTTTTGAAACATTGGAGGTGTTATAACCTTGGTTTGATGTGATGTTTCTATTCCTCCAATCTGCATAAGATACTTACCAGCCTCTCCGAAAGGATAATATTTTGTAACAATTGGGTTAAGATTTTCAGATTTTAGAACTGCCTTAATTGGGTATACCATATTGCCGTCATACATTACTCTTGTCTGAATACCCAAGGAAGAAGCTAATTGGATTGCTATGAGATAAATTGGGTGATTCTCGCCAGGAAAAACTATAACTTTTGGTTTATAGTGCTTATAAGCTTCTAAAAAAGTGTAGTAAATTTTTCTGTAATTATCCAAATCCATTAAGTAAATATTCTTTATGTATCTCCAAAGCAAACTCAGAAAATCGGAATCTATTTCTTTAAGAGTAATTGTTTTTAGAAAAAGGGGTAAATCTTTAGAAAATAAAAAATCTATGTTGGAAGGGAAAGTTCTATTTGATTGCTCTTTATATTTTTTTTTAATTAATTTAGTTAGGTAAAACCCATACTTTATGTTTGGGTCATTTTGTAAAAACCAGCGATTCTTCTTAACAAGTGCTTTATAGGTCCAATCACTCAAAAAAATCTTCTTATTGTAAATATTATTTACAAATAAATTTTGTATGCTCCTGGCTATAGTTGATCTAACACAAGCACTACTTAAGATATTTGAATAGTCTACAGAGTATGTGGAGCAAAACTTATAACTACAATCAATATCTTTACCAAAAGAAAAGTATTTTATAAATCCAAATTGGTTTGCTACAAATTTGAATAACTCTGTTTCTTTGTCTGAAATATACAAAAAGTCTAATTTATCTTGCCAGTATTTCAATGAGAAATATTCTCGTGCAATTGAAACTGTGTCGACAGAAACCTTATGATGCATAGACATACCTATGGAAATATCACTAACTAAAGTCATATCTTTGTGGTTTTCATCTCTATACCAATTATTTGCAATTTTTTGCAAAATACTATCAGAAGGGTAGAAATGATCTTGATAAAAATCTAATAAACTACCGTTGTAAATTTTCTGATCTACATACTTAGAGTGAAAGATATAAGTCCCTTCTTTGCCAAATTTTTCAAATGCGGCTTGATAATCATCCTCATGACTTATAAGAATCCCAATCATAATAATTTTTTTATCTCATTTTGAATTATCTTATGTGCTGGAATGATCTTGTTAACCATTCTATAATTAAAATATTCTTTTGTAAGTTTTTTGTACTCTTTTATATTAATTTTCAATATGCTATTAAGATCATTTTCAAATTCTGTGAATTTTTTACTTTTAATGATCCAAATTCCATCTTTTACAGAAGAGGCAAAAGAATCTCTAATATCTGGATCATAGAAAAGCACTTTTTTGTTAAATGACATTGACTCTACTAGCAATGTCGAACAACAACCAATAATCAATTTTGAACGAGACATTTCGTAATATGAAGAAAATTCAGTCCGATGGACATAGGATTTTTTTCCAAACAAATTTTCAAAATACTCTTTCTCCTCATTAGAAATTCCTCTCCCTGCAACTGTAACTTTTAAAGCCCTTTTGACAATAAACTTATGCAAGAATTTGTATAACCTATCTAAATTTATATAGTAGTTTTGCTCTATTTGGCTTTTATTGCCATAAGAAAAAAAACTATCTGTGATTTCAGAAACAATACATATGTCTCTGTCAAATATTGTTTTTTCCAAATTTTCTTCTCTAAATATGCCAGAAATAAAAGAGCCAGTCAAAATTGGATTCTCTATTGTTTTATGATATTTCTTGTATAAATCTAAAACATGTTGACCAAAACAGAAAAAATTTGAGACATATAAAAGTTGTGGAAAATCACGTAATTGCCAAATAGTTCTTGAGCCGTTTTGAATTGCGAAGAAATTCTGGTTAGTACAATGCTTTGACAGGCGCGAAAAAACAGAACAGTCGTCAATGAGAGTTATAATTCCTTTTGGATTAAAACATGAAATATAAGACTCCAAATAGATATTAAACAAACCTCTCGATCTTATCAAACTTAGGTTTACAAAAATATTAAACAAAAACCTAATTAAAATTTGGTAATGAATATTAATTTCAGAGGGTTCTATGGCGTAAGTTGAAGTGTTAAGTGGTCTAAAAATATACTTATTTAGTAACTCTGATCTATCTTTGTAGAAAATAACAAATTCAACTTTTCGAGGACGCCGAACAAAAAAAGACAATCTCTTAAATTTGCCAATTGCCTGAATTAAATTCATTAGTTTTGATTAAAATTAAAAAAAATAAGAAGTAAACTGATGAGGCATAATACCCTAAATAATAAAGCGATATTTCTTGACAGAGATGGAGTCGTAAATAAAGATACTGGGTATGTATACAAAATTACTGACTTTGAATTCAACCCAGGTATCTTTGAAATCTGTTTGCATTTTATAACACTAGGTTATCAGATAGTAATCTTAACCAATCAATCAGGCATTTATAGGAATTACTATACACAGGATGATTTTCTATTACTTACTAATTGGATGATAGAAATATTTGCACAAAAAAATATTAAGATTTTGGATGTTCTGCATTGCCCTCATGGTCCAGAGTCCAATTGTCAATGCAGAAAACCAAAACCTGGAATGATAATTAAAGCAAAGGAAGAGCATAATATAAATCTCTCTGAATCATGGTTAATTGGTGACAATGAAACTGATATATCTGCAGCTCATTCAGCAGGAATAAAACAAACTATCCTCGTGGATATGAATAAAAAGAATAAAAAATCCACTGCTTACAAGATAGTATCATCTATTTCTGAGATTGCTAAAGTTATTAAAACTTAAACTTTATAATTCAATACGAATTGCAGTTACTTAAATATAAAAGTTTAAATTTAACATGATGAAATCTAAAACTTTTTAATAAGAATTTGATGAGAAATTCAAAGAAAGTTTACGTGCAATGGAGGGGCTGTATTTTTCTTATCAGAGAGCTTGTTAATCCCTTTGACGTGGTTATCAAGAACGATAACTTCATGATTCATATTAACTAGTTGATCGACAAGATGACTTCCGATAAATCCCGCACCTCCAGTAACAATTGACTTCAACTCTCAGACTCCTTTTTAGCAGACTCAGCAATGAAATCAACTATCGATAGAAGCCAAATGTGATGAGTCATTTCTACCTTATTGTATTCAATACTATTAACCCATAAATTGATCTCACCAAGCTTGCTTAATGGATTATCCTTGAGAAAACCGGTTAGAGTTACAACTCTCAAACCTTTTAATAAGGCTTTTTTAGCTCCATTAATCATATTAGCTGATTGACCACTACTGCTTATTAGAACAATTAGATCACCTTTATCGCCATAAAAATCAATAGCTTTTGTAATCCAATTCTCATATCCAAAATCATTTGCAAGACATGTAATTATTGATGACTCATTAAAGTTAACTGCTCTCAAACTAATAGCATTAATACAATCAATGGTTAAATGACTTGCTATAGAAGCACTTCCGCCATTTCCTACGAAAATAATTTTCTTACCATTTATTGAAGTTTGTAGGAATAAATCGGCAATATTGCTAAGTTCGTTTGATTCGATTGAACTGATACTACCTTGTAAACTTGTGAAATAATTGTCAAAAAACATATTGCTAGCATTTTAATTACAAATTACTGTGAAATGCTTGTTTTTGAGTTCAAACTTTACTATTTTCTATTGCAGATATAAACAAAACTATGAAGTTGGTGCGAAGAAATTATCCTCACTCCAGCAATTCTCAATATAGAAGTTACATAAATAACCATTATTTCCAGTTGCTTGTGAAGACATTCTATATTTTTCAATCACATTTGAATTATCATAGGTTATTACTCTGTCATTATTGGAGAAAATTTCATCAGCCTGTCGTTTAATTTTTTCGCTGACTGTGATTTGCATATTTGAAACTTTACTAATACCTTTATCAAGATTCTGAAAAAATTCTTTGACTGCATTTAGAATTTCATCTTCTGTGTTTTCAAAGAAGAGGTAATCTCTGACTTCATTATTAATATCTTGAATTTCCCACCCTATTGGTCCTGATAATATTTGTTCCAAGGATAAAAATTTTTTTTCCTTCTTTGAGTATATGTGCTTAATTAGTCCTCTATCATTGCAATGTAATGTGCCACCAAAAGTCCAGTTATACATATTCACAAGCAGAGTAGGCTTATTTAAAAGTTTAGCTACATCAAATATTCCCGATTGACAACCAATGTAAAAATAACAGTTTTTCAATAAAGAAATATCCATAGAATCACTTTTATGTTCAGTGAATGGATAGTCAATCACTTTATCCATTTTCGGTAGCTGTTTCATAGTGTTATCACCCATCCTGACAACCCAAATATTTTTAGATGTTATTTCTTTAAACGCTTTTAAATAATTAAATATGTCAGAGTTTCTGTAATCTCTTCTTCCCTTGTCAGATCTAAAACCGCTCTCTCTTACATGAACGCAAACATATTTATGATTTTTTGGTATGCCCATAATTTCCATAATTTTTTGATCTAGAAATTCATTCTTATGAGTAATATGAAAATCATGAGAAAACTGTTTATTCCAATTATATTTTTCTACATTATTAAAAAGAAATTCAAACTTATTTGTTTTTTTTGGTAAATAAAGATCATCTCTTCCAATTCTTGGAAAATTATAAGTTTCATGTGTTCTCCAACCGAAAATTCGCTTTACTAAAAGGGAAAATATTCTAAGAGGTAAATATATGCACGTTACTAAAATCTTGCAAAGAAAATTTACAAAAGCATTTTGTTCATAAATGTACTCCGACTGGAGATTAAACAATGTTTTGTTAGTAAGTTTGTACTTAAAAAGTAATGGAAAATCAAACGAGTAAAGAATGAATAACTTCTTATTTAACTCCTTGGACATAATTAGCCCATAATAAATTTCTTCAGCGCAATTGCCCACAGCATAAACATGAGGACTTAAAAAGTAAAATTTATGCGCCCTAGAAAAATTAATTAATCTAAATATTTTATCAATGATCACTCAAACACTCCATCCTCCATCAACAACCAGATTTTGTCCAGTCATATAGGCAGATAAATCACTGGCTAAAAAAATTATCGCTCCTTTTAAATCATCTTCAGTAGCCATTCTCTTCAAAGGGGTTTTTGAAATATAACGATCAGTAAATTCCTTTGGTTGATTTCTCCATACTCCTCCTGGGGAAATTGCATTAACCCTAACTTCGGGGGCCACGGTAGTAGATAGCCATCGAGTTAGCTGAATTAGCCCTCCTTTTGAAGAAGAATATGCTGAGGGATTACCCATTTTTGTATTAGTATATAAGGAATAATCAGGTGCACGAATTCCATATATTGATGAAATATTGATAATTGAACTATTGTTACCTTTCTTAAGTAATGGAAAAAATGCCTGAGAAAGATGAAAGGGTGCGGTTAAGTTGACTTCAATTGCACGTCTCCAAGTTTCTAGAGTTTGTTTCTCGAAAGGTTCAACCCAGCCTTTAAGATTTGACTCACCTACAAAAGCAGCATTATTTATTAATACATCAAGGCTATTATGATGTTTAATAACATAGTCAATCATTTCACATCTTCTCCTCTCAGATTCTAAGTCGCACTCAATGCAGTCAATACTTACATTCCAATTTTTCATAACAAAATCTACAAGTTTGTCGAAATTTGAACCTGGTTTATCAACTAGAACTAAATCAGCTCCTAATTCTGCAAGAGCAAAACAGATTGCTTCTCCAATTCCGCCAGTAGCACCGGTTATAAGAATTTTCTTTTTGCTTAAACTTATTAAATTTTTTATAGTTTCCATATTTTATTAATTTGAATTTATTAAATACTCGGCAATTTTAAAATCGAAAGAATCATCTATATCTACTGCTCGTTCCTTTGGAATACAAATACTTTTAACTTTGCCTTCAAAAATATTGTGATATTTTTTTATAAACTCCTTTTTCACAACATAGCACACTGTAGTCATATCAAATGTTTTGCTGACATCCTGTCGTCTGTATATATTTTTTTTAGAGGGAATTACAATAGAGGAAAAGCCATCTTTATCGTTATGTACCATATTAAAATATGGACTCCTGTTTGATTCACTTACAGTAATTACTGAATCAACACCTCCTCTCTCAAATAAGTTGATACATCTATTAATATCTTCTTCTGATCTTAGTGGAGAGGTTGCAGGTAAGACTACAATTGCATCAAATTTATTGTTATCTTGAATTTCTAGAAAATCAATGGCATGCCTCCACACATCCCACTCTGGGGTATCATCAAGTGCCAACTCTTTTGGTCTCATAAAGGGTACTTCAGCACCATACTCTAATGCGATCTCCGCAATTGCCTTTGAATCAGTAGAGACAACTACCCTTTGCGCTCTATTGATTTTTTTTCCAGAGAGTATTGACCAGGCAATTAGTGGAATGCCGTTAAGAGGTTTAATATTTTTACCTGGCAATCCCTTCGACCCCCCTCTAGCACAAATCAAGACAATATAATTCTTCAAATCCACCCCTTATTAGATTTACTAGTGCTAGATTTTTTAATTTCATCAATTATCTTCAAAGTGATTAGTCCATCTTCACCAGTAATCAGAGGCTTTCGCTTGTTTTCAATAGAGTGGAAGAATTCCTTAAGTTCTTCGATATAAGAAAAATCAGCAGTTAAATTGGAAGAATAAATCATTTCCCATTTTTGTTCATCTTTGTTGTAAAGTTCAACGGTATCTGCAATTCCATCCCAAAGAAGAGTTCCTTCATTCCCAATTACATAACATCTTCTTGTTTTATCATGACGAAAAAAATCCATGTTTAACTGCGCTATGATTGTTTGACTGTTCTTTTCTTCAAAGCCAATAGTTATGAGCGCATTGTCCTCAACATCAATCTCTAAGTTGCTAAGCTTAGATACATGAGACTTAACCCAGTCAACCCTGCCAAAAATCCATGTAAGATAATCAATTTCATGACTTAACTCTAGAAGAACTCCCCCACCAAGAGTTTTTTTTGCAGAAACAGTATTTTTGTAGTCAAAATTAGGTCTCCAATCTGGTAAGAATTGGCCCACTTCAGATCTAATAGAAAAAACACTACCAATTTTCTTTGAAATGATCAAGTCTCTAAATATTTGTAGAGAAGGCTTGAATCTCAAATTATAACCAGTCATAAGAACAACTTTATTTTTTTGGCAGATTTCAATTAATTCTTGCACTCCTTCTAAAGAATCTGAAATAGGCTTTTCAATTAATAAATCTATCTCATTTGTAGCTAAAATTTTAGCTATTTCTATGTGTTTCGAAGCTGGGTTAGCTATTATTGCGGCCTCTGGGCGCATTTTGATTACTTGCTCGATTGAGGATGTAACAACATTTATATCTTGAAAATCCAAGTCATTAGGATTTCGATAGTCTTTGTGCCTTAAAGCAATAATTTCTATTTCTGGATAAACCTCTTTAACTATTCTCAAAAAGCGCCTCCCAGCGGCGCCTAGACCAACTATTAAAAGCTTGTTAATTTTCTTCTTCATTAATTAAAGATTAAATTAACATCATCATTAGCTTGCTTAAAGTCATCTATTCTCCCTATATCAATCCAATATTCATGAACTGGAAATGCACAAACTTTAGATGTTTTTTTCTTTCCCTCTAAAAAATCTGTAATGTTAAGAAATTTACTTCCTTTGATTTCTTTAATAATTTTTTGGTTTAAGACATAAATACCGGCATTCACAAAAAAACTACTGATAGGCTTTTCTTCGATGTTTTTAACAATATTATCCTCTACCTCTATCACACCATAAGGTATTTGATAACTATAGTCACGGACACACATTGTTGCATCAGCATTATTTTCTTTATGAAAAATTAAAAGTTGTTCAAAATCTATTTTTGTTAAAAGATCCCCATTCATAAGAATTAATGGCTCATCAGACATATCTTTTTTGGGCATTAATCCTATACTACCAGCAGTGCCAAGGGGTTCTTTCTCATAAAGAAAATTAATAGTTACATCTCCAAAATTTTTATTATGAAAGTTCTCTTTAACTTGATTAGGTAGGTAATGAGTAGAAATATAAAAATTTTTAAAACCGAAATCTACGAATTGTTCAATTATTATGTCGAGAATCGGTTTTTTGCCAACTTTCAAAAGTGGCTTTGGGGTTTCTTTAGTTAGTGGATATAACCTTTTCCCAAAACCGCCAGCCATAATTAATACTGGGTTTTTATAAGATTGTTTCTTATGAAGCTGTTGCAAAGTTAATAGATCAGTGAGTTTGAAAGATTCATCAACAATTGGCATATGCAGTAAATCTCTAGATTCGATTATTTTGAAAATATCCTCTTTGCTTGTCTTTGTATTGGCTGTAACAGGATTTGGGTTCATAACTAAATGAATAGGGCTCTTTAAAGGGATATTTTTGATAATTGCTCTTCTGATATCTCCATCAGTAACAGTCCCAAAAAGTTTTAGTTCCTCATCTACAACAAGAGCAATTCTACAACCACCTTCATGCAAAACAGAAATAGTTTTTTCAATTGAATCAGATTGTTTAACTAATAGCTTTTCCCAAAATTTCATATTATTTATTTTTTAAAAAAATTTAAATTTTTATTAAATATATAATCTCTTAAGTTTCTATGATATTTAGTATAAATATATTAAGACTGATATTAAATTACATCTTTCCATCTAAATATTTCTTTTCATCAAAATAATTAAAGTTTGGAATAAGTTTAGCAAATTCATCGACCAAGTCTTGTTTAGACCAAGAATAATTTGACTGCAGATACCGCATTTTTTCTTCAAATTGGGTTAAACCTGATTCATCGGAATCGAGAGACTTTTGAATTACTCCAATATTTTTAAATCTATTCATATCAAGTAATTCCTCTTCGGTAAAAAATTCTTCAGACTCCTTTTCGCCAGTTGTATCACTAACGGTGAATAAACAAGGCCATATTCTCTTATCAGGTAATGTTTTGATTAAATCACGCGCCTCATCTTCAGAAGAACAGATGAAAGGCTCATACCCTCTAGATTTAATGTACTTCATAGCTATATCTGACAAATTAATTAAATGCTGAGATGAATCAAGCTTTGGGAAAAAAATTTCCATATTGTTACCAAAAACACAACTCATTAGACATAGTTCACCACTTTCTTCTGACGATAGGAAATATCTTCTTACATCCTTTGGAGCAACAATAGGCTGTTTCTTTTCAAACCTCTGATTGAAACTATATAGCAAAGAACCATCACTAAATGCCACATTTGCAAATCTTGCTGTAGAAATTTTTATTTCTCTAGAGTTTCGTAGCAAAAACTTTTCCATAATAAATTTACTGGCACCCATCATATTTACTGGATTAGCCGCCTTATCAGTACTTACACAAAAGTACTTCTTAGTGCCATTATCTATGGATTGTTTTATCGTTTTATCCGTGTTAAAGATATTAACAACAATCATTCTCATAAGTGTGTAGGGATCTTCTTCGCTTCTGACATGTTTTAATGCTGAAAGATTTAGAACATAGTCATATTTACCATCTGATTTTATAAAAGCATCATATTCTGCAGAACCTACATCAATTGCAAAAGTTTTAAATTCTCCTTTCATATAACCATGAGAACTTCTAATGTCTCGCACTAATTCAGCCAAATTATTTTCGTTTATATCAACCACATGGAGTTTAGTTGGATTGCGCTTAAAAACTTCTTTTGTAACTGCTTGACCAATAGATCCAGCTCCACCAAGGATTAAAAATGATGATTTTGAAACTTTGTCTAATAGAATATCTTTGTAATATTTAATATCGTCTGAAAATAAAAATCTAGACCTACCAATTAAACTGAGAACAGAATGCATATTCCAGAAATAAAAAAGATAATTAAGTTAGTCTCTTATTGAGACAAAAGATCATTATATATTAAAAATAAACACAAACATTTATGGAGCCATTAATTCTAAAGAAAATATATCAATATAATTGTTAATGCCTCACTAATATTACTTTGACGTGTTATTCATTATTCTATGTCATTAGTGGGTAAAGCTGAAAAATTAACAGATTCCACTTCTATAAAGGTAAAATCACTATGAAAATAGTTTGTTATTGAATTACTTGTCAGATCAAAAAAATTAAAGAAAATTTAATTTCATTAGAGAATAAACCAAATGGGTAGCTATCTTTCTAATCATATTTCAAATCACTTTTCTGAGCATATTAAAGTCATTTCAGATACAGAAAAAGAAGTAAATGCCAAAATTGACATGATTATGAAACTCATTCTTGAATGTTTAAGTAACGACAGAACCTTATTTTTATGTGGAAATGGTGGAAGTGCATCCGATAGCCAACATATAGCCGCTGAACTCATTGGGAGATTTTCCTCTAATCGAAACCCTCTCCGGGCGATAGCATTGAATACAGATACTTCTGTCATAACGTGCATTTCAAATGATTTTTCTTATAAAGAAATATTCTCCCGGCAACTAGAGGGTTTAGGAAAGAGGCAAGATGTATTATTGGCATTAAGTACATCTGGAGATAGTGAAAACGTAAATCTTGCTATCAAGCAAGCCAATCATATGGGTATTAATTCTATCGCTTTACTAGGTAAATGTGGAGGAGAAGCTTTAAGGCTTGCCAATCTCTCTATATTGGTTCCTTCTGATTCAACTGCAAGAATTCAAGAGACTCATATCTTGATTGGCCATATAATCTGTGATTTGATTGAAAAGGAACTTGATCTTGTCTAGTTCTAATATTCCAGCTTGGCATAAAATTCATACAATCGTTTTTGATTTCGATGGTGTTTTTACAGATAATAGAGTCTGGATTGATCAAGATGGTCTTGAGTCAGTCAGTTGTAATAGAAGTGATGGACTTGGTTTTGACATGCTAAGAAATTTTATGCGTTTGAAAAATTGGAATCTAAATTGCTTCATACTGTCTAAAGAAAGCAATCCTGTAGTATCGGTCAGAGCAAATAAACTCAAAATTGATTGTGTGCAAAATATTTCAAACAAAAAAAAATATCTGGAAAGTTATCTTTTAAATTGTAATCTCGATCCTGAAGGTCTAGTTTACATGGGGAATGATTTAAATGACATGCCAGCAATGGAGTTGGCTGGATTTTCAATAACCCCATCTGATGCACATATTATTATTCTCAATCTTGCTGATTTAGTTCTAACCAAAAAAGGTGGTGAGGGCTGTGTTCGCGAATTTATTGAGGTACTTATAGGTATTAATAGTATGCATAAGAATGAAATTGAGGATTTATTAATTTAGGATTTTAAGATGAGTATATTTATAGTTGCAGAGATAGGAATTAACCATAATGGTGACATCTCAATTTGTAAAGAATTAATTGATGTTGCAGTAACTGCTGGTTGCAATGCAGTAAAGTTTCAAAAACGAGATATTGATCTTGTATATACCCAAGAGTTTCTGGATAGTCCTAGAGAAAGTCCTTGGGGTGTTACTCAACGCAGCCAAAAGGAAGGTCTTGAATTTAACAAAGAACAATATATAGATATATCTGAATACTGTTCTAGTAAAGGAATTGAGTGGTTTGCATCTGCGTGGGATACTAATAGTCAGAACTTCTTAAGACAATTTAACTGTAAGTTTAATAAAATTGCGTCTGCTATGATTGTAGATGATAGCCTACTCAGGATGGTTGCTGAAGAAGGTAAACACACTTTTATTTCTACTGGAATGAGTACATATAAAGATATCGATAAGGCTGTTGAAATTTTCAATATTGCAGGCTGTCCATTTGAATTAATGCATACAATATCTACTTATCCCATGAGAGATGAAGATGCAAATCTAAATCTTATTAATTCGCTAAGAAATCGCTATGAATGCAATGTTGGCTATAGCGGTCATGAGGTTGGATTAGCAATTTCATATGCTGCAGCTGCAATGGGTATTTCCTCGTTAGAGCGACACATTACTTTAGATAGAGCAATGTATGGATCAGATCAGTCTGCCTCAGTTGAGCCGAATGGTTTGAATCAATTAGTAGGAGGTGTTCGCGTAATCGAAAAAGCAATGGGAGATGGGGAAAAACGTTTAATTGGTTCTGAAGTCCCAATTGCTCAAAAGCTCAGAGGGCATTTATTCCAAAATAATTAATCATCTATGTTTTCTATAATTTAGATGTCATTTTTGTCGAATATTTAGAAGGTATTGCTAAGTGACAGATAATGACTACATGTATGAAGCCATTAAAGAAGCAGAAAAAGCTCTAGTTAAAAATGAGGTGCCAGTGGGAGCATTAATTGTTCTAAACGGTTCTATAATTTCAAATTCATTTAACCAAAACATAAAAACTTATGACGCGACCGCTCATGCAGAAATTATTGCCATAAGAAAAGCTGGGAAAACTCTTAAAAACAATAGATTAACTGGTGCTACAATGTATGTCACTCTTGAGCCCTGTGCAATGTGCTATGGAGCAATAGTTCACTCAAGATTTGATAGAGTCGTCTTTGGTGCTTATGATCATAAAACAGGCGCCTGTGGCTCTTGTCTAAACCTCCCTAAAAATAGATGTTTTAACCACGTCCCAAAAATATCTGGAGGAATATTGGAGGATGAGTGTTCTAATATTCTTAAAGATTTTTTTAAAACCAAGAGAAATTAAACTGTATACATTCCTCCATTTACATGGATGGTTTGAGCAGTAATATAAGCTCCAGATTTTCCAGCCAAAAATAGAACAGCATCAGCAATTTCATGAACACTTCCTAGTCTCCCTAAAGGGATTTGATTCGCGAGAAACTCTTTTTGCTCCTCCGGTAAAGCATCGGTCATATCAGTTTTAATAAAACCAGGGGCAACTGCATTTACAGTAATACCTCTCGGACCGACCTCTCTAGCAAGAGATTTGGTAAAACCCATAATACCGGCTTTTGCAGCGGAATAATTGGTTTGACCTGCATTTCCCATTGCACCAACCACAGATGCTATGGAGATAATTCTCCCGCTTTTTTTCTTCATCATGCCTCGTAGTACCGCCTTCGACATTTTGTATACTGATGCTAGGTTGGTGCTCATAATGTCATTCCACTCATCGTCTT
>Ga0181590_10002632_pt1 | contig 15158 bp, 17 predicted proteins | sample 071ome_34_FD_132446 | JGI IMG/M metagenome (GOLD analysis project Ga0181590, IMG submission 132446) | Coastal salt marsh microbial communities from the Groves Creek Marsh, Skidaway Island, Georgia - 071411BT metaG (megahit assembly) | ecosystem: Environmental > Aquatic > Marine > Intertidal... | reverse complement strand
AGCCAAGATAATTAAAAACGGGTATCCAATCATTCCTGATAAAGCAAACCATGTCATTTTAAGTTGAGCATCACGCTTGTGGTCAGCGTCTTCCATTTTACGCCGACGATCTTCCAGCATGATATCCCGTTCATCTGGATCAATTTTTCCGTTTTCGTTTAGGTCGTAGCTTTCCTTGTTCATAACATCGCTCCGCTATCCGCTTATGGGTGGTAATTATAACCACTTTTCCGTTTTTGTACACACACCATACATTTGGCTTAATTTCTTTAAGTTCTACCACCTATCCAAATATACACCTAAGTAATAAACACACAAAACAACCACGATAGCAGCCATAGATATACCCGCAATTGTAGCTAAAAGCTCCATGCGCTCTTCACGAGCCTTTTCTGCAGCTTTTTTAGCCGCTTGACGCTGCTTTCGAGCTTCAGCTTGCCATTGCTGCCAACGGTCCCATGTGCCCGGTGGCGCATACAAGCGACAGTAGGACTCTAATTCTTGCCGCTTTTGACGTAGGTTTTCTAAGTGCTGAAACTCTTCCCAATCACCTTCAGAGCTACCCGTGATCATTGTGATCGGACTAGACTTCTTTTTATTGATTGCTTCTTTAACGTCTTCTTCTGCATTCAGAAACTTACCCACAGCCCCTATAAGACCTGCAGTCTCACGACCATTGCCGAGAGCAGTCTTAATTACAGAAAAAGCTGCGTTCGCAGCCGCAATAGACTCAAGAATAGCCATTGTTTGTGCCTCATGTTGTCGTCACCGTGACTGATCCAACCTCTCCCGTGGTGGATAAGCCCCTTACATGTGGCGCATTTGCTCTGGTTATTTTTACAATACCATCTTGCTCAAACAATGCTCCAAGTTCCAAATTATAATCATCTTGCGGTAAATCCGTTAAAACGAGCGTAGTGTTACGACCCTCTCCCGGGTTTTGCTGCTGTGCAAGATAAACAGAGAATGCACGAACAATTTCGGCAAGGTAATTCTGACTATAAAACCTTGGGGGCAAAGGGAAGTAAGGTACGTTTAGTCTACGAGACATTACCTTCTCCCGTCTGGTCTAATATCGACCCTCGGAGAGCCTAATCTCCAACCGACACCTGTGTTGTCAGAGTCCACTCTGAAGGCAAAAGATCGCCCTCTTACTCGAACGTTTAACTGATTTGTAAATTGCTCAACTGGCGTTGTAGATGAACGTTCTACAGCACCTGTATTTGTCTGCAAATATGCGCCGCCGGGGTAGTTTCTAGCTTTTACTGTAAAGTCTACAGATGGGCTACCTTCCGAATCCCTAAAAGTTATGTCTGGAAGGATACGCCTAATAAATGCAAATTGATCACCTTCACCAATATCTATTTGGCTAGATTCAATATAGCTAGTAATAGCGGCAGAAGGTGACTGACTTCCATCATCAAAGCCTGTTTCGTGGCTGTAAATAAACCCTGCTGATGCAGCCTGTGGACTAAAGGTTATACCACGGTCCATCCACGCTGTTCGTGAAAGAACACCGTAATACCAAAGATTCTGTTGATAGTTGTAGACAACATAACGATTGTTTTCGGTACTATCCGCTGATGGATAAAACCACCAAACCTCACCAAAAGCGGAATTTACTCCAGCGTAAACTTTCTCATATTGTTCAGTATTGAAATCACTGAAGATATAGTCTCTAACAGAACATGGAACACGCTGAACAGAACCAGAGTAAGAGTAGAACTCATTCAGTCCCATCCAGAAAACAGAGTCATCAACTGATACTGCTGCACTTGGTCCTGCAATTGTAATATTTTCAGATATTAAGTTAATACCAAATGTAAAAGGTGGGCCAAGATACTGCATAGAATGCAGAGACTTATCTGTGAAGACAAGAATCTGCTGTCTTGTTTCTTCTGCAGTTACAATTTTAGAACCAGTACCAATTCTTAGTTCACCAGCCGTGTTTGATGGAAGTGTTTGCCATTCAAGAGGGTCTTCTTGATCACTAAATCTAATAAGCAAAGGGTCTTGAGTTCCTATGCTTGTTTCTCCATCACATCCAAAGGCTATAACATGTCGGTCTCTGTCAGAAACCATGATCTTTTTTGCAACTGTAGGCGTTGTATTGTCGGTACTTAAACTAGATAGGGTGACAGCACGACCATAATCATCAGCAGGGTCCACAGGAACGTTAGCACTTTTGTCCCAATAATAAATGTTACCATCTCTTACATTGAATATAAGGTCTTCACCAAAGTTATCTTGCTCATAAGCTCTTAGAAACTCTTCAACACTGGCTGTAATGCTTGAAGCTGAACCCCAAGAGCCACGGCCCCAAGAGCCTGCACCCCAACCTGTACCTGTGATAGCAACGTCCAATCCTGTGTTGATTTGATATGTCCCAACAACAGACGATCCACCATTTCCTGTATCGAATGAATTAGCATTTATTTCATTGGGAGTGTAAACGCCATTAACTGAAATGTTTTCGAGACTTTCCACTTCACGCGCAAGTATTTTATAAGAGTTGTCTCCAATTATTTCAGTAATTTGATATTCTTGATTAAGAACATTAGCTGTAATTGCGCCACCAAGGCTGACCGCACCACTAAACGTGACAAAATCATTAACAGCCGCACCATGTGCGGTGTGAGCAACTGTTATCTCCGAACTACCGTCTATAGGGAAAAACGTTACATCTCCAGCCGCTGAAGTTAACCTAATAGGCGTAACATCATGAAGACCGCCGCCAAGGTCTAGATAATACTTTAAGTGCGTCCCGTAGGCCAAGTAGTTTGACCCATCCAACGCAGTAAACGAATGCAAAGACCGCGCAGAGCCTAAGAAGCTAAATGTGTTACGCTTGACCCATCCACCGATTTTTTCAGGCATACCAAAACGAAAACGTATCTTGTCGCCGTCATACCAACCGCCCTCATTGGTATAAGAGGTTGTTTCTCTATTTATACCGGGCTTAAACTGAAGCTTTTGTAGCGGCATTTATTACCTCACGGTGCTGTAGGCCAAGTAACGCTGTTGGGGAATCCTGCTTGTTGTGGTATATTTAAGAGTGCTGTCCGATAGTCACGCCACTCTTGTTGCTCGGACTCAGACAACTCTTCCCATCTCAAGGGATTTGACACCATTGGGTCTACAACATGCAAAAGCAAATCATCACGTTCTGCTCTAACGCCTGCTGCTTTCTCTGCATCTAATTCTTCTTGGGTTGGCGGCACATATGCTGCAGCATCGCCGTTGCCTTCAATCAAGTCGAACAGTTGTTGCGTATCTATTAAACTTGCAGCATCGTTTGGATCACATGTAAACGGAACCCACCCCATGTCAGGATGATTGATCTCAACGTTGATCCAACCATTCTGGATGTACGCAGCATTTCTGTATTCAGTAATTATTGTTTTCATATCAAAGTATCCGAAGCCATAAAGTTGCAACACCACTCGCAGAATAACCTGTCGCTACAAAGTCTTCTGCGTACCCCATACACCGCCATGTTCCTGAGTGGGTATAATCGTAGAACCATTGCGCCGTACATGGAGCGTAACGTCTGTTACCTGTACCCAAATAAACACTAGCTGTGTTTGTAATTCCTGCCGCGTTCAAACCACTGCCTGCCGCTGTTTGACCCGGATATACGTCTGTTCCAGACCCAATAACATCATAAGCAAAGATGTAAGTACCGATACCATAATTAGTCGTAGCAACTTGAGAAGTGCTATTGCCGCCTGTTAAGTTAACATAAGCATCTCTTACAGAGTTACTAAAGTCATCCCCAACAGTCGTGCTACGGGTATTTGTGATCGTAATAGAACCAGACGCGTTAGTGATTGATATATTAGTTCCCGCTGTCAAAGTTGCTTGGGTGTACGTTACCCCGTTACCAATCAGCAACTGCCCATTAGTAGGAGCCGTAGCAAGTCCCGTTCCGCCGTTACCGACATTCAAGGCTCCCCCGCCCCAGACGCTATTACCAACGGTGTCTAGGGTGGCTACCGCTCCAAGGCCAAGGGAGGTACGAGCCGTACTTCCAGATTCCCCTATCCAATTCGTCCCATCTGAAACAATGAAAATACCATCGCTGTGTGCTATGTTCGAAATATCGGTGAGACTGGCATCATATTCTTGAACGTCTGTGTTGATGGTTAACCCCAAAGATGCTCTTGCTGTAGCTCCGCTTTCTGCCACCCAATTAGTGCCATCACCAACTATGATGTTGCCGTTCGTAACCGCAAGACCCGCAATATCGGTTAAACCTGCATCATAAGCTTGGACATCTGTGCCAATTGCAACACCTAACGTGGTACGTTGGTCGGTTGCGCTTGCGTCATCCAATATTGCACGACCCGCGCTCGTCAATGTAGCTACCGCATAAGTATCAGACGCAGTAGTGTAAATCATTCTATTGGCTTCAGTTGTCAAACCAGCAATAGACTGTAGTCCAGCATCGTATGCTTGAACATCTGTTCCAATAGTTCCAACAGCAGCGTCACCCAAACCTAAGTTGGTTCGTGAAGTGCCAGCATCGTCCACATCAGAAAGGTTGTTTGAACCCTGCAAGTAACCTGCAAGGCTTGTTTGACCAAGTATTTCAACAACCGCAGCGGATGCACCTGCACCGTTACAGTACAAGATCACCTTTTCTCCTGCAGGTACGTTTACATTTCCGCCGCTACCCTGTGTGAAGGTTACTATCTGAGATGTTGTATTATTTACAAAATAAAGCTTCTGAGCATCATTTGGCACAACAGTAACAGTACGTGTTGCGGTAAGTGTCCCTGTCAAAACCAGTACTTTATACTGACCATCAGATAAAGTTCCATCAGTCGTTGTGAGGTTAGTGTCACTGTCAGGCAATGAAATAGTACCAACACCACTTACGATACGGTCAACAATATCGAAGTTTGTATTTGTAGATGAACCCCATGTACCAGATTCATCCCCTGTAGAGATTTTTTTAATCCCACTGTTACTTGTATAGGTAGCCATTCAATTTACCTTTACGCTGCTATCTCTTCCCAATTAGTGGAAGGATTTGGTTCTTCTTCAGTATAGCTTGTTTCTGGATTTGGTTCAATCTCAGTATATTCTTGATTTGCATCAGTGATTACAGGGTTAAATGTTGCAGGAGAATATGGGTCTATTGGATTATAGCTAGTTCCCGGCTCTGGAACCAGACGGCCCCAGACAGTTACAGGATCAACAAATCCAATCGCCTCTAAACCTTCTAAAGTAACATTAGATGTACCTGATATCGTTAGCTCACCAAGCTCACCAGTAGCTGCAAGTCCGCTAACAACAACTGTTATTCCTGTACCGCCAAATACAGATACATCACCAATATCTCCATCACCCTGAACACTACCCGTTGTAAGAGTAGAGCCACCACTGATGACAGATTCACCAATATCTCCAACGCCTTCAACGCCTTCGACATGGTATATAGATGTAAAGGTGAGATCGTCACCAATCTCACCAATACCTTCAACGCCTGTAACGCTAAATACTGCGGCACCCGTAGGAGTAACTTCACCAACCTCGCCAACGCCTTCAACGCCAGTCGGTGTGAAGTTGGCTGTGCCGACAATCCCAACTTCACCTATCTCACCTATGGCAGAAGCCGCGTTGGTGACACTGGCAACCGCACTTGCGGCTACCGTTACATCATCAACTGCCCCTACTCCTTCTACTCCCGTAACGGAAAACGCAACGTGAATGACGTTATCGTCACTAAAGCTGGTTTGCGAAAAGGAAGTAAAACCGAACATGGGTTACTCTTATTTATCTACAGGGGCGGGTTCCTCTAATGACTTCTTTAACATATCTACGAATGCCTGACGACCTACTTGTAGCTGATCCATATTAAACTGCGCTGAAGCAATCTTTTGTTGCAGTGATTTAATATGATTAATGATCGCATTTTGCTCGTCAGTCAGTTCGTCCTCTGTATATTCTTTGTCATCTATGGTAATAGTAGCCTTTTTTTCTTCAGCCATTTTTCCAACTCCTGTTTTAGGTTTCATCAAGTATTGGCGGTCGCACAGCTTTTAACTCTTCAATAGTCGTGGCTGCGTTTATGCCGGGGTGAGCGGGAGCTTCCCGCAAGCGAGCTTTTTTACTCGCTATCTCTGCTTGAGCGTTAGTGTCTCCTGACTCTATTGCTCTTAAATAATCTATATCTAGCTTTTGAAACTTTTCAGCACGTTCAACTCTTATAAACTGCCGTTTCAAGCCTTTAGCTATGTCCATATCATGTCTAATCACTTGGAGCTACTCCGTATAAAAGATCATTTAACTCTCTTTCTATCACATCATCAGGTTTTGGAGAACCATCTTCATATTTTCTAGGAACTATATACCCTGCATCAGCATCGTTTCCATGTTCCGCTCCAAATCCGTCTGATAAGTATTCATCATCGCAAGTCCAAGCATTACGATAGTCATCGTCGTCGTCTAAATCTAATTCAGATGCTAGAACTATTTTATAAGGGTGCCCTGTAGGTACATCTTTTTGAGCGATCTGTTCTACATTTAAGTTACAGTTGTTGGCAGGAGTGATGATAGCCAAAACCCCTTCCACCGATTTATATAGTATCCTGTAATCACTATTTGCCATGTCGCTTCCTTATGTCTTAAACGCCAACAACGAGCAGTTAGTTTGGTTATATCTAGTGCCGCTACTATTTACGCTCTGTATATCTATGTAACCCGCAGCCCTTTGATAAACCATATCAATCGTGTTTTGACCTGAGATGTAAAACTGGAACATTATAGCCGCTGCGCGGTAATCTGAAAAGTTGTTTTGAAAGTCTGTCGTCCAGTTTACACGAAGAATCCCTGTGCCTTGATCTGATACGCTAGATACGCCTGTCTCCCACTGGCTGATACTAGCATTCGTGCTAAATCGAACGGCACCTACCACATCGCACTCATCTACGTCCTGTGTGCCGCCTGAAGTAGAAATAAGAGTATGATAACCGGGATTTCTAAGAAGCCCATAAAAGTAGCTATTGTAATAAACGTTGGTTGTGTAAACACTTACTCTCGTTTGATTGCTTGTATGATGGTAATTGTATCTCTGAAGCATACGATAGCTATAAGTGTTGCCTGTATACGGAGTTTGCGCTGACGAGATATTACAGGCATCCCAAGATGTGGTGCGATAACCTTGAGTTGTACTGTCAAAATTAAAGATATAATGGCCTGTTGATGAAGCGGTTACACTTGATACGCCGTGCGATCCATATATCGTTGTTCCATTTGCGGCACAGGTAGCAACGGGGTTTTCTGCCATACTACCACCTAATCATAATGCGCCCATGAAATCATGGACATATGGTTAATGGACCAATCTCGGCCACCCCGATAGGCGTTATATCTATGCTTACATCTAGTCGATCCAGTGTTTTGTTCGTAATTGTATTTATAGAAAAACAAAACAGACGTACCTTGACCATAACCAGATTGACGGTTGTCCGTGCCTTGATGAAGACAAGGATTTGCACCTGTACTTAAAGTGGTACTGTAATTCCATCTGTAATCAGCCGTACCCACATAGCTTAAAGAACTTACGCCTGTGGACTTACCAGACTGCAAACTACTTTTCCAAAGGCCAATGGCGTGGAGCTTTCCCTTGCGCTGTTTGCCGTAGAAGTCTGACATAGCGATTGCACCAGATGCAGGGATATCATCCACTGCGTCATAGTACTCACTTAAACTAATAGGGTTTGCGCCCAGCAGTTCTGTTTGAACGTTGTTAAAGGTTATGGCTCCTGAAGACTGTAGCGTCATGCTTTGTCCTCCTTGAGTTGGCGCACCTCTTCTTTCAACTCTTTGATCGCTTCGATCAGCAGCGGCACGAGCTTCTCGTACTGTACCGTCTTATACTCAGGATCAACGGGCGCAGGTTTAATAACCTCTGGAAGGACCGCTTCGACCTCTTGCGCTGATACACCAACCTGACGGGCATCATTCTCGAACCCTAGCTCCTTGGCCTTGTCGTTCTCATGGTAGTAGTAGCCGTTTAGTTGGCTAACCTTGTCCAACGCACCTTCGATCTTACCGTCAAAGTCTTTGAGGCGTTCATCTGAGAAGTACGCTGTGATGTCGCCAGTGGCTGTCAGTGCGCCCGTGACTGCGGCACCGCCACTGGTTGTGGCTAACTTTGATGAATTATTATAGTATAGGGTAACGCCAGCATTCTCAATCATGTAGATGTGCCAATCGCCATTCTCATCGTCATAAATACCAGCTTGATTACCATCCGTCATAAACGACCAACGACCTTCGTTGGAGCTATTGCGTATCTGCAAGCCACCCCAGCCAGATGTAGTGGATGTAATCTGCAATAAGTCGGCACGATCTGTGGATTCTTGAAGGATGACTTCTGCACCGATTTGAATGTTGCTAGACACATCTAATACTGGCAAAGCTAGGGTATTAGTTGTACCATTAAAAGTAATATTACTATTTTCGAACACCCTACCTGTTGTCTCATCTATGCCAAATAAAACAGGATATGTGCCTGAGAACGAAGTGCCCTCAATGAGGTTGCCTTGGTGGAAAATTGTGTTACCACCGATTGTTGATCCTGATGTTGTAACTGCTAATTGATTAGTGCTATTGTTATCACCGCCTCTTATATAGACAGTGTCGTTCCCAGTAATGTAGGTGTCCGTACCCGCATTGATAATCATATAGTTTGAGCTATTTGAGGCGTAAGCTTCAGTATTCCATAGACCGTAATAACCACTGTGGATTGGGTGAAGCCCTTGCGCCAATTCACCACCAGTCAAAATGCCAGTGTAGCTATCACTAGCATCACTACGCAAAAAGCTGCTGGCTTGAATACCGTCAACCGTGTCTGCGTCTAAGCCACTGCCAGTACCATCGTTGCCGCTGTGCCACATCGTGTTAATTGTAGCATCAATATATGTGCCAGAAGGTGTACCCGAGCTATTGGAATGCGTCCAAGTGCCATCAGTTTGATGAACTGTATAAAAAGAGCCATCGCCAGTATAAGTGGCAAAGTAACACCATATATCAAAACTGGTTGTACTAACCTGAACTACTCTAACTATACTAGGAGAAGCATTCGGGCCTGTTTTGTATGCTTGTACGTCACCATAAAAACCTGATTGATTTGAGCTATTATTGGAAGTTTTAAACCTAATTAAAACCTGTGAATTTTGTGCGTCCGATGCATTGTATCCACTGTTGGAAACAACATTAATTGTACAGCTTTTACCTGATTGACCTGCGGCAAAGTTACCAAGTTTTACCCACTGCGCAGTGGTGCCTGTGTTGAGTATTTCATACGTTGGGCCAAGGCGAGATGCATGTAAACTGTCAACAGTATCAGCGTCTAGGCCAGAGCCAGAGCCATCGTTGTTTTGGTGCCATACTTTACCACCGTTTACATATAGGTCTGCTGTTGTGGTTGAGGTAGACACCAACTCCATTGTGTAAGTTGAGCTATCAGCACTGTGATATAACTTACCCCAACGCATACGACTTTCAGGGCCATTATGTTGGACATCCCATTGTCCAACCAAGTTTGCTGAACCCGTACCATAGGTAAATGAAATAGCCTTACTTTCATTAGCACTCCAGCCACCGTCAATATCTATAGCTCTCGTTTGACCACTACCAGAAGAACCTATGTTTAAATACGCATGGGTTTCAGGGGCACTTGCTCCACTTATACTGACATCACCAAAAAACCTAGAAGTAAGATTAACACTACTGCCGCCTATACCAAGTTGAGCAATGGCTGTACCGTCGTGGCTATTAAAAGTGTGAGCAATAGTCCCACTGTTCCAACCACCACTTGGTGGACCATACACGTTCTGATAACTTGCAACACTGAAAACGTGTGCATTGGTCTGCTGGTACATGTCAATTTTTGGGACATTTGCTTGACCAGAAAGGTAGAGGTCTGCAAAACGATATGATGATGACCCAAGTTTAATTGCACCATCTCTTGCTGTACTTGTACTTACATTATAAGGATAAATAGTATTATCAGCACCCCTAAATCCAAGGCCCGTTACACCTTCACCTAAGTGCATATACCCAAATGCAGTCCCAATACTCCCCACATTGGTGCCGTCTTTGCGGAACAATAAAATGTCGCCGTCTGATGTCTGTCTGTTTAAAATAGCTACAATATCACTAGCACGAGATGCACCAATAAAACCGCCATAACTACCTGAACTTAAAGCGATGCCTTCTCCTGAAGATGAGTCTACATTGGCGATATTACTCGTAGTCCCCACCAGCAAGTTACCGCTGCTGTCAATGCGCATGGCTTCTGTCTCAGTGCCACCTGTCGCAGTATAGAAAGTAAGATTTGTATTTACAGATGATGAGGAACCCGCCGTTAAAGCAGCGTCTGTTCCATTTACCATAGCTAAAGCAGCATACGTTGTTGCATTAGATTGACTACTTGATCTAAGTCCTCTGGAATAACCATCAGTATCCTGAAGCACTTCAAGCATAGCATTATTATCTGATGTAGTGTTTACGGTAACATGGCCTGAACTATGTATGCGCATAGCTTCCGTGCCAGTATCACTGTTACTATGATGCCGCCATATAAAGTCTACTTCTGTGCCGTTGGTGCTGGTTCTTTGAACACCTGACGTCCAACCATAGTTGTCAACAGTTGAGCCAGAATAAGCAATCCCAGTAAACCCTGTGGTGTCAGTAGTTGCGCTGTTGTTTAACCGTAAGTGTGGACCTGAGAAACTACCTGCTGTTGCGGAATTTTGTGCTTGTTGTACTTCAAGTCTACCATCTGGTGTTTGAACATTTACACCCAGCTTACCCGCCGATGTAAGCCGCATAGTCTCAGTATTGTTGGTTCTAAACTTTATACCGCCACTATTTGCAGCAATATCTAACAAGTCGTCACCTACTTGATAGCCAAACTGAGATTTAGTGGTGCCTGACGTATTTGTTAAAGCAATATAAGGCCAATGGACTGACGTTTGTTGAATAGTTAAAGGGTTAACGGGAGTAGTAGTACCAGTACCAATCCCCAATGCCATTGTACTCGCATCCCAGAAGAAATTGACATTCGTGCCTGTGTCCTCGTAGAAGCTGATGTCGCCGTTGGAGGCAATCTTCATTCGATCTGTTGTACCAGCCGTTTCAAAAACAATGGAACCAAAGCTGGCGTTGCCATTCGAGCGAAGTTTAAGGTCATAACCACCACCCGCTTCAAGGATTGCACTATAATCATTCGCAAGGCGAGTTGTGTTTGAAACAGATTGGTCAATAACAAATGTTTTCCCTTGTATCTCACCAATTTGTACCCGTTGAGTTGGGGCCAAAGTTCCTATGCCAACACGATTATTCGTGCTATCGACGTACAGCGTGTCGGTGTCCACAGTCAGCCCATCGCTGGTCAAAGTACCCGTGATGTCTACGCCTGTGCTGGTAGTTTCAAACTTTTGGTTGCCATTATAGTAAAGTTCAACTTCTGCACCAGTCTTGAAAATAGCTTTGTCTGCTGTTTCTGCTGCATTTTTTATATAAAACCAACTGTCATTTAGAACTTTTAAACCACCAGTGCCTTGGTCACTGATATAACTATGCGACCCATCATGGTAAATCTGTAGGTCAGACCCTGCGCCGAAGATGGCTTTGTCGTTGTCCCCAAACGTAATGTTGCCTGTAGTAGTAAGACCGTTAAACTCAGGCGTGGCAGACGTAGCAATGTCTTGCACTGTGCTGACAGTCGTTGCATTGACGGTAATACCCGTACCCGGACCAACATTAAACTCAGTTCCTGAAAGAGTTAGACCGTCCCCCGCGCTATAGACCGCAGTCTCCGCCACAACAATAAAGTTAATATCTGTCGTTCCAAATACGATCTCACCCGCCGTATTCATAACGTACAGTTCACCCGCTCCAGTATCACCTTCTTTTACGAAGAACGCGTCACCCTGACCAAGGCTGTCAGGATCAGAAGGCCCGTAACTATCCGCGTCTGTCGCGCGTGTAAGCACCCAGTTAGTACTTGCCGAACCAGTATTCGTTACGGTGTATACACCGTTTTCATATCCATTCGTTTGGTTATAAATCAAAACGCGGTCATTGGTCGAAACGGTCACACCGTCAATAACCAACGCAGCTTGTGTGCCTGAGTTCGTAAGTGTCGCGCCTACGCCAGAAGAGCCGTTGTCGTATGTTGCAGTCAGGCTACCCGCCGTGTCAGGAGACTCAACACGTACAGGATCATGGTAGTGAATACCCGCCGCTGCAATCGTATCAACGTACTGCTTTGTCGCAGCTTGTAATGCAGACTGAGGATCGCGATTTAGATTCACATCGCCGTTGGCATCAAAGTATACAGACTTCTCCGCCGGATATGTAATGAAAACCTCTGTATCTGCGGTTAGGTTAACCGCTGCACCTGCGTTAGAACTCTCTAAGATCGTGTCCCTAGAAAGCGTGTTTCCTGAAGACGTATACGTCCCCAGTCCAACTTCCCACTCACCTGTGCTGCTCTCGAAGATTCCATAGTACGTTGTGTCGCCATCTCCCAACGCATTATTGAAGGTTTGGAATCCCGCGAAAGCTGAACCCAAGGATAAAGTACCAGTACCAGTCGTTGAACTGTATACTTTTACACGATCTTTTACGACAAGTGCCATACTAATTGACCCTTATGCTGGTGTGCCAATCCTAATTATTGCGTTTGTTGGCCCCGCTGGATCAGGGAAGCTAATTCGAAAGTCACCAGATGTGGATGTTTTATCAGAGCCGAAATCAAGAACGGCAACAGTGTTGGTTGTACCAGAACCACCACCTGCTTCTGAATTGTAAATCAATGCGCCACGAGCAGTAATAGTTGCAGACGTAAACGTTATGTCGTCAAAATCTGCGTATGCTGTCGTTCCAGAGCTTGTTGGAGTTACATTGGTTAAATTCCCACCACCTGCGTTGTATGACCCAGAATTACTTACCTCATTTGTAGCGGTGTAGTCGGTGGTCGCCGCTGTAAATGACGCATTATTGTCGTAAAGAGCGATCTTGAATTGATCTTCTCCAGTTGTGAAGTCATGTTTCGCCTCAAGCAATTCCTTCTTGAAAGACGTACACATAAAGTTTCCAGTAAAGGCCATAGTTAAAGTCTCCTTATAAGTTCAGCCAGTTCGGGATGCCCTGCATCTTTAATGGCATTATACACAGTTGTGCGGTCACTGCGAATAGCTTGTTTCATATAATGAGCAACGACTTTTTCTATGTGATTTGAAAAAGCTTGAGCTTGATCTCTAAGTGCAGGATGAGTGTTGTTCGAAACAGATATGATCTTTTTTACACACTGTTCAGCGACCTCTTCAGGGGTAAATCCACGATTATTTGTCGTAGATACGTTCACCAAAACCTGATCTTTTGGTATTTCCATTGTGCCTGTAAACATTATTGTTTAGCCCTCACAACTTTACCTGTGCGATATTCATCAGTTGTTTCCTTAGCCTCGCCAAGCATTTTTAGACCCGCTAAGGACTCGTTAAACCTTTTATCGTAATAAGACATCATGTCTTGCTCTCCCTTCATGAATAAATAAGCTTCAACAAGGGAGCCATACAACAAAGTTAACTCTGCATTTTTGCTCAACCAAGTTTCGCCGCTATCTAATCCAACAGTTAAACTTACTGGGCGATAAAAATAATGAAGCTCCGCAGTGTAAGCTGCGTCTGGGGTAGGAGCTAACATAAAGTTATCGACATCAAACTGTGAATAATACTTCGGTGTTCCTGTCGTCGTCGCATCTGGAGTATAAGTTTGAAGGAAAGATGGGTCTTTAAAGTCTATAAAGAACTTATCTCCATCAGCACCTGCTAAACTTAAAGAAAAAGGGGCTAAAAAATCACTTGGACACGCCAAATACTTGTTGCTTGAGGTCGTACTTGCCGCAGCATTTTTTCTAAATAGGCTTAGTTGTACGCTTTTTAAAATTCGCTCTTCAGCCTGACGTATGAAAAGAGGTATATTTGCGACAAAAGTGGTTTCATCATTCTCTGTGTAATCTTGAATTGCTTGTTTAAGCTGTGCGTATGTAAAACTCATGATGTCACCACCGTAACTGATCCGACAGAACCTGCCATTTCTAATCTATTTGGAGTAAGACCATCATCAGAAGGGCCACCAACGGGGTTCCAACTCCATTGAATGTTTCTTTCTTGGTCCAAATTTGGCTCTGGTCTTGCACCTTTAATCGCTTCTGGGTCTGGGGGAACCCTAATTGGCTCTAATTGCGGATGTTTTGGCTCCCATTCATCCTTACCAACAAGAAGGCCATTCCACTCTTTACGCATGTCTTTTAGCCGATATCTGAAGCCAGATCGGTCTGATATGCCATAAGCCCATTTTCCTGTTGCAAACTTAGACAATGCGATAATTCCTTAAACTTGGAGATATTTGGAATGATGCACGATCTCTATCTTCATCAATCGCACGGCGCATTTCCTCTTCATACACTGCTTTTAGCATTTGAACCCGCTCCGGGGCACGTTTTAGAGACAAATAATACGCTAATCCTGCAGACAAACAGGGGTAAAATCTAAACGGAATATCCATAGTATTTACCTGTGTATCCGCATCATCTATGCGTGTTAAACAGTCATATACAAGAATATCTGTACTATTGTCAGGAAGAGGCCAAATCTTTAAATTTGGAGTAATTTGACGGTCAAGGAAAAACTGAGTAGGTCTTCCTTCAGTTGTTTTTGTAGGAATAGCTAGATATTGATCCCTACTAATTCTTTCAATCGTATAATCTGTATTGCTACGACGAACAACTACAGACAAAACGTCAATAACATCGGTTCCGAGGTCATATTCTCCATCAGATTCGGTAAGTGTTATTGTACGCTGCTTAATTGTCCACTGATTTAAGCCTCGATTGGCCCAATCAGCTAACATAAGGTTTAAAGATCGCTTTGCGGTCTTTAAGTCATATCCAGTACGGGCTTCTAAGCCACAACGCTCAAAAGCCTCTTCGATGTACTCCGCTACATCTAATTCAAAGTCTGTTGAGCCTGATACGGTCATTTCTTTTTCCTTCTAAGCGACTTAACGCGCTTCGGTTTTCCTGCAGGTTGCCCAAGACGCTTCTTTTGAGCTATTCTACTACGCTTTTCAGT
>Ga0181590_10002631_pt1 | contig 15159 bp, 14 predicted proteins | sample 071ome_34_FD_132446 | JGI IMG/M metagenome (GOLD analysis project Ga0181590, IMG submission 132446) | Coastal salt marsh microbial communities from the Groves Creek Marsh, Skidaway Island, Georgia - 071411BT metaG (megahit assembly) | ecosystem: Environmental > Aquatic > Marine > Intertidal... | reverse complement strand
AGTTTTCTGTTACTAGGGAAAGAATTCGTCAAATTGAGAAAAATGCTTTAAGAAAACTAGAAAGAAATGTTAACAATACTCCCCTTTGTGAGATTACTTCAAACGCGATTGAATTACTTACAAAATCTGGAGGAATTTGTTCAGTAGAAAGACTTGTTAGCTTATTACAAAAAGCCTCTGGTTTGAAACAAACTATCAACAAAGATAGCTTGAAACTTGCAATTGAATTAGAAAAAGAAATTTATGCTGTATCTAACACTATTGCTTTTAAACCGTACTTTAAATTTGTAGATATTAAAGATGCTGATATGCGTAAAGCCTGCAAATTAGCAAATTCAATTTTAGCTCAAGAAAACGAAGTTTTAGAACTTAATGATATTGCAAAAAGAATATTAAAAGAATCTAAACAAAATAATTTAACTGTAGATTTTATTAAATCTAGTTTATACATGGATCGGTCTTTAAAAATCATAAATCATGATTCGGTTGGACTATCTAAATGGAGATCAATTAATCCAAAAACTCTAAGAGACAAAATTTCATTTGTTTTAAACGAATCAAAAGAGCCAATGCACTATTTGGATATTTCAAAATCAATCATCGAACATTGCTTTGATAAGAAAAATGTAAATACCCAAGCTGTACACAATGAATTAATTCGACACAATGGATTTGTTTTAATTGGTAGAGGAATTTACGCTCTTAAAGAATGGGGTTACACTCAAGGAACAGTTTGTGATGTTATTAAATCAGTATTAAGAACCCATGGTGAATTAACTAGAGATGAAATCGTGGACAAAGTTCTGCAAAAAAGAAAAGTTAAAAGAATAACTATTCTTTTAAATCTTAAGAATAAACCGGACTTTATTAAAGTTGGTAGAAATCATTATGGTCTAAGCGATCAGTAAAAGAACCCTAACCGGTTCTTTTTTTTTATTTTTTTTAAAAATAGTATTGATTTTTATTTTAGACTTTTGTAATATAGGTTTACTGAATTGCTAGGGCGTTTAGCTCAGTTGGCTAGAGCATCTCGTTTACACCGAGGAGGTCGGGGGTTCGAATCCCTCAACGCCCACCACTTACTACTTAGACAAGTAGTTTTTTTATTTTTAATTTACTTATCTATAGATTATAATTAAGAAAAAATAATCTTTATGTACAAAAGACAGATAAATAACTACATTGTAATTTCATCTCACCCCATAAAGGATTTTGATTTTAATAAAGTTTTCGAAGTTGATATACCCAATGACACTGTAATTTTTAGTGGTTTATTAATAGATGGTCAAAATAAAGTTATTCCGAACTTTAGAAGCTTTCCAAATCTTCTAGATTTGTTTCTTAAAAGATTTTCATTTTTAAGAAAGTTATTTCCTCAAAGAATGCGAAAGTATCTTTTGTGGGACATTTCACTGCAATCCCCAACCATGGTTGATTGGGTAACTTCGGATTTATTATTTATAAAAGAAGATTACTACAATCAACATTTGAAAGATTATGATTTTTCAAAGCCATTAAGTGATATGTATGCTTGTTTAGAATGCTACAGAAAAGGTAAAAAAGTTTATATTTTTCCAAATTTAAGATTCTCTCTACCAAGAAAGTATAAATCTAATTTTTATGCTAAATGCAAAGGTTTTTTATCTTTTGTTTTTAGATCCTTTTCAATGTATAAGAATGTTTTATATCCATCTAGAAAATATAAAATTAAAAAAAATTTAGTTACATCTGCTCATAAATTAAACAATCGTTCATTTTTAAAAAACATTGGGCCTAATTTTCAAAAAAACAATAAGGTAGTTCAAGTTTATGAAGGTAAAGTTAGTGGTCAGTTTAATTACAAACAACCGTTAATATTTTCAAACGATTCAGTGGTTGGACTAGTGGTAAATTCAAAAAAAGAATTGGGATTAATTACAATTTGGAGACACAGTCCACTTAAAACTGATCGCAGAAATGTATTTCCAATATTTCCAGATACCATTGATCTTGGAATCCATAGTATTGAGGCATGTAGGGGAGGCGTAGAAAAGTATGATTTAGATTCTAGAAAATCTATCTTAAGAGAATTAAAAGAAGAAATTAATCTTTCTGAAAATCACATAACTAAAAGCTATAAGCTTTCAAAATTGGTTTCGAATACAGCTTGGGATGTTTTTTCTACACAAGTGTTTGTCTTTGAAGTTAAAGACTCCTTTAAGGCTAAATTACAAAGCGAGGAGTACATTACTGACTTTAAGTTTTATTCAATGGATGAAATTGCAAATTTAATTCAAGAAAATCAAATTGTTTGTAGCATTACTCAAGCTGCAATTTTACAATATTTAACTATTAAAAATTGAAAATTTTAGAATTTATACTTTTTTTATTCTCTCGCTACATTGATTTCAAAGAAAGAAAATTAGCAAAACAGATTTTAAGCATTGGTTTAAAATCCAAAAATCGATCTATTGATTTTAGTCATAAATTAATTGCTAAAAATCATTTAGCACTCTGCTTAGAAGCTGAATTTTTATTCAAGGGATATTCAATTTTAAATAAAAACAACAGAAAGTCGGCTTTCTTAAATATCGAAAAAATCAATCAAGACTTTTTGAAGTTTTATGGAAAAAATAAAGATTTAAAATTCAATGAAAACTCAAGTGCTGAATTCAATTTTTTATTTATAATTTCGAAGTATCTTTCCCCTAATCAAAAATTTGAATACAAAGAAGGAGCATCAATCTACAAAACTCTTATGTTTTCTAATGAAATCAAGTATCAAGCTGACTGCAACCAGCTTGTGAATTTATATATTCATTTATTTAGCTTGAAATATGATATAAGCAAACTTCAAATAAAGCTTTTGAAAGATCATGTGTGTTTGCATTTTGAAGGTTTTGATTTTGAAACTACAAATGCTCAAATTACAAAGTATGATGATTACATTAGTATTTCTGATGTGTCTGAAATCATTTCTGTAAATATACTTGATATCTCAGATAACGATTTAAAAACATCTAGTGTGCACGTTAAGGATTTCTATGCAGGTTGTTTGATTGCAAGAAATTTAAGTTCCAATAAAAAAATTACTGATCATAATATTAAGGTTGCTTATCAAAAAATGGCAAAACATTATGAGGATATTAAGGACTTTAAAAAAGCAGAATTTTTTATTAAACAACTCAAAGAAAAGTCTCAATTACTAAATTTTTATAAACGCTACTCTCAGTACTTGCTCTCTAAAAATCTTTATAAAAAATCTATAAGAATTGCTAAACGAACCAAAGACAAACAACTTTTAAAATACATTTATAGTACTTATGTACAGTTTTTAATAAACAAAAATAAATTTGAATTAGCTTTTAAATTTTCTAAAAAGTCTAAGCAAGAGGACCTTATACAATTTGCAGCTTCAAAATTATATAACTTCTACTACAGTAAGTTAAACAAAGAAGCTAGTAACTCTTATAATAAGTCTTTATATAAAAAGATGATAAAGTTGGCTTATGTTCTAAATGATCAAAAGCTAATAAGTGGTTTAAAGAAAACTATTCAAAACTTAGGTTAAGCTTTAACTATTTTTGCCACAAAAAAACCTTCGACCTCGTTGTCGGGCATTAATCTAAAGCACTTATTGATGTCTTGAGGCATATCATATTTTTGAATCAAATCGTTTGAAAGATTATGCTTTTTAAGTCCTGGAATTTGAATTTCTTTGAGCTTTGCATTTGGATGCTTTTTTAAAAATTCAGAAATTTGAAGTTCATTTTCTTTTAAATTAATTGTGCAAGTTGAGTAAACTAATGTTCCATTTTCTTTAAGGACTTCGAAGGCTCCTTTTAAGAGTTTTTTTTGCTTACTTTGATTTTCTTTGATTTTATGACGAGACCAAAACTTGTAGGTCTTAGGTTCACTAAAGTCAAATCTTGATTCTGCAGAACAAGGAGCATCAAGTAAAATATAATCAAACTTCAACTCCGTAGTTTTACAAAACTTTACACCACTAGTTAATTCTAACTTGAGAAATTCTGGATCAGCAAAACCTTGCGCTTCCATATTGTGCTTTAATTTAAAAAATCTTGGTTTATTGATTTCTACTCCATAAAGATTTCCTTGTTTTTTCATCAAATTTGCAATTTGAGAAGTTTTAGATCCAGGAGCTGCAGTTAAATCTAATACCACAGCTCCCTTTTTTGGTTTAAGAGCTAAAACAGGTGCTTGTGAAGCTAATGATTGAAGGTAAATCTTAGAATCCAAATACTCGCTAGTATCCATTAATTCTTTTTTGGATTTATTTTTTAAAACATAAGCATATTCGCTCATAGGATGTTTTTGGACTTTAAACCCCTGGTCTTTTAGTGAGTTGATAGTTTGATTTACATCATGAAAATGTGAATTTACTCTAAAAGTAGTTGGTCTTTTTTTAAATGTTTTAAAAACATCTTGAATCAAAGATGGTCTTTCAAATATTTCCTCAATTAATTCTTCGAAAAGTGGATTGTTCACAAGTATAAGTTATTTTTTTTAGATTAAATCATATATTAATATTTTGCAATAAATTTAAGCAGTCTGTCTTTTATTTGAAAAATATTTATGAATATCAATTTGATGACCAAGTTTTTGATTTTTCATCTCATAGTATGTTTTAAATTTATGATCCGAAATAACATGAGGAATTACTTTACTAACTTTTACTCCTGCTTTTTTAAGTTGTGTAACTTTATCTGGATTATTGGTTAATAGATTTATTGAAGCTACTTTTAAATCTTTTATGATTTCAATAGCATCTATGTATTGTCTCTCATCAATTTTGGCTCCAACGGCTAAATTAGCGTCAGCTGAATTTAGTCCTTTATCTTGTAGCTCATAGGCACGAAGTTTTGGTCCTAGTCCAATCCCCCTCCCCTCTTGATCCATATAAATAAAGATTCCATTATTTGATTGTATTTTTTCTAAACCTTCGTTTAGTTGCTCAAGGCATTCACAGTTTGTATTTTGGAGAACTTCGCTTGTAATGCAACATGAATGAATTCTAGTTAGAACATGTTTTTGATTGATAATGTTACCTTTGAATAAAACGATGTGTTCTTTTTTTGTAATTTTATTCACATATACATTGGTTAGAAAATCTCCAAGTTTTGTTTTAAAACTTACATAGTTTGCGGTTTTGATTAAATTTTTCATAATTATAGGTTTAAACTTTTTGAAAATGTGCTTTTATAAACTTCCAAATTTTGAATGCAAAATTCAAATGATTTTGAAATTAATGGTTCATAATGAATTAAAAAATCTTTATATTTGGAAATACTTAGCATGTTAATCGGACTTGTAACGAAATCATTAATATACTGTTTGTAATGCTTTCTGAAAGATTGTATTTCATCTCCAATTTTTAAAATATCATTCGAAATCAAACCTCTTAAAAGTGGATAATATCGATCAATATATGCTGAAATATTTTCTATCTTATCCGAATTAAAAAGAGTTAATATCATAAATCTTTGAATTTGAGTTGCAGCATGTACAGAAGTTTCAAGGCAATCAATATATTCATCAAATGAGTCTTGATAGTTTAATCTATAGATTAATGGTTCTAGACAGTCTTTATGAAAATTTTGCATATAACTTTCTATAAAATTTAAATATTCAAGTCCAAAAGTGTTTTCTTCGTAAACTACTAAAGGATCTAAGCCTGCAACAAAACGGTCTTGTAAAACTTTCATGCTTTGAAATACAAATAAATTATGAAAGGATTGGTGAATATAATCTAAGGTGGCAATTGGGGGCGAAAATTCAATATGAAATGACTTGTGAATTTGAATAATTTTTTTAAGATCTTCAGATTGTAAAATCTTCTCATGGTCCTGAAATAAAAAGACCCAATCAATATCAGAGCACACAGAGTGTGTGTTTGCAGGTACCGATCCATAGGATGTGACTCCAAGTAAAATTTCTTCTTTGACCATTTTATGTATAAGTTCTTGGGATTGTTCATAACAAGTTTTAATGTCAGATTTTTGGGGGAATCTTTGTTCGATTAGTTCACTAGGTTTAAAAATTTTCATAAAATATGATTAAATGCATTTTAAAATTAAACTTTAAAGGTAAAATAATTTTAAAAATTTGGTAACAAATTTGAGTTTTTAAGTGTTTGGTGTTAAATTTGAAGAAGAAATGCGCCAGTGGCGGAATGGTAGACGCGCTAGCTTGAGGGGCTAGTCCTAACTGTTTGGGGTGGAGGTTCAAGTCCTCTCTGGCGCACCACAACAAGCTTTCTAGACTTGATAAAAGCAAGAAAATATGATACTTTGCAGGCAATAGTAAAGATCACATGGTTTTTGAAAATAAGAAGTTTGCTTTTGTAGACATTGAAACTACGGGACCAAATTCCAAGAAAGATAAAATAATTGATGTAAGTGTAAAAATAGTTGAAAATAATCAGCTAGTTTCAAGCTATGAAAGCTTGGTTAATCCTCAAAGGTATATTCCGAGTTTTATTCAAAACTTCACTGGGATAAAACCTGAAATGGTTGAAGGTAAACCGGTTTTTAGAGAAATTGCAGAAGATTTATTTAATATTTTAGATGGGTGCATTTTTGTGGCTCATAATGTGAGATTTGATTATAACTTTTTAAAAGCAGAGTTTGAGAGAGCTGGAGTGAGTTTTAATGCAAGTAAGTTGTGTACTGTGAAATTGTCGAGAAATTTGTTTCCGGAGTACAAAAGACATAATTTAGATAGTGTTATTGAAAGGTGTAATTTAAAAATTGATATTCGGCATAGAGCTGAAGCTGATTGTTTGGCGCTTGTGCAGTTTTGGGATTATTTACATGAAAATTTTGAAAAAGATTTTTTAATTAAAGTAATTCAGGATCAGGTTGATTTTATTCGAACTCCATTGAATGTTGAAAAAGCTATGGTTGAAAATCTTCCACAAAGTTGTGGGGTTTATGTAATGAGCTCTTCGAAGGATGGATTTCCACTTTATATTGGAAAAAGCACAAATATTAAAGAGCGTGTAATGCAACACTTCACCGGTGGAATAAAATCTCGTAAAGATATGCAACTTTTAAAACAGGTCGAGGATATTTCGGCGATTGAAACCGAGGGTGAATTTTCGGCTTTAATGTTAGAAGCTTCGATGATTAGAAAGCACAAGCCTCTTTTAAATAAACGATTAAGAGATTACAAGCAACTTTATAAAGCTCAATTGGTTGAAAAAGAAGATGGACTTTTGGGTGTGAAGATAAGTGATTTTGATTTTATTGATCCAAATGAAAGTTACTTGGGATTATTTAAAACTAAAAAAGATTTTGATAAATTGTTATTAAGATTGGCTAAAGATTTTGAGCTGTGTCATAAAGCTCTTGGAATCGAAAAATCTAATGGGAGTTGTTTTAATTATAATCTTGAAAAGTGTAATGGAGTTTGTTGTGGCAAGGAAAAAATTCAAGATCATAATCAAAGGCTTATAAAAGCTTTTAAGAAATATGAAATTAAAAAATGGCCTTTTGATGGAATGGTACTTTTAAAAGAAGGTAAAGTGGCTCACCTGATTCATAATTGGTGTTATTTAAGAAAAGTCGAAGATCAAAGTGATCTAGAAGATTGTATGAATACCAGCTTTGAGTATAACTTTAATTACGATGATTATTTAATCATCAGGAAGTTTTTAAATGGAAATTATAACTATGAAGTTCTTTCAAAAGATAATTCTTTTGAAAAATAAACCCAAAAGCAACTAATAAAACATATACAAGAAATCGACACGAAAATTACTCCAAAGCCATAATATTGAGATAACAGTCCTCCTACAACAGCTCCAATGGCTTGAGAAAAATAGTTAGAAAGCTCCCAAAGACCCCAGGTTGAGCCAATGTGTTTTTTGGACATGCTTTCGGTGTAGGTTTTGTCGAAGGCTGGGGAATAAATTGCCTCTCCAAGTCCGATTAGGATTTGCAGACAGTAAATACCTGCTAAAGAGGTTGTGAAATTATATAAAAAGAAAGCTAAGCCTATTAGAAAGTATCCTAATATCATAATTTTTTTGGGGTCGTGTGTGTCTGCGTATTTCCCTACTAAAAAAGTGGTGATTCCGGCTACAATCGCAAAAATACCCATGGCCATGGAAGCTTCAAATAGCGAAGCTCCAATTTTATTTAAATAAATGGCATAGATGGGACCTAAAATACTGCTTGATAATAAAATTAAGCTATTGGTGTAAAGTAAAATTTTGGTTTTGATATTCATGTTTTGTATTATCATTTAATTATATCATATTTAGTTTTTAATTGAAAGTTTGTATAATTTAAATATATTAAATTATTATATGGTTGAAATAAATGAAAAAGCATTCGATTTTACTTTAGAAAATCAAGATGGGGTTAAAACTAAATTAAGTGACTATTATGGTCAAAAGATTTTAATCTACTTTTATCCAAAAGACATGACTTCAGGTTGTACAAAGCAAGCATGTAGTCTTCAGGATAATATGGCGAGTTTGAATGATTTAAATTTAAAAATTTTTGGAATCTCAAAAGATTCTGTGGAATCACATAAAAAGTTTCAAGAAAAACATGGACTTGAGTTTGATTTGCTGGCGGATACTGAAAAAGAAGTGATTAAAAGTTATGGAGCTTTAAAAGGACCATTTACTGCTAGAATTGCTTTTTTGCTAGATGAAAATGGAGTTGTGATTCATAAGTTTTCAAAAGTTGATACTAAATCTTTTGCGAATGATGTGATTGATATTTTAAATTCTTTATAATATGAAAAATAGATTAAGAGAAATATTTAAACTTAAAAGAGAGTATTACACTCCTGGTATTCCTGAGATTGATGGAGTTAATGCTAATTTACAATCCTTGTTGAATTTTATGAATTTTCAATACATTATGGCCTACAGTCCTCTTGTTGGGGAAGTTGATATTCAAGAAACAAATCGATGGATTTTAAATTCTAAAACTTTATATTTACCAAAAGTAGCTGGAGAAAAATTAGATGTTTATGAAATTCGAAATTTAGAAAATGATTTAGAAAAAGGTAGTTTTAAAATATTGGAACCAAAAGATTCTTGTAAAAAGTCTAACCGAGGATCGCTGCATGCTATTGTGGTTCCGGGAGTTTGTTTTGATGAAAATGGATATCGGCTTGGGTTTGGGAGAGGATATTACGATAAGTTTTTGGATGGATTTTTAGGTGCAAAAATTGGTGTCTGTTTTGAAGAATTTTTGACCTCGGATATTTATCCTGAAAATCATGATATTCAAATGGATTTTGTGGTAACTGAAAAGTCTATATATGCTCAAAAAAAGAATTAAAAAAACTTGGCAGTAAGCGCCAAGTCTTTTTTTAGTATAAATCTCTAACTAAGCTAGAAAATTTTAGTTGATGGGTTGGACTAAAAGCAAAGGTATGCAATGTTACAGACGAATGCTGACCATAGATTGTATTGATGCTGTGAGTAATGTTAGCAATATTTTCTTGAGTGTCATCAAATGCATAATGCTGATCAATTGAGGTATAAAATAAATAATGAATTACATTTTCCCCTTCATATGAGTATAAATGAATTTTACTAGAATCGGAAAATTTTAATAAATTTGAAGCCTCTAATTGTGATTTGAAAGTTTGAAACTCTTCTTGAGAAGCTTGTAATTGTTGCATTGATCTACTTTGCTCAAGCTTTCTTTGTCTTCCTTCTTGAATTCGTCTATCTAATTCTTCACGAGATATAAATATTGAATTTCTATCATTTTGATTATTTAGTCTTGGCAATCTTGGTCTGTTGTCTTGTCTTTCATTGGTATTTTGCGAATTTGGAATACCTTGGCTTTCTACTTCTAGTTGTTGAAAAAGAAAAACAAACGCTAACGGCACAGCTGAAAGTAAAACCATAAGGTTTAATCTTTTTCTAGCAATTTGCAGTTTTCTAGTGAATTCTTCAGTTCTTTTTTTGATTTCTTGAGCTTGTTGATGCTTGAGTTGTTCTAAATTTTCTTGGTGAATTTCATGAAGAATTGGAGTTATATTTTCTGGAATACCTTTTGGTAGAGGTGTATCGCAATTGGCTGATAGTTCAGTTGGAGTTTTAATTTCAATCAGGATTTCAAGTTGACTAATTTGCTCTTGGAATTGATCTAAGTTGGTTTGGGCGATTTGAAGCTTTTGATTAGCTTTTGTAAACTGAGAGGCTTTTCTATGCATTGTAGCAATTCGGCCTTGAATTTTTTCATATAATTTTGAAGAAACCTGAGATTTTAAATATCCATCAAATTGATTAATGAAGTCTGTATAGTTTGTAACATCCTCTTGGAAACTGAAATCTTGGTAATTTTCAATTTGCTCGGAAACTAGATTTTCTATAAATATTAAAATTTCAAAAATTTGAGCTTGTCTTTGATTTGTTAAAAGCTCGCAAGCTATAACTTCATCTTGTAGATTGCTTAGTTTTAAATTAATAGAAATTAAGTTTCGAACTTGATTAACTAATTCTTGAAATTCGATATCTAAATTTTCTTGGCTTAAAGGTTCTAATGAATTTGATTTAAGAATTTGTTCTTTAAGAATTTGAATTTTTCGAATAAAGTAATTTATTTCATGTTCTAAGTGATCTTTTTCTTCTTTTAAAGACTCTTGATTCACTTGATTTAAATAATCTTTTAAATCTTGAAGGATTTGCATTTTATTTGATTAATTTTAAACAAATTATCATTTTTACTCTTTTTGTCAATTTAAGGAAAATTTAAACTTGAAGAATTTAAGGATGGGAATATAATTAAATTATTAATTTAAACTAAAATTTATGAATAGAAAAACTTATCTTTTAAATCTCATTTTGGTTTTGTTGATTGGTTTGAGTTCGGGATTTGTTGGAAGCTATTATTTTGTGCAGGAATTTGCAAATGACTTGCAATTGCAAGAGGTAAGAACTGTTTCTTTTGATGAAAATTCGGCTGTGATTAATGCTATTAATGAAGTTTCCGATAGTGTTGTGAGCATTGTGGCTTTAAGTGAGATTCGTTTAAGTAATGGAATGGGTATTGATAGATTTAATGATATTTTAAGACAATTTGGACTTGAGGGAATTGAGTCTCCAACTATGCAAAATCCATCTCAAGATACGGAAACTAAAACTCAAAAAGTTGGTGGAGGAACAGGATTTGTGATCTCGAAAGATGGTTTAGTTTTAACCAATAAACATGTGGTTAGTTTGAAGGATGGAATCTATGAAGTCTTTCTAAATAATGGAGATTCACTTTTTGCAGATGTTTTGAGTGTGGATCCTTTGAATGATTTAGCGGTTTTACAGCTTTATGTGGATGAAGAGAAAACTCAAAAGCCCCAAAATCTAAAAGAAGTAAAACTTGGTAACTCTAAGGATTTAAAACTTGGATCTAGAGTAATTGCAATTGGAAATGCTTTAAGTGAATTTGAAAACACATCGACGCTTGGAATCATAAGTGGTAAAAACCGTGAAATTACGGCTTCAGGTGGAAATGGAACTGTGGCAAAACTTTCGAATTTGCTGCAAACCGATGCCTCAATTAATCCTGGAAATTCTGGTGGTCCGCTGGTGAATTTAGCTGGAGAAGTTGTGGGAATCAACACTGCCATAGCGCAAATGGCCAATGGAATTGGATTTGCAATCCCAATTGATGAAGCCAAAAGTGTAGTTGATAGTGTAAAGCAGTACGGGAAAATTGTAAGACCTCTTTTGGGAGTTAGATATAATGAAATTAATCCCCTATTAGCTAAGAAATTTGATTTACCGGTAGATTATGGAGCTTATTTGCTTAATGATTTACAGGCGGGAGTTCCGGCAGTAATCAAGGGATCTCCGGCTTTTGAGGCAGGACTCAAGTCGGGAGATATTATTGTGAAAGTCGATGAAGATGAAATAAATAAAGATACTTCTTTATTGGATCTAATTAAAACTAAAAATTTAGATCAAGAAGTTAAACTTCAGGTAATGCGTGATGGACAATTTATAGAACTTAGCGTGACTTTAAGTGCCTTTGATTTACAAGAGAAATTATCAGAAAGCCAGGAAGAAAGTGACACAGATAATCAGTAAATATATAAAAATAGCCCCTAATTAAAAGGGGCTTTTTTGAAATTGCTACAGAGTTGCAAATTGTTTTTGAAAGTTTTTGGGAATATTCGTAAAAAAAATTTTTATTTTACTATTTTGAAAAAAAACTTTGAAATCCTTGCATAAAATCTAAGACCTCTAATCGAGTTTTCTCTAGGAGTTCTAGGTTGTTTGGATTTTTGGCAACTAAGTCGATAACTTCTGCAATAAAATTCATGTCTTGTTCTTGCATTCCAAGAGTTGTGATAGCAGGAGTTCCGATTCGGATTCCAGATGGGTTCATTGGTGGGTTTGGGTCAAATGGAACCGTGTTGTAGTTACACACAAGTCCGGCTTTGTATAAAGCTTTGGCAAAATCTTTTCCACCTAAATTGTGAGATTTTTGGGAGTTTAGAATCATTAAGTGGGTATCGGTTCCGCCAGTGACTAAAGCAAAATCTTTTTCAAGTAATCTTAAGCTTAAGGCTTTAGCATTTTTGGCAATTTGATTTGCATAGGTTTTGAAATCTGGTTGAAGAGCTTCATGAAAAGCAATGGCTTTAGCTAAGGTAATGTGGTTGTGTGGGCCTCCTTGGAGTCCAGGCATAATGGCTTTGTCGATAGCTTTTTTATGCTCTTTTTTACACATGATCAATCCCCCTCTTGGTCCTCTTAGAGCTTTGTGGGTGGTTGTGGTAATTACATCGGCGTATGGGGATGGATCTGGGTGGTCGCCAGAAATTACCAAGGCATTAATATGTGAGATATCTGCTAGTAAGTAGGCTCCAACTAAGTCTGCGATTTCACGGAATATTTTAAAGTCGATTTGGCGAGGATAAGCTGTGTATCCTGCAATAATTAGTTTTGGTTTGTGTTTTAAAGCTAATGCTTTGATTTGGTCGTAATCTATCATTTCGGTTTTTGGGTCGACTTGATAGCTAACTGAGTTAAAGAATTTAGCTGAAAAATTTAATTTGTAACCATGGGTTAGGTGTCCCCCTTCGGATAAACTTAATCCCATTACGGTATCGCCAGGTTCTAAAAGAGCGAAAAAAGCGGCTAAATTAGCTGGGCTTCCAGAATAAGGTTGAACATTGGCGTGATCGACTTTGAAAAGTTCGCAGGCTCTTTGGCAGGCTAAAGTTTCTATGGTATCGATGTGCTTTTGGCCTTCGTAGTATCTTTTACCTGGGTATCCTTCGGAGTATTTGTTAGTAAGAATTGATCCTGAGGCTTCTAATACTGCTTTTGAGGTGTAATTTTCAGATGGAATCAACCGAATTTGGTCTTTTTGTCTTTGGTCTTCCGAAATTAAAGCTTCATGAAGTAAAGGATCTTGCTTTTTAATATTTTCGTACATCCTTTTGGTGATTAAATTCTAATTAAGTATAATTTAAATTTAGCTTAATTTAAACCTAAATTTATTTTTTATCTGGTCCAATTTTAGAAATTTCTGTTGCAATTGAAGTTGCAAAAATCTTTCTGAAAAAATTCCATGTTAACTTTGACTCTTTTACAGGAGCTGGGGTGTTTTTAGGAGTTTGAGTTTCTAGTTCTGGGTTTTTTGAAGAGTCTAATAAATCTGATGATTGGGTGCTTTGAGGAAGCTGATCTTCTTGATATAGACTTTGGTCTTCTAAAAATTCTTCAGGGTGTTGGAATTCATAAAGGATTTCTTGAAAGTCCTCAACTTTTTCGATTGTGGTTTCCAGTGAATCAAATAGTCTTTTTGGGAATTTGGTAACTAGTGGAATCAATTCTTCGAATTCTTGGGCATAATCTAAAAAATTAAAAGGAGAAAGCGCATCAAAAACTAAATGATCATATTTTGAAATATCTATTTGAGATGATAAATGAAAGGCTGAAACTCTTATAGATGATTTGAACATTGTAATTTGAAAATTGGCTTGAAAATGACTTTCGTACAAAAATTTGTCTTGATCTAAATAATTAAAAATATCGTGGCGAACTTTTCTAATAAATGATTCAAATTCTTGAAAGTTTTTTTGGTTTATTTCTTCAATACTTGGTAATTCGATTCCAAGTTTTTCAGCTTGTTGTAGTAAATGTTTGTCTTGATTTAGGAATGTCATTGTTTATTTTTGATTAAAAACATAAGAGGCTAATCTACTTGATTTAGAGATTAATTCAAGATTATACATTTGACTTTTTTGGGTTTTCTGATATAATTAAAGATAACATTAAATTTGGGAATTTGTGATAGAATATCTTTGTAAAAATCTTAAAAATTTGAAGTTTAAAGATTAATAAAGAGAAATAATTGCAAATTTTTACTAAAAATGTTATAATTAAAGGAATTTAACCCACACAATGAAGTCTAGAGTTGAAATGCAACAGTTTTTGATTTCAGAAGTTCAGAAGCAATTTGAAGCCCAAAAAATTTCGGTGGTAGAATTGGCTGAGATTTTGTATATGATTTCAAAAGCCGATGATTCGGAAGAATTTGTGCTGATTTTGGATTTGTTTAAGGATAAATTTGATGTGTTTTTTGCTATCTTAGATAGCTTAAAAGCTGAAGATATTGAAACTTTTGAAGAAGTAATTACAAAAATCATTCCTTTGATTATAAAAGATGATCCCCTTTTGGCATCCCAAGTTTCTAGCCGAGCCACCCAAAGCGGGGTTACAATGGAATCATTAGTAAATGAATTCCCGAACATTAAAAAATATTTAAATTAATTATTATGGTAAACATTAATAACAGTCTAAATGAAGGTTTAGATAAAGCAGTTGAATCCAAGCTTAAGCAACAATCTGTAAAGGCCTTAGAGTCGGACCTTGTAAATGATAAACAGTTAAATGAAAAAATTGATCAGATGTTATCTTTCTTAAACAAAGCTGGAGAGGCAGATGCTATTACTAGTAATGATAAGATGACTAGAGGTATGCGATTGCAAGCTAATCAAGCTATAGCTTTGAGTAAAGGTGATACTGAATTTAAACAATTATTAGATACATCTTCTGGACCATTTAAACAACTTGGTAGTGTTTTAGAATTGTTTGCGGAAGATATTTATGGTAAAGGAAGTGTTGCAAATATGGCCAAGAAAAGATTTTTTAATGTAGTGGCTGCTGACTTAGCT
>Ga0181590_10002628_pt1 | contig 15165 bp, 12 predicted proteins | sample 071ome_34_FD_132446 | JGI IMG/M metagenome (GOLD analysis project Ga0181590, IMG submission 132446) | Coastal salt marsh microbial communities from the Groves Creek Marsh, Skidaway Island, Georgia - 071411BT metaG (megahit assembly) | ecosystem: Environmental > Aquatic > Marine > Intertidal... | reverse complement strand
GCAGGCTGGGAAGAGAAGTTGAGATATTTTGAGTCTGAAGAGAATTTAAAAAGGTTAATAGATGCCGGATTTAACGGATATCACCTCTCGGAGATAGTAAGGGTATCAGAATGGGAAGAGAAGTTAAAGTATTTTGAGTCTGAAGAGAATTTAGAAAGGTTAACCAAAGTCGGATACACATTCAGGAAAATAGCAAAAACTGCTAATAAAAAAGAATGGAGAAGTTTATTTGATAGCGTAAAATAAATTATTAAAATATAAAAAGACCCCAATAAACTTTAGGGGTCTTTTTCAAATCAAATTGTCAAACTAAATCAATTTCTTAAGCCATTTTGCAGTGTAACTGCTTGGGTGCTTGGCAACTTCTTCTGGAGTTCCTTCCACTAAAACTTCACCACCTTTGTCTCCACCATCTTGTCCAATATCAATAATATGATCTACACATTTTACAACATCTAAATTGTGCTCAATTGTTAAAACTGTGTTACCTTTATCAACAAGTTTCTGAAGTACCTCTAAAAGTTTAGCCACGTCTCCAAAATGCAGTCCTGTGGTTGGTTCATCTAAAACATAAAGTGTTTTACCAGTTGATCGCTTAGAAAGCTCTGTGGCTAATTTAACACGCTGTGCTTCACCACCCGAAAGAGTGTTTGCTGATTGGCCCAAATGAATATATCCAAGTCCAACCGCATGCAAAGTTTCCATTTTTCTTTTAATAGACGGAACTGCAGCAAAAAAGCTCATAGCTTCCTCAACAGTCATTTCTAAAATATCTGAAATATTTTTTCCTCGGTATGCAACTTCTAAGGTTTCTCTATTGTAACGTTTTCCATTACAAGTTTCACATTGCACATAAATATCTGGCAAAAAGTGCATCTCAATTTTCTTAGTTCCATCACCCGAACAATCCTCACATCTTCCGCCTTTTACATTAAAGGAAAATCTTCCTGCGTTGTACCCACGAACTTTTGCTTCTGGAGTAGCCGCCAATAAATTTCTAATATCCGTAAAAACCCCAGTATAGGTAGCTGGATTCGAACGTGGAGTTCTTCCAATAGGAGATTGATCAATATTAATTACCTTATCAACATTTTCCAGTCCTTTGATTTCTTGGTGGTCTCCTGATACGGCTTTACTTCTAGAATTAGTTTCTAACATAACTTCTTTTAGCAAAATATCATTTACTAAAGTAGATTTCCCGGAACCCGAAACTCCTGTTACTGCTATGAATTTTCCAAGAGGGAACTTAACGCTTATATTTTTCAGGTTGTTTTGAGTAGCCCCCACAACTTCTAAAAATTTTCCATTACCTTTTCTTCTTTTCTTTGGAATCGGCATGTCTTTTTTTCCACTTAAAAATGCTCCGGTATCAGTATTATCTGAATCTAAAAGCTCTTTTGGAGTACCTTCAAATATCACTTGGCCACCATGCTTTCCAGCTCCAGGACCAATATCAATTATGTAATCTGCTGCCAACATAGTGTCAGAGTCATGTTCTACCACAATTACTGTATTTCCAAGGTCTCTAAGTTCAATTAAAGTTTTGATTAATTTGTCATTATCATTTTGATGAAGTCCAATCGAAGGTTCATCAAGAACATATAAAACCCCACTTAATTTTGATCCTATTTGTGTAGCCAAACGTATTCTTTGAGCTTCACCACCCGACAAAGTATTTGCTGCTCTACTTAAAGTTAGATAAGAAAGACCCACATCCATTAAAAATTTAAGACGATCACAGATTTCTTTTAAAATCATTTTAGCAATCACCGCCTGAGTTTTATCAAGTTTAATATTAGTAAAGAAATCTAATGCTTTTTCTACTGAAAAGTGGGTAACATCAATAATATTTTTGTCACCAACTAAAACACATAAAATTTCTTTTCTAAGTCTATTCCCTTCGCATAAAGGACAAACTTTTTCGTTCATATATTCTTCAAACCTTTTTTTTGCAGTCTCAGAATCTGCTTCAGCATGACGTCTCATTAAATTTGGAATCACCCCCTCGTATTTTGTCCTGTAAACAGATCCACGCATTTTTGAATTACTTGGGACTCTCAAATCATATTCAATATCCTCAGTTCCATAAAAAAGCAAAGTTTTTTGCTCAGGACTAAGTCTTTTAAAAGCAATATCCATAGGAATATCATGCGCTACACACACAGCTTCCAACAAAGCAAAATACCACCCAGTGGCTGAATAACTGTTCGCCCATGGCAAAATTGCACCTTGTGCTAAAGACAAAGTTTGATTAGGCACCAATAAATTGTCATCAATAACTTGTTTATACCCAAGTCCATGACAGTCCTGACACGCTCCATGCGGAGAGTTAAAAGAAAACATTCTAGGCTCTAAATTTGTAAGTGAATTCAATCCTTCAACAGCCTCAAAATTTTCCGATAATCTTAATTCTTCTTGGGTATCATGATTTAAAATAATTACATCTCCTTCACCAAACTTAGCAGCCGTTTGCATTGAATCTGCAAGTCTAGTTTTATTTGGATTTGGAACCTCAACAGTTTCTCCAAAATTATTTTCTTCAAAGGTCGATTCATAACTCTTTACAACCAATCTATCCACAACGATCTCTAACGTATTATGTTTTTTAGGATCAATTTCAGGAACATCTAAAATAGAATGAATTTGACCATTCAACCTTACTCTCACAAAACCCTCTTTTTTAATTTCATCTAAAACCTTATCATGCTGACCCTTTCTACCTTTTACAACCGGAGCCAATAAAATTATCTTTGTACCAATTGGAAGTTCTGCCACCTTTTCTACCATCTGACTAACCGATTGTCTTTCAAGAGGTTTACCAGTTTTGGGATCATGAGGAACCCCAACTTTTGCAAACATTAACCTTAAATAATCATAAATTTCTGTGACAGTTCCAACTGTCGATCTTGGATTTCGACTAGCAGTTTTTTGATCAATCGAAATAGCAGGCGAAAGCCCATCAATCTGATCTACATCAGGCTTTTCAGATAACTGTAAAAACTGTCTTGCATACGCAGACATACTTTCCACATATCGTCTTTGTCCTTCAGCATAAATAGTATCAAAAGCTAAGCTTGATTTCCCAGAACCCGAAAGACCAGTAATTACAGTAAGTTTATTTTTAGGAATTTTTACTTCAATGTTTTTTAAATTGTGCATCCTTGCACCCTTCACATGTAAAAATTTGTTAGACATTTTTTAACTTTTATTAACCCCTCCATTATACACTTTAAACATGAAAAAACAATACAAAACCCTTTTTATCGTTACAATAAGCTTAATTCTATTAATAGGATTTCGTTATTATCACTTAACAAAATATAAAGGTTTTATTATTGTCTTTTTCAATACCAAAGAGGGGGATGCTATTTTGATTCGGAACACAGACTTTTGTTCAATTCTAATTGATGGGGGATCAGATTATGCGATGTTGGATTCTTTGTATAAGTACTTGCCTTTTAATAAAAGGAATTTTGATCATGTTTTTGTTTCTCATCCACACCACGATCATATTCATGGTTTGAATTTGATTGCAGAGCGTTTTGAAATTCAAAATTTATATTATCCATTTTTACCTTTTCAAAAACAATCTTTAGAGGATTTAAAGGCTTTTAGTACAAATAAATTTCAAATAAACCAAGAAATCAAAGAAATAAAGGCTTGTGACTTAGATTTTAAAGTTTATAAGTTACCAATTTATGAAAATCATAAAGACTTAAATCTGCATAGTCTTGTAATTGAAGTTTATGATAATCAAGAGTTTATTTTTTTCGCCGCTGGTGATATTTACCAGAATCAAGAAAATTATTTAATTCAAAACCATAAATTGAATAATGTTTACTTATTTAAATCTAATCACCACGGTTCAAAAACATCAAATTCTAAAGAATTTCTAGAGTTTTTAAACCCTCAAGTCACAGTTGTTACATCTGGCTACGAAAACCGATTTAAGCATCCTCATCAAAAAGCAATTCAAAACATTGCACAATACTCTAAATTAGTATTGCGAACAGATGTTGAAGGAGAGATTCTAATTCAACCTCCTTAAAATTAATCTTTTCTACGTGTAAGTCGTCTTGACCCTAAAATCGACATAGCCATTAAAGCTAAAGTCCCTGCTGGACCAGTTTCTGGTAAATAAAGTTTAAATACAGTTCCCATGGATTCATTATTATTAGAATCTTTAGCTGTAACTTTTACATTATAATATTCAGCATTTAGATCTAAATCTTTTACATATATTGGATCAGTTTGATCTTTGTTGATTTGTGAATGTGCAAAGTAATTATCAGAATCTTTTGCAAAATAAAGTTCGTACTTTTCTAAGTCATTATCTAAATCAAGTGAAGGATCAAAGCTTACTTCTAATGTAGTTAAAGCTTCATCGATAAATCTTGCATTTAAATTTCTAACATCTACCGGACTTGTAATGTCTTCAATTGGGGTTGAAGTTGTATCTTCGGGTTCTTCTGGAATATCAACTACTGGAGTTTCACTTTGAGGAGGATTTATACCTTTGAAATCTTTTGTTTTATTTGCATCAATTATCTTACCTTTGTTGAATCCCTCTAAATCTTCAATTAAAACTTGATAATCATCGTCTGTTAATCCTTCTAAAACAACTAATGCTTTTTTTGTTTCAGTAGGGTTTGGAAGTACATCTTCAATTTTAACGATTTGGTTAGGGTCTGATTTAAGTACAAAATTTAGGTTATCTTTGATAGTAGAAAAATCCAAAGGCTCATCGTTGAAAACTATTTCTACTCCTTTATGATCAAAAACATTTACTTCAGTAACTTCAAATGATTCTAAAGTTTGTAATTCTTCTGTTCTGAAAGTAAGTTCATTGCTATCAAGTTCTAAGGTGTCAGTAGATTTTAAATTTTCAATTGCAAATTTGTATTCATAACCGCTTTTTAAACTAGATGTTCTTAAACTTAATTTAGTGTTATCGATTTTTTCAAACTGGTAAATTTCAACTGAACTATCGTCAAAAGTTTCGTTTAATGACAAATCTTCAAGTTTTAATTCATCTAAATTCATGTCTGTTGAAAATTCAACTTCTAAAAATAAATTGTTTTTAGCTTTGACACCTGAAATGCTTGGTGAATTGAGATTTTCTAAATCAATTTTTGCAGAAACTTCATCTGATAGATATTCACTATAATCTTCATTTGCTTTTGCAACCACTGAAAAATAATAGTCAACATTTGCTTCTAGATCACTAATTTCAATTGTTGACTTTCCTTCCGTGTCCACAGGTGGCATGTTGTAGATATCATCTTCAGATTCTACTTTAGATGTTCCGTATAAAACAAAATAAGTCTCCACTCCTTTAATTTCATCAAAAGATAAGTTAATTGTATTTTGATTTTTTATACTTACGTTTAAATTTTCTACTCTTGGAACAACTTCAAAGTTAATCTCTAGAGAACTTTCCTCATTTTCTTCAGTATTATTTTGCTCAAGAGCAGGACGAGGGATTTCAGTATTTATAGTTTTTAAATCTAATGCAGAGCCATTTGTCATAGGTTTTGGTAGCTCTAAAGAGGCTTGACCAGAATTTCCAAAAGGATTAGAGCTTGGTATTGCATTTTCAGTAGGTTCTTTAATAGGCTCTTCAACAGTTTTCTTTAAAGAAAAACTTGGAGGGCCTTCATTTAATGCATAAGCAGAAAAAACATTTAAAAATAAAGCTAAAATCAAAAATCTTATTGCTGTTTTCTTTCCAAATAAAAGTCCTTTTTTATTCATTGTTTTTGTTTTATCTAATTATTATATCATTAATTAAATAAAAATTCAACAATTAAAATCTACTTTTTACTAACCTCAAGCTCTAAAATTTGAGACTTAGTGTCATCCATTTTTGTGATTTTAAAAATCAAATTATATAGATTAACTTCTTCGTTGGTTTTTGGAAATCTTTTTAAAATATCTAAAATTATAAAAGAAATATTTTCTTGATTTTCATAATCCGGAATTTCAATATTGAATAAATCTTCTATTTCAGACACAGTTGTTGACGGACTAAGTGAATATCTATTTTTAGCAATTTTTTTAATTGTTAATTCGTTTTCATCACTTTCATCAGATATATCACCTACGATTTCTTCTAAAATATCTTCCATAGTAATCAAACCATCTACTCCACCAAATTCATTGTAAACTATAGCTAAGTGTTGTTTTTTCTTTTTAAATTGTTTGAATAAACCATAAACAGTTTTTGTTTTAGGAATTCTAAAAGCTTCAATTATCTCAAGTTCACCAATTGACTTCTCAAGATTTCCTGGTTTCATAGAAAGTTCTAGTAGCATTTTAACAGTTACATAGCCTTCAATATGATCAATATCCTCTTTGTAAATTGGAATTCTAGAAAAACCCTCTTCCATACTTAAAGCTATTAAATCTTTCAATTTTGTAGACATTTCAGCAGCAAATATTTGTGTTCTGGGTGTCATAACATCTTCAACTAAAATATCATTAAATTCTAGAACGTTTTCAATAAATTCTTGTTCATGTTTTTCTAAAGTACCTTCGTTTGCACCAAGTGACACCATCGCTTTAACCTCTTCTTCTGAAACACTTTGGATATGATCCCCAGTAAGTTTCATTAAGGCTTTTTCAAATGTCCATACTAGTGGATAGAAAACATATTCAATAGCTAAAAGGGGATAAACAACAAATTGAGCTATCTTTACACTGTGTTTTGCAGCAAAAGATTTTGGTAGAATTTCACCAAAAATCAAAAGAGCAAAGGTCATAACCCCTGTTGCAAGTCCAACTCCATAGCTTCCAAAGACTTCTGTGAAAAATACTGTAGCATAAGCTGAAGAACCAACGTTCGCCAAGTTGTTACCGATTAAAATAACAACCAACATTTTATTAGGATTTTCTTTTAATTTTGCAATCAAGCTTGAACCTCTAGTTTTTTTGGCTTGTAGAGCCTTAACCTTTGCAGGTGAAATAGAGTAAAGGGCAGTTTCTGATGAAGAGAAAATTGCCGATAAGATTATTAAGAGTATCAAATTAATGACCGCGGGAAGAACTTCCATATTAAATTATTATTGTTAGATTTATTTTTTTCTACTTTATTAAACAAATTTACAAGAAAAATGTTTAAAAAGCAAGTTAAAGCCATTACAGGGATTGTGATGTATCCATATTCTAAAACCCAGTTCTCAGAACAGCTAACTCCTTGACCCGTAGTTGAGCAAGGAAGAGTATTTGGGGTAAATTGAATATAAATATGATAAATTGAAATCAATGAACCAATCCCACTAAACATCAATAAATAAGAGGGATCTAATTTATCTTTTTTAATTAAGCTAAGAGCTGATAAAAATAACATTGGATACATGAATATTCTTTGCCAATAGCAAAGGCTACAAGGTTGAAAACCAATTACCACAGAGTAAAACAAACTCCCTAGAAAAGCCGATAGACTAAAGAATAAAGTCACAAACAAATTATTATCTACGTAAGTTTTCCAAATGTTTTTGATGCATTTTCGAAAAACAAACCCTATTAATGTTACAGCAATAAAAATATGGCCAACTAAGGTTAGATTACTAATTAAAAAATTATAACTTTCTAAATATTCCATAATTATTCGTTAGTTGGTAATTCACATCCAGATTTTTCTGCAAGTACTTCTAGTTCTAAAATACCAGTTTGTACACTTCCATCTCCAAAAAACCAAGTTGGATAACTTTCAATTTCCGCATCTATACAAGCTTGAGTTTGACTTCTGTCTGCATTGGAGCATTCAACGTATGGTAGATATTTTTTAGATGTTCCAAATAAAGATTTTTGTTGCTGACAAGCTGGGCACCAATAAGCACCATAAAATGCAGCTTCTTTTTCAGCAAGACACTTTGTAAAATCATCCAAAGGTCCTGGCATATTTGCTAAATAGTTAATTCCAAATCCCATCCCAACAACCATAGCTATAACTATAGACAATACTTTTTTATTCATTTTAGAGAGTTACTTTTGCTAAAATTATAACAAAACTACTCATAACGTAAAGTTTTAATAGGATCTTTTTTACTTGCTGATAAGGCTGGGTATATACCAAAGACTAGTCCAATGAGGCTAGAAACCGAAACTGATAATACAATTGCATACCAAGGAAAGAAGAATACCCAGTTAAGACCTGGATTTAAAGCAACGATAATTTTTCCAGCTAAAAATGAAATGAATAGCCCAATTAAAACTCCGATTAATCCACCACTCAAAGTAAGTGTGATTGCTTCAAATAAAAATTGATTTCTAATATCAGACACTGTAGCACCTACAGCTTTTCGAATACCGATTTCTTTAGTTCTTTCAGTAACCGATACCAGCATCACATTCATAATTCCAATTCCTCCAACTAATAAAGAAATTGCTGCCACTGAAACTAATAAAATCGATAAAACATCAGTAATAGTTGAAATTCTTTCTAAAGCTTCTTCTTGAGATTGAATATGAAAATCATCATCCTCACCTTCTTCAATATCATGAAGGTCACGGAGTGTAAGTTCAACGTCACGAATTGCAGTTTTTACATTCTCAGGCGAATCAGCTCTTACCCAAATTGAATTGTAAAAGTCTTGATTCAGTAAATAAGTCATTGCTGTTGAGTAGGGGATTAAAACAAGTTTATCAACATTTAAAAAAGCTTTTGCACCTGTTTTTTCAATAACACCAACAACAGTAAACTTACGATTCTTCATAGATATTTTTTTACCTACCGGATTTTCATTTCCAAATAAGTTTTCAGCTACATCGCTTCCTATAACTACAATTTGTGATTTAGAACGAACATCAGATTCTGAAAAAGAGACACCTTTTTCAATATTTATATCTAAAAGCTTAATAAAAACTTCTCCAACCCCAAAAGTTGTAGGTGAAAAAGTTTCATTCTCATAGCTTGCACTTCCTGGAACCAGTACGTTTGGTGAAACCTCTTTAATAAAAGGAACATTTCTTTTATTTGTAATAGCATCCAGCTCACGTTTTTTTAAAGATTCAGTAAATAGATTTCCAAAGTCACTTGGTCCTTTAGGATCCTTTCCTGGAAGGATTTCAAAGCTTTCACCACCAATCCCTTTAATTTCAGAAACAATTAAATTAGTAGCCCCTTGAGTCATTGCCATAATAACAATTATAGATGCAATCCCAATTACTATACCTAAAATAGTTAATAAACTTCTTGATTTATGAAGAATTAAAGCTCTAAGCGCGGTTCTAATTAAAAGAATATTTTTTTTCATAATCAATTTATTTAATAAAGTCTTTAGATGTTCTTCTTTTTGAAACCTTTTCATCTTTTATAAGCTTTCCATCTTTTAATCTGATTATTCTTTCAGCATGGCTTGCTGTTTCAGTTTCATGAGTAATCAAGATAATTGTATGGTTTTTATTTTTATTTAGATCTTCTAAAACCTCCATAACTTTTTGTCCAGATTTTGAATCCAAATTACCGGTAGGTTCATCCGCAAAAATAATTTTAGGATTATTCACCAAAGCTCTAGCTATAGCTACTCTTTGTTTTTCACCACCCGATAGACGAGTGATTTTATAGTTTGTTCTATGACTTAATCCAACATCATCGATACATTTTTTTGCAATTTCATCCCATTTTTCTTCTGGAATATCTGAATACATCAAAGGAAGTTTTACATTTTCAAGCACATTCGATTTTGCTAATAAATTAAATGATTGAAATACAAATCCCACAGCCTTATTTCTAAGCTGTGCTAGCTCTAAGTCATTAAATTCATTACTTTTTCTACCGTCAAAAATAAATTCACCACCTGTATGACGATCTAAAAAACCTAAAATATGAAGTAAGGTTGATTTTCCAGATCCACTTGGACCCATAATTGCAACAAATTCACCTTTATTGATTGTAAAATCAACACCGTTTAAGGCTTTCGTGATAACTCCTTCGATTTCAAAGTGACGACATAAATTTTTTACTTCAATAAGTTTCATGAGTTTTTGTTAATTGTTCCATCAACCATACTAATAACTTTATTAGCATATTTAGTATACTCTAATTCATGTGTAATTAGTAAGATTGTTTGACCTTTTTCATTTAATTCTTTGAATAAATCTAAAACAACTTTTGAGTTAGCAGTATCCAAGTTTGAGGTTGGCTCATCTGCAAATAAAATTTTAGGCTCATTTGCAATTGCCCTAGCCACAGAAACTCTTTGCTGTTCACCCCCCGACATTTGTGAAGGTAAATTATCAGCCTTTGATTTTAGCCCAACTTTTTCAAGAGTATTTACTGCTATTTCATAAGCTTTTTTAGTTTCAACTCCTTGCATTAACAAAGGAACCATAATGTTTTCACTAGCTGTAAGCTCAGGCAAAAGAGCATAATCTTGAAAAACATAACCTAAGTTGTTTAGCCTAAATTGAGTTTTTTCCTTTTGACTCATACTGTGAGTATCCACTCCGTCAATAAACAGCTCTCCGGAATCAAAGTCATCTAATAATCCAAGTTGATATAGTAAAGTAGATTTTCCCGCCCCCGATTTTCCTGTTAAAGCAATAAAATCTCCTTTTTTCATTTCAAAATCAATTCCTTTTAAAACTGGAACGTCAATAACACCATTGTGATATGTTTTAAAAATTTTACTAGCTTTAATCATAAGTTTTTGGATTAATCTCTACCTAAAATTGCATTTAAAGTGTTTTTGGACGTAATAATTTTTGCTGGAATATAACCAGCTAAAACTGTAGCAATTAATAATATTATTACTCTATTTAGGGTGCCGCTTAAAGTTACCGCCAAAATTCCATCTGAAAAAGGGAAGTCAATTGGATTGGCAACAAAAAATGGAACTAAATATACAAACAAAATAAAAATACCAATTCCAGATCCAACAAAGGCAAAAATAAAAGATTGCACTACATAGCTAATTTCAATAGCCTTTGAATCAACACCAATACCTTTTAGAATTCCAATATATCTTTTACGAGTCAGCGCATTAATGAAAATCACAATAAAAACTGTAATTGTGGCCACCATTAATCCAATCGATCCAATTACATTTCCAAGAATAGAAAAAGTTAATTGAATATCTTTAAAAAAGCTTCCTTGTGATTCCTCCCAAGTTTGAAATTGTGCATTTTCTTTATATTCTGAATTTTTAAAATGGTTCGTGATTTCCTCTGGCGAAGTACTCGAATCCAATAAAGCCACCACTTCATTAGCTCCTGCATTTGGCCTGTTTAGAATTCCACGCAGCTGAGAATCCAACATGAAAATTCTAGATGATACTAATTCAACTTTACTTTTAACAATGCCTTTAACTGTAAATTCTTTTCTTACGTCTTCAATTTTAAGTCTTACTTTGTCTCCAACTTCCACATTTTTTAATGTTGTGGCCCCAGGCTCAACGACTCTAGAGTATTTCTCAAGTAATTTACTACCGATTAAAATTTCATTTGAACTACTTTCATCCAAATACTCTCCTTCAATGATTATTTTTGATAAATTTGTAATTTCATCTTCTTTCACAGGATCAATTCCGGCAATTGTAACGTTTAAGGAATCATTTTTATCAAGCAAATTATAATCTTTTCTGTAGTTCGCTTCGATTTTTCCAGAGCTTAAAACCCTAGAAGAAACATTCTTTACTCCTTTCAAAGAAGCAAGTTCATTGATTATATTTGGTGACTGTTGAATGTAACTTTGACTTTCAAGAGTTTTAAAAATTACATCTGCTGAATATCCTTTTCGAACTCCTTGGCTGGAACCTTCAACCAAACCCACTAAAATTCCTGAGACAAAAACCAGGTTTAAAAAGGTTAAGGTCATAACAAAAATAATTAAGGCGTTACTCCAAAGACTTGCTCTTTGTATTTGTTTTAGACCTAAAAATAAACCTGTTTTTATAATTTTATTCATTTTCTTCTTCCATGTATGTGATAACTTTTTCACCTTCTTTAAGACCCGAAACAACTTCAATCTTAGCATCGTAAGATTTAAGTCCAGTCTTAATTTCTCTTTGTTCAATCATACCATTTTCTAGTAAGATTTTCACTTTAGAGTCTGAAATAGCTCTTGAAGGTATAAAAATCACATTTTCACGCTTGTCTGTTAAAATATCAATATTCGCAGTCATCCCACTTTTAACCAAGCTCGTTTCTGAAGTAATTTGAAGTAGTACTTCGTAAACAGGAACGCCTTCGATAAGATTTGCAGATTCAGAAATCTTTACAACTTCAGCTTCAAAAATTAAATCTGAACTCAAAGCATCCAAGTCAAAAGATGCACTATCACCAATTTTAATTTTAGCAATATCCGACTCAGGAATGTTAGCAGTAATTTCAAAGTTTCCTTCAGAAATTAATTCCACAACTTCAGTGTTGCTAAATGCAATTTCACCTTCATCAATATCAATTTTTGTAATCAATCCATCAAATGGAGCAGTAATAATTCTTTTGTTGATTTCAGAATTTATATCTGCAACAGCTGCATATGCTGCTCTAGAAGAAGCTTTTTGACTTTCAAGAGCAATTTCTTTTTGAGCAATTATTTGTTCTTGCGCAGTAATAGCAGCTGAAGAAGCTCCTGACTTAACATTTTCTAGGTAAACTTCAGCTTCTAATTTAGCAAGGCTAGCATTTTCAAGTGCAATTTTCTTAGCTGCTAATAAAGATTCATTAGTTCTTTCTAAAGAAGATAAAGCCACTTGATTGTTCACAAGAGTTGCAAAGTCAGTATTCAAACTTTGTAAATTTGCATTAATTAAAGTTTTTTCAGTACTATCAATGCTTGTTGTATAAGCAATTGAAGAATAAGCATCAATCAAAGTAGAGGTAGCTTTTTTTAATTTTTCAGTTAACTCAATAACTTTTTGTTCATTTTCGCTATCGTAAAAATTAATAATATCGTTGTACAATCCAGAGTTTAAACCTGTAATCACTAAATTTGAATATCTTTCAGCGTTATCCACATTGAAAAATTCTCTCATAAATTTAGCTTTTTGAATTGAAATTTGTGTAGATTCATTACTTGAACCATAGAAATTCTCATATTGAATATCTGTTAAATCTAAAATTCCTTGATAAATTTTTGAATTAATTAATTTCAAAGATGCAAAATTTTTATTAACTTGATTTTTATACTCTGTATCATTTTGTTCGATTTGTCTTTCTACCTCTGCTGCAGCTCTTTCTTCTTTTTGATCAGCTGATCTTAGTTGCTCTTCTGCAAGCTTAACCTCACTGGGTTTTGCACCATTTTTAAGATCTTCTAGCTTAGCTCTTTCAGCTTCTAAAATTCTTTCAGCTTCTTTTTCTCTAAGTTTCTCAACTTCGTATCTTGCAAAATTTTGTGACCTTCTAGCTGCAAACGTATCAATATTTAAAGAAATTAATTTGTCTCCCTTTGAAACTTTTTGATTTTCAGCAACATGAATTGTTTTTACTTTTCCACTTCCTTCAAATGCTAAAGAAGCTATATTTTTTGATTCAACAGTCCCAGTCAAAGAAACTTCTTGTCTTAAGTCACCTCTTAAAACTTCTTGGGTTTCAATGTTAGGCTCCTTCGAAGAAGGTTTAAAAATTAGAATCAACAATAGCAAACTTCCAGCTATTATAAATTTCTTTTTATGTGTTTTGTATATTTCTTTTAATTGCATGTTGCATTTGGTTATCATTTTATTGTATCATATAAAGAATAGAATTAAAAGATTTAAATAATTAAATCAAGAATTTATTCTAAATGTTTAAACACAAAAATCAAGATGATTAGATTCGTCACAAACGTTATCAATTTAAAAATAGCTATCGAAAAAAGTTTTAAAGATAGTGAATTTCGCCTATTAAGTATTTTAGTCACCGTTTGCTTGATGATAGGAACTGTTTTTTATAGAGTAGTTGAGGGCTGGTCATGGTTGGATTGTTTATATTTTTCAGTGGTAACATTAACAACAGTTGGATACGGAGATTTAAATCCAACAACTGCTTTATCAAAGATATTTACAATGTTTTATATTTTAATTGGTCTTGGTCTTTTCTTAGTTTTTGTAAACACTCTCTCAAGACGTTTATTCAATGTGAATATGGATCGCCCAATTAAATAAGCTACTTACGTTTTTTTAGTACAAATTTCAAAAACTTCAAAGGTTTAAAACGCATTTTCTCTTTTTTGAAAGGGTTTTTTATGAATTTTTTTATACAATCTAAATGCTTAATATTGTTTACATACTTTTTATTAAAAGCGCTAACGGTGTTTTTGATTTCAGTCTGATTTTCTTTATCAAGCATCCAATTGATTTTATCTGCCAACTCTTTAATGTTTCCAGATTCTGCCACAAAATTTTCATTCAGTTCACAAAGTATATTCGAAATTTGACTTGCTTTAGTACACAACACAGGAAGGCCAAATTTTAACATTTCGTTGATTCTATTTCTGGCTCCAAGCTGACTTTCATAAATGTTTAAGTCACAAACAATTCCAAGGTCACAAAATTCAATTAAAGATTTCATGTCAAAATAATCAATAAATCCTAAATGAAAAATCGAGTCCGTTAAATTTTTTTTCTTTGCAATCTTCATAAAGTTTTCATATTTTCCATTTCCAAACTCAGAATTTTTTCTTCCGGTTAAAATTAAAATAAGATTAGGATTTTTCTTTTTTGCTAAAGCGAAAGCTTCAATTAAAGCCTCTTCGTCTACCCAATTATTGAATGAACCTAAGAATAATAATTTTTGACTATTTATAGGAGTATCCAAGTTAAACTTTTCTTTGTTATAACAATTATCAAAAGATTTAGTTTGTGAATTTTCTATAACTTCCACTAAATTTTTTGAAAAGTTTTTATATCCAGATCCTCCCACTAAACTTAATTGACCTATAACAGAATTTTTTTGAGCCAAGCTAACTGTAGTAATTAAATCCGCTTTTTTTAAAATCTTTTTTTGCCTATGTTTTAAAATTAAATAACGTAAATCATTTTGTTCAGAAAAGCACTGGGCTTGAAGCTCATAAGCAAAAGTACCATTTAAATCACAAATTCGATAAAATTTACCAGGTATTTTGCATGCTAGAAATGAAGTATTATTGTTTACTGAAATTAAAATATCAAGATTTAACTTCTTGATAGCTTTTTTACAATCTTTAAAACTCTCAAAAAAACTAACACCTTCTATTTCAGG
>Ga0181590_10002606_pt1 | contig 15226 bp, 16 predicted proteins | sample 071ome_34_FD_132446 | JGI IMG/M metagenome (GOLD analysis project Ga0181590, IMG submission 132446) | Coastal salt marsh microbial communities from the Groves Creek Marsh, Skidaway Island, Georgia - 071411BT metaG (megahit assembly) | ecosystem: Environmental > Aquatic > Marine > Intertidal... | reverse complement strand
CTTCAATCTTGAACTCTTCTGGATATCGCTTGCTGCTCATAAACACCTCTCTGATCGCCATTTTGTGAGACTGAAAGGTGTCTAGCAAACTGGGGGCTATTCAGACTGTAGTGACCAGCTAAAACAAAAGTCGCGTCGTACTTATGAGTTTTTCGCAAGGAAGATGATACGGAATTAAACCAGTGAGGTTGACGCATATTCAGGCGCACCGACTTCCAATTGGTGACCAATGGGCCGGCACCAAACTGTGCTGGTTGGCTTCCGAGTACCAAGGGAGTGGCGCTGACCTGTTAGCGTCCTCGCCTGCTAACCTGTAGCCGGCTAGCCCGAGGTGTTGCGAACGGAGCAGGAGGGCAGGCCGGCTAGGACCGGTCAGTGATGATTAGCGTTGGAACCCCACATGTATGCGACTTCACGGTACAGACTCGAGTGCCCGGCTTACGGCCTTCTCGGATATCAGAAGTGTTCACATTAGCGTCGATCAATCTCTGATGAGTGCTTTCAATATCCTCTGTTTTCAATGCTATTCCCCACAACTCGTCTTGCTCATGCGCAGTTTCTGATGCGATGACTTCAATACTCATCGAACTCGCGCGAAAAAAGAGCTGCGTTCCACCCCATTCGGGCACATGCTGCTCTAACGCGAGCCGAATCCCCAGCTGATCGCCATAAAATCGCTTTGCTGCGCTCGCGCTACTCGTCTTCACGACAACATGATCTACACCACAAATTGCGCCGCCTTGAGTAATAGCGGCCTCCGGCAACTCGGAGGCCGGGTCGTGTTGGACGCAGAACGAAAAAATGCCCCGAGCGGCTGTCGGGTCCCAGAACACGTTATGCCAGTGACGCGCAGCCCCTGAAATCTTGTCGATACCGGAGCCCGCCACAGGATCCGACACCGCCAAACCGCTGGCTCCGGCATGCGCAACAAAAGCCTCGACATTTGGTGTGCCAAAAACCAGGCCTCCCAGGCACTCGCCCTTGTTCTCTAGTATCTCCGTCACGATATCTGCGGCCATTCCCTGGCCCGCTGCCGCAAGTAACTCGATGTAGATGTTATCGAGTTTAAATAAGGTATTTGCCGTTCCATGATCTGGGTGCGACCCCTGCCAACTCGGACGACGACCAAGCAAAAGGGAGTAGTCGCTTGTTGCACGCTCAAGGTCTTGAACAACAATAATCACATGGTCAATTTGGGTTTGGGCCGTCACAGCTGTCTCAATCGGCTGCGAGCTGAATTTGAAGTCGGCCAGAACTCGTTCGCCAAATGGTGCCGACTTTCTCGCCCCCCCCCCCTGAGGCTCGCCGCTTCTGGGTCAGACTGTGCCAATTCTGAGTCTTGATAGGCTGCCAGGGCTGTGACGCAGGCGCGAGCCTTCATCAATTCCTCCTCAATATTTGTTTTGTGCCCACGTTTGAGGTGTTTGAGGATGCTCTCTTCGATGACGGCTTTCTTCATTGCGCGTTCCCATTAACAAAGTTGCGCCTGGCAATCGTTTAGGTATCGACAAGGATGCCACGCATCATATCTTTTTTGGAGAAACTGCCTTAGGGTAAAGAGAGACGACCCATCGCCACATTAAGGAGACGCTCATGAAATTACTGCTAATGGTATTAGTGACGGCCTTACTGGCCAACCCGATTGCCCGGGCGGGGCATCACGAAGGAGATCAAGCCGCTATTGGCGTCCAGATTTTTGACGACGGCCGGTCTGTACCGTTGGTGGCGGGTGCACAGTCCAACGTGGCGCTGTGGCAAGAATATATTCAGGCGCATAACGACCGCGACTTTGCAAAGATTGCGGCGATGAATGCAGACGATTTTTCAGCAATTGTGCCAACGGGGGAGCGTGTAACGGGCTCTGAGGGCCAGGCCGAATTCTTGAAGGCATGGATTGCCGAGTCCAATCCTGTTTGGAAAGTCATGTACGTGGTCGCCAACGATGGTGAGAACACCGAGGGAGAAATGGAGGAATGGCTTTCGACGGGGCAGATGATTACCTCAACCGATGCCGAAGGTAACCAGACCGCCGAATACCACAGCATCGATGTCAAACTGGCATCCGGTAAGGTCCAGCGGGTATATGTGGCGGCAATGCGGGTGTCGTCTGAGTAAGCGACTTCTCGATGAAGCAGGGAATCAAGCTTGGCGGCGTGGCCACCGCGGCCCGCATCCTGAATCGGGTCAAGGTGACTGCGTCTGATCATCTACTCAGCGATATGGCGGGGCTGGACGCAGGCCTGGCGCTGCAGGTCATTGATGAAATGACCCGTTTTGAGGAACTCGCCGCTGCTGATACCCGTAGCCTCCAAAGGCTGGTTCGTGAGGTCGAGGCCGGCGTATTGATGGTTGCGTTAATGGGCTGCCACAAACCGGTTCGCGATGCTTTTTTGAGTAGCATGTCCAGCCGAGCACGCGAGCGCTTTGTTGACGATATGAATAATATTGGCGCCACGCGCAGAAGCGATATTGAGGTTGCTCGCAAGGAGGTGGTGCGCTGCGCCAGACGTCTATCCGAGGCGAAGGAATTTGCATTGCCCTCAGAGGATTACGTTCGTTAAACGTTAATTGCGTTTTGGCCTGTGGCGCTGTGCTGCGGCCGGCTCACCATTGATGAGGCGTAGTCTCACCACTCCATAATTGATTACCGAGGTAGTTTTCCGATGAATGATTTGATTCTTCAGCCGGTTCTGTTCATGGGAGCGCTGAGCCTAGTGGTGATGCTTTTGATGTACATCACGCGCATTCCAGCCGCTAAAGTGCTTGAGGCGGAGGGTATAGACCTGCAAAAACTGTCACACCCAGCGTTGTTGGGTGGGGTTTTTCCCAGCAAGGTCGAGCGTGTGGCCGATAACTACAACCACTTGTGGGAGCAGCCCACCCTTTTTTACGCCATCGTGCTGGTGATTTGGGCTCTGGGGCATACCGACTCCACTCACCTTTTTGCCGCCTGGGCCTATTGCGGCCTAAGGTTGACGCACTCCTTAGTGCAAATCACCTTTAATCATGTGTGGGTGCGCTTTAGTCTTTTCATGATGAGCTGGGTTGCGCTGGGGACCATGTTGGTCAGAGAGATCCTGGCGGCTGTGATTTTTTAAGGCTCGATATGGTCATCAGGGCATGCCATCGAGTGGCTTTAATCGCTAAATAGAAGTTTCAGCGCCGACCGTTATCATTCCAGCGATAGGCCGTAAGCTGGGAAATACCCACCAACCGCGCGGCCTCACTCAGTGTCGCGCCACCCTCAATCAGTGCGTGCAATGCTTTGAGCCTCCTGTGGTGCTCCAAATCGTAGATTTGCGCAGTAGTCATCTCGGCTTGCTCATTTACAACCGGCGCGCCAGACCTTAATTGCCTCAGTTTTCGTTCTAAGAACTGCGTAGAGACTGTGGGGTGGCCACCGAAGTGGCTAAATCCAAACATAATGGGGAGGGGCTCTTAGACCTAGAACTCAATTTACTGTGCCCGGAGACAATTGGATCAGCCCGAGCCGCCGCACAGGAAGTCAAATGATGAGCGGGGCATCCTCTATCGCCACCAGTTCATGCACGACAGACAGCGCCGACAAGAGGTCTCGGTCGTCTCGGCATCGTTCCCAGGCGCATAGTTGACGAATGATCTGATCTTTGAGCAATTGCTGTTCCATCGCCAGCAAGGTGTCGCGTAGGTGATCTGAATGCATGATTCCCCCGATGCCTCAAGGCACATTTTTTCGTTATGGCGCCAGTGTAACCGACTTTCAAAGCCCGAGTTCGTTACTTGAAACTGCCCTCGCCTCGTAACCCGGGGGGTGAGTGAGGCCACACAGTGGTAGCCAGTCGCAAAGGTATTCGCGCCGACTATGGACGCAAAAGGCTGGCCTCAGGGTCTGATACCGTAGCTCCTTGCCAGCGCCACAAACTCGTCTGAATTAGCGAACCCTGACAGTACTTCTGAGCGAGCTTGACCCTCAGCGAGCTTCCCAAGCCACCCCAGCATGCCCTGATCATCCGCCGTTCTGCCGAAAAGGCCTGATAACACGTCTCCACGAAGGGGACGTCTGAGGTATTTTGCCTTTGGTACTCACTCGATAAAAAGAACGCCCGAGCGATATCGCCACCCGAGGTAGAGCCTGAGGTGAGCGTGCCGACCCAATGCTCGAAGCCTATCTGATCGGGCTGTCTGCCCAGAACCAGCGTGTAAAAACGCTCAAAAAACGCGAGTGCGCGCTCGGTATTAACGGTTTCCAGCCGGATGTAAAAATTCGCTGAGGGTTCGCTTTCGCCAATAGCTGTGTGCGCAACGGCGCTGCAGGTGTAGCTGATGCCGGGCTCCAGCGGCCCAATGGACACAGACTGGAACACACTGGATGCAGTTAAATCACTTGCAGAGGGTGCGGAACAACTTATCGAATAGGCATCAACTCGCACCCCCGACTCGTTCACCTCAGCCAGCTGCACCGTGGCTTTGGATTTACCATAGGTGGTGACGCTCTCAGAAACCGATAGCCGCTTTAGCAGCCGCGTGGTCGTGCTGCCAAAGCTGCCCGACTCAATATCGCCATACCGATCGGCATAGAGCGGGATGGCAATGACCGGTAGGCCCACGATGTCGGTGTCTTGCGAGTAATTGGTGCTTACAGTAATGCGCCGATCTCGCGCCGCACTCCCTTCGCGTTTGGAGGCCATCCTCAGTGCGTTAATGGGCTCGGTTAAAGACCCCGCGAAGGTTTGGGTAAGCCATGAAGGGGAGGCAAACGCAGGTGAGCGCTTGTTCGAAGTAATCAGCACATTGGTGCTCGCACACAGCGTAACGCTTCCGGCATTTTTAAAACCGCCCAGCGTGGTGTTCTCGCCAACCTGTGTAACATCACAGGACTCTGAGCGATCGGAATTCCAGGGCTCGGAGAATGGCCCGAGTAGCGATTCGTTGTCGGTATGCAGATGCTTGGTCGGCATGGTCACAATCCAGGATTGCGGTGCAGAGCTGCTCGCTATGGTGGGGAGTTGTGCGGTGATCAGGGTGCTATCCAGCACCGCAGACAGCGCCTCTAAACCCGACGCTGCAGTTTGTGTGATCACCGTGCCATCAATGGTTTGCTGAAAACTGAGTGATCCTCTAGCGAGACCGGGAGTCCATGTACTGGTGGTTCTGGTTGTTTTTGAGTTATAGCCGTGGTGTTCGGCTCGGGTTCGGTTGCGGGCGAAGCCGTCTATGGCGATGGCCTGATAAGACACGGTACCGCCGCCGCTCTCAATGACCACAGTGCCACTCAGGCCACCCCCACGCCAGGGGAGCGCCTCGTCCGTGGGGTCGGCCAACTAGTCGCCATCTTCACCTTCAAAACGACTCCAAGCCTGCACCAGGCTCTCGCAGTTACGCTCAACGGCGGCGCGGCCCTTCACGCTCTCTGATGGGTGCCATTGCTCCATCTCGATCACTTCAACGCTGCCAGCCTGCTCGCGCTCTTCACCCGAGAAGCTGTCGCTTGTGCCTTCGTAGTGCGCTTCCGCAGACCCGTCCCAAAGCATGGAGCGCATTGATATCCACCAGCTATGAAACTGCGGCACGGTACAGGTATCGGTCGTGGGCTTTATCACAGCGCCGGAGCCGTCGCGTTTAATGCCAAAAGTAAATGCCGATCCCGTAGCGATATATGTCGCCCATCCAAGCCCTTCTCGGCCGGCCAGTCCCTCTCTGACAGAAATCCCAACCGCTTTTACATAGTCGGTAGGGTTATTGATTGTGATAAGCGTGACGTCTCCCTCGATCGCCGAGTAATAGGGAACTAACAACACTTCCCCCTCTCCCGTCGGGGAGATCCGCATGGCGGCATGGGTGGGGTGTGCGAGGCAGCAAAACAGGGCTGTCCTCGCCAAGGCGCTAAAGATCGCAGGCAGATTCACGTAGCACGTTCCTTATGCTGGATAATTTGCAAGGCAACGCAAAGAATATTTGTGTCGCTGTCCTATACCAATCAGACAAAGTGACCAGATTTTTCGTGGTGTGTTACGGTGTTCATTGCCGTGTAACAGCCGCATCAAAGCTGGAGCCAGTATTTATGCGCAGGTCTCGTTTCGCCCGGTTATGCAGAGTGCTTGTAATGTGCATAGCCGGCTTGCAAGCCCAAGCGATATTTGCCGCTGAAAAATCGATTGATCTGTTGTCAGGCAATGGCGCTGAGGCTGAATTTAAGGCCGTGTTTGTAGAGGCGCCTACCGAGCTCACCCTGTTAATCAATCATCCCGCTAATCCCCGAGCCTTACTGAACCTCACTCGATACTCCCCATTTAGCGCTTCCCGAAAAGTATGGGTGGATGGCAAAGCGCTCCCCGCGGAGCAGTACGGAGTGGACCACATGTATTACAGAGGGAAGATTGTGGGTAGCCCGGATTCGTATGCTTTTATCACCGTAAAGGAACAGGGGAGTCAGGTTGAGTTATTGGTGGGTTATGGCGCCAACATTGTGAAAGGTATTTGGCAGGGGAAAGGCGTCAACTGGCGATCTCCACCTGATAGCGAGGCGCTAGAGAGAGCGAAAAAAATTCCGGCCCCCAGCTATCCCGATTACGAGGTCCCTCCAACCCGCAAGCCGCCCCCCAATGCCAAGCCCGCCCAATCAAAACAGAGAGGGTTACCACTTGACGAGGCTGACGGTGCTGTTCTAAACGCACCCAGTACCACTATTACTATCGATCCGAACAAGGGCTGGCACGGACCCTACGCATTAGAAGTGCCAAGTGGAGCCACTTACGTAGGGGCGATGAGCCGAGGTCCCGCCAGTGCAGAGGTCTACGTATCGACGGACTCTAACCCTGCGAGTGTGTGGGAACAGCTGACCTATTGTGAAGGTGATAAGTGTTTTATCGCTGATCCTGACGCCAGAACGTACTACCTGTCGGTTTACCTCTATGATGAGGGTGGTAATACAACGGTTGATTTTGGGTACGGAACCCCGCTGGCCTCCGACGACCTCTACCTGACAACAGTTGCAGTAGAAATTGACAAGGGTCTATACAACCAACTGGGTTCAGCAAGTGCAGCGAACAACTACATCGCACAGCTCTTTGCCTACAACAGCGTGGTGTATGAGCGAGAAATCAAAACCAGACTGAAAGTGGGTGATATCTTTTTGCTTACGGCAGAATCCAACCCGTACACCGATACAGATTCCACTGCAATCAGATTGCCTGAAGTCCGGGATTATTGGCGGGCCAACCGCACCGAAACGGATCGATCACTCGTCGCTCATTTATCCTCGGCTTTCGGCGGGGGAAGGGCCTACACAGACGTTTTGTGTTCGCACAGATGGGGGTATTCAGTCAGTGGTGTTGATGGGGAAGCGCCCACGGATCAGGTCAAAATTAATTGGGACGGCAAGGTCAACGCACATGAAATCGGCCATAACTTTGGGTCAAGGCATACGCACTGTTATGCCGGTATCGAAGGAAATAGCTCCCCTATTGATGCCTGTTATGTTGACACAAGCGACACCGAGCAGTGTTTTCAGGGCACTACCAGTTTGCCGGGCGCCGCCACTTTAACAGGAGGCTCTATCGGTGGGCGGAACGGCACTATCATGAGCTATTGTCACCAATTTGAGCCGGAGTCCGGCGAATGGGGAGGGGGTAACACCAATATCGCCAACACATTGGGCATGAACCACCCCTATGGAATCGAGCCGGATCGAGTGTCGACCCTGATGGCGAGAAAAGCCGCCCAGCTGGCGGCAGTATCGACCCAGTGTTTGCCGAAGCTTAGTGAAAGTAACTACACCTATATTACTATTACTGTCTCCGCCACGGCCGGGACGGGTGGAACAATATCACCCGGCAGTGTCAATGTAGTGTCGGGTTCAACCACCACTTTTACGGTAACGCCTGATACCGGCTACGCAATCGGCTCCGTAACCGGCTGTGGCGGGTCGTTGAACGAAAGCGTCTACACCACCGGGGCGATCACAAGCGCTTGTACCGTTACCGCTTCATTCTCGCCGTCGATGCCAGCGCTGGCGAGTGGGGTGCCGGTAAGCGACTTGTCTGGGTCTGCAGGGGGCACTCGTGATTACTACGTGGACGTACCTGCTGCTACCAGCTCGCTGAGAGTGGCTCTTAACGTTGTAGATGGGGACCCCGACCTTTATGTCGATACCATTTTTCCTCCGAGAACTAATGGCGATGGAGCCTGTAGCAGTTGGCAAGACGCAGGCATTGATGAACTATGCGAGCTTACCGACCCCGCCGCGGGACGCTACTACATTCGCATCGAGGCATTTAAGGATTATTCAGGTGCTACACTCACCGCCACCCTCGTGGCCTCCTCGGCCTCAGCCACCGCTTTTGTGGAGCGCCTTTATACGAATATTTTGGGCCGCCCGAGTGATCCTGATGGGCTGGCTGCCTGGCTGAATGTCATCAATACCCAATCTGCGGCGGCGGTAGCGCAGGGATTTTTGAACTCTGCGGAGTTCCTCAATAAGAATTTAGATGACTCCGCTTTTGTCGACATCCTGTACCGCACCCTGTTTGACCGAGAAGGCGATGCCGGCGGGGTAGCAGTTTGGATGGATCAGCTCACCGCGGGCAAGCTCCGTGAGATGGTGATCTGGGGCTTTCTGAGAAGTGCGGAATTCAAAAATCTGGCAGATAGCTTTGGCGTGACAGCCCTCAATGCGGCGGATGAGTCTGCCTATGGCATCCGGGCGTTTGTAGAGCGTTTTTATACACTGGTACTGGGCAGGCAGCCTGACAAGGGCGGCTTTTATAACTGGGTGTCAGCCTTGACCAATGGTAGCTATGCGGGTGGTGACATTGCCAAAGCATTTTTCCTGTCGCCGGAGTACCTGAATCAAAACACCAGCGATGACGACTTTGTGAATACCTGTTACCGGGCTTTCTTTGGCAGGGAGGCTGATGCGGGGGGTAAGCAGGGCTGGATGACGGCTTTGGGTCAGGGTCAGAGTCGTGAGTATGTGTTGGATGGGTTCATTGGCTCGGCCGAGTTTGAGGCGTTGGCGGCTAGTTATGGCATCAAGGCGTCCTCTAATACGCTGAAACCTGAGACTCGCTCTGATACCACTGTCGAAGGTACGGACAACGCTACTCGAGAGGTGTCAGCCGACGCTAGATCAGCGGTGGTGGAACCGATTCCGGTTTTGCCCCTCATGAGTTTTTTGACCCTGAGCGGCTTGATGACATTGTTAGTGCGTAGCAGATTAAAAGCGGCACGCTAAATCAGGTCAGGACGCGTTGGTTCCAGCGTTATTCGCAAATCTGTATCTGGGCTTGCAGAACCTGACATCTGCTTATGGGGTTGAATTTTGGTTGTCCTGAAGGAGAATCAGCCAGAGCTGACCGATAATGATGAATAGCGAACCAGCGGAGAGCAGAAACGGGTCGATATAAAGCTGTTCATTAAAAACGAATTCGCCTTTGGAGATTTTGACCCATCCCATAAAGTTTTGATTAACGGCAACAACCGCCCCTAGAAACCCGATGACTGACGCTACGTAGCGCACCACCCAATGGGCAGAGAAGGGCAGAAGCATGAGCAACCCAAGCACCAAAATCACGGTGCGTTGAACCCGGCAGTAGGGGCAAATGTAAACGGTGCCGGCAAATTCCATTGCCCATGCCCCTGCGCCGATCAGAACAGCGATTAGACCAAACAACCGCCGGTGTTGTCTCCAAAAATTGAAGTCAGAAAGATTAATGTTATTTACTCCGGCGGAGTTCGGTGACTCGTTGCCTTAGTCTAGTATCGCTCTGCAGATTTTCAAGACTCGTACTCGCCGCGCGCTAGTCCTAGCCCAGCACTCTATTGGGTTATTGACATCTCCAGCATGCACTTGTCGAAAGCTCACCCGACCATCTTCGAGACTTCTATCAAGCTGTCGAAGGAAGGTCAGCGCTCGTCAGTCAGGGGAGAGCGGTCGGCCCAAACGGGCTAAGACCTGAGGCATATCGAATATGAAAATCGTGGACACCTTGCTAAAATCACCCTCGGGCGCTGACTAGTACAGTGTTTTTTGGAATAGCGACTTTTGATTTGAGACAGTTGGTGGGAAAGATACCGAGCCTTCCTGCTCTATCAAGGTGCTCGATGCCGCATACACAATTGCAGTCATTCTTGTCAGCCGAGAACCGAACCGGCTCCGAAGAATCACAAGTATCTGCCCTGATTTCGACTCTGAAGCTGAAACACCAAAACAGACTTTGGAAAATAATTTTTGAGGGAATGGTTGAGCAGAATGATGCAAGAGGAGGCACATTAGGGCTAAATTCTTGAGTCACGCCACAGCTCTCTAAAAAGTCGTCCATAGCCTACGAGTTGAAACCACACCTTACTGAATAGGAGTAAAAAAGAAATATTGGAACTTGGAAATTAAAGCGAGTGGAAATGCCTGCTATGAGAGCTAGTTCCCCAGCAAGCCTTAGCACAAAAGCGAAATGAATCTGAGCCTTAAAAGGTCAAGTGCACTACTGAAAAGAAATTTCCTTTAACCCGAGAGCTAGTATCCTTGGGTCGCTACCGAGTCCTAGATCAGCAGGGCTTACTGCGTCGGGAAAACGAAACTCCATAGTAAAACTGTCTGACGAAGCCACTCTCGTGGCATCAAGTATCCTCAGTTCAAGGCTGTTGTCGATTGGGCGGTGTACCGTATCCGAAAAAACTTGAGTTCCGTTTATGCTAATTTCCACTCTCTGGCCTGGATGGGAGTTGTGAAGCAAAGCATCAAAGGAGATAAATATGCTCTGCACTGATGCGGTTGCAATGGGCAAAAAAATGAAGGAAACCTGTGAATCTGACCATACACCCCATGGCTCTGGGTAAGACCAACCTGAAAGCAGATATACAAGATCGTTTGATCCAGAAGTAAACTTTAAGGTGCGACTATGATTGATAGGTGGGTAAATTTGATCAAAACTAATCGGAAACTCACAACGCTCTTTGTGTTCCTCCGAATACATCAACCAGTAGCGCTCGGCATCAAACCACGGGTGATAGTTCAGTCTCTTTCTAGGGTCCACAAGCCTTGAGATAGGAGCTCTCGGCAGATAATAATCTTCAAAACAACCTACTAACTTTGCTCGGTCCCACGCCGAAGAATAATCGCTCATATCTTGCGCAATTACTTTGTTGGTGAGAAACGACATAGCTCCACATGCAGCGATAATAGAACTTATTATGGTGATTTTTGACTCTCGGAACTGCTTAAAATGCAGGGCCCAGAAAACTAGCGTAGCGCAAATGAGGCCAAAACCTAAAAAAGAAACTCTGCTATCCAGATAAACGCATGAGTGCAGATTATCACACCAGTCCTGATATTTTTCCGTTAATGCCAAAGGCGCAGTAATGAAACCTGCGATCAAAAGACCGGAGGTGGCGAAAACAGCTGTCTCGCCCGAACGTAACTCTTTGCAAAAAATCTGGCCAGACAGGCAGTATTTGGAAACATAAAAAGTGGAAATGAAAATAACCACCACTGAAGTGATATCTAGAATTCCGATATTCCGGACGTAATTTAGGATTGATAAGCTGTTTCGAAAAAATGACGCAAATGAAGTGCCACCATAAATATGGCCAAATAACGTCTTCGCAAATAAAGCACTGTTAAAATCGTCAGGAATCTTGTTGCCGTCATAGGATGAGGGGAAAGCAAATCGAAAACCAAAATATAGGGCAAGAAATATGAATAAGGGGCTGGCATCTACTAAAAAAAATTTAACGTTAAAACTGTGATTCGAAGCATTTTCGGAGGTAGTATTTTGAAAAAAAATCTGGACGGTCCGGCTAAAATATTCTGAAGCAACCAGTGATGCTCCGAATAAAAAACCATACTCACCAAACATCACGCCACAAAAAAATAATAGAAGTAAGGAATACTCTTGAGCGCATTTTTTTTCTGGCGGCGTTCGTCTTAGGCGACAGAGTCCTATTCTGGAAACAAGAATGATAAACAAAGGTAGAGAAACAGAAAGAGGATAACTATTCGGAGCTAGATGATGAAAGTCGAGCGGATGAAAGGAAATTAGAAGGATGGAGATAAAAAAGACGATATTTTTCGAGAAAGCTTTAGCATACAAAAAAGAAGCCCAGACCCCAATCAAAAAAAAGTTTGAGAAATAAAGAAGCGTGTAAAAGAATCTGAATGAGTAGTTTTCAGCGTAATGCGCGCCGAGTAAAGCAAATGGCAGGTTGACAAGATTCCCGATCCTTCCCTGATCCATCGACGCCGCCTTGATCCAGTCCCAGGAGGCGTCCCAGCCAATCATCATTAGGTGATGGAACTGGATATCGTCAGCCGTCAGTCGATACCCAACTAGAAACGGCTGCAGGTGCATTAGGACGATAATAAAAAAAACGATAAGGAGCAGTAGTCCTTTTGGGATCTTAAATATTGCCCACATAAAAAGCCTTTGTTCTAGTCAACAAACACCCGGTTATTATTCGTCCAATTCTCGACGCAAGTTTTCCTGGCGCTTGTCATGAAGTTTGAGGAGGTCAGAGAAGCGACAATATATAAGCCATCAACCTTTAATTTCTTAAGCTCGCTCAAGGTGGTGTTCGCTCACTTCGTTCAAAGGCCCACAGCCTGCTGCACAAGAAAGTTATCAGCGGGATCGCGGTGGCAGATATAGTGGCTGCGGTGAAGGGCTCAAACCAGTTCTTGCTGATAAAGAGTTCCAGTATTGTTGAATTAACTGCTAGTGAAAAAGCCGCAATCATAAACAACCTTAAAAGCGCTCGGTATGGCTTGCCAGGTGAGCGAAATGTCCATAGGTAGTTCCCAAGATACGACATGCCGAATGCTATTAAAAAGGCGATCGTATTGGCTGATAGTACAGTTATGTTGGTTCTGGTTAAGGCAAGCCAGACAATCGCTATATGGATTGTTGTTGAAATTAGTCCGACAAGACCAAAACGGGCCCCAGTGATGGCTTCTTGCTTTAGTCTTTTATATGTAGCGTCTTGCTGTTCTATCACTTTGAAACTTGCTATTTTTCTTATTGTTCCGCGGGTTTTCTTGCCAGAACAAGCGCGCTTAAGCCTGCGACTCGATTATGTAAAAAAAATGACGTCTCAGCTTTACAAATCGCCGACAGTGCTCTGTTAATGAAAGCGTTGTGTTGCCTAAGATGAGATTTTGCTGTGCCGCGTTCCTGCCGCAGTAGTCTACGCGCGACGCGAAATGCGGCCGCCAGGGGAAAGATAATGCCAAAATAATAGGCGCCCGACATTACCTCTAAGTTCGCGTTTTGAACGACGCTTTCTATCTGTTTTAGCCGATACCGTCGCTTATGCTCAAGAAAGATATCGTGGTCGCTCCACAGAAGTTGAAAGGCTGGTACGGAAATCAAAAATTCCGCTCCTTGCGGAGCTTTTTTTGAATACTCCCTAAGGAGGCCAACGTCATCTTCTACATGTTCTAGTACGTCCAATAACAGAACCAGATCAGCATTTGTTTTGTCAATCGAGCGTCTAAAATAAATTGGCTTCCCCGCTATTCTGGCATCTTTGTCGGTTGTGTAGTTTGTATCTATGCACCACGCCTCTCCCACTGTGGTATTGGTCAGAAGCATTTCAGAGAAAAAGCCTGATCCTGAACCTATGTCTAAAACAATGGAAGGGTTGGAGCCTTTTAGCAGGCGCGCTACGGCCAGGCCTTTAGATCTGTAGTACCAATGTTTTTCGATATTTGCGCCGAGAAGATCGGTTTCTCTGAGGTCCATTGCTCAACTCTCTCCCTCATAGATATTTTTTATGAGATAAACAGGGCGGCGTTTGGACTCGATGTAGGTCCGTCCAAGGTATTCCCCCATTATTCCTATGCCCATGAGTTGCAACCCGCCAAGGAATGTTACCGCAACCATAGTTGACGCGTATCCCGGAACGTCCGCCCCCTTGATGAACACCGTAAAAACAATGAACATGGCAAATAAAATGGACGTGAAAGCAACAACCCCTCCAATGTAGGTCCAAATCCGCAAAGGGCTGGTGCTAAAACTTGTTATGCCCTCAAGTGCAAAGTTCCATAGCTTCCAATTGTCGAACTTTGTGTTGCCAGATAGCCGCTTGGGCCTTTTGTACTCCACCACTGCCGTCTTGAATCCCACCCAAGCCATAAGCCCCTTCATAAACCGACTAGATTCTGGCAGTGATTTGACGGAATCGACAACAGAGCGGTCCATTAGCCTGAAATCGCCCACATTCTCGGGGAGCGCTGGCTTGGAAATTTTGTTATGAATTCGGTAAAACAAGGTAGCAGATGTCCGTTTGAACCATGTATCCGCATCCCTGTTTATGCGCTTGGCAACCACGACATCGTATCCATCGCGCCATTTTTCGATCATTTCAAGTACCAGCTCGGGTGGATCTTGCAAATCTACGTCGATTGGAACTACGACGTCGCCTGAGCATAAGTCCAGGCCTGCAGTAAGCGCCGCTTCTTTTCCGAAGTTCCGGCTTAAATCAACAACACAGATTTCATGGAATTCTTTTTGAAGCTCTAGAAGCCGTATAAGCGTATCGTCGTTGCTACCATCATTAATAAAGATGATCTCCAGATTAATAGCATCGTACTGTTTGAAAACCGCCCTAACTCTGTCCACGAATTTGCAGACCATCTCAGCCTCATTAAAAATGGGCACGACGAATGACAGCTTTACGCTTTTTGTTCCGCTCTCATTTGCAAATTTTTGCTCCGCGCAGGTATCTGACATGAGTTCTCCTCTGATACATCCTCGACGGTAGGGGTTAGTCGGCACCTTCTAGACTTTTCTGCGACTCGTCTGCAGCCGGCTTGGGTGAGTAGGCGAAGTAGTTGGCCCACCAAAACTTGAATCTGGGACCAATCGATTGTGAGGACCCTAGATATCCCGTTGCGGTCACTCTAAGTTGAAGACTCACATGGCGTTTTTCGGACGATGATTTTCGATTTCAACCTGTCCGAATCTATCCCGAACCTTTCTGCCCTACAAGAAGTATCGCGCGGGATAACTGTAAGAGTTGCAAACAATTTTCTCAACACAAAACCAAACCCGCTCCCAGTGTAAGTACCCCGTAATTAGGCCTGTAGGTTTCTAGAGTTTTCCTGCGTCATTTTGGCCATCAGATACTCAACAGGCGCCATGTCCTGCAGCGCATCATTTGGCCGTTCTTCGTTGTGTTTGGTCATCCAGTAGCTAGTGATATCCCGCACTTCAGACAGACTGCGGAACAGATAAAGATCCAGGACCTCGTCGCG
>Ga0181590_10002603_pt1 | contig 15239 bp, 12 predicted proteins | sample 071ome_34_FD_132446 | JGI IMG/M metagenome (GOLD analysis project Ga0181590, IMG submission 132446) | Coastal salt marsh microbial communities from the Groves Creek Marsh, Skidaway Island, Georgia - 071411BT metaG (megahit assembly) | ecosystem: Environmental > Aquatic > Marine > Intertidal... | reverse complement strand
GTGACTTGCAGAATCCCCCTAGCGGCCCTCCGATTCATTCCTTATAGCTGCCAATCACTATCCAGAGGACAACTGGGTTAACAACAACCACCGTCTAGGCCACCAGTACAGACGTTAAAGTTAAAGGAATGGTATAATGAAAGCTAGAGGAATAGCTATAATCGATCTAGAAATTGAGGGGGGCTTCCGAGAAGCTGCTGCTGAAGAAGAAGCATTAGAGAAACTGATTCGTGAATACTGTGAAAAGAACCCACGGGTAATTACTTATCAATGTGAACTCAGAGAACGCAGAGGTGAGGCTGGTTCTGTAGACCTGAGTAAAATGAAATTCAGAGCCAACTAACACTACTCACGTAAAGAAACTAATTAGCCCCTTCTGCAAAGTTGGGGCTTTTTTTATTTCACTAATTGGTCTAATATAGCACTCTATTAATTGTTAATGGATAGCGAAGAATGGACCAATCACTTCTTAAAAGCTGCCTTAACCACTCATTCTATGAGGAAAATAAGGCAAAACTTCGAGCATCACTGTTCGACGAGACTATGAAAGATGTATTCGAGACAATTATCTCGATGCACGATAAGTTTGAGAAGGACATTACGCCTCTTGAACTATTTACTTACTGGAAGTCTAAAAATCCTACATCGACTGGTTCGTGGTCGGCTGAGATTGAAGACCTAGTAAATTCTATTTCCAATGCTGATGACATAGACAGTGCCGTTGCTACTGACGTTATAGAGACACTCTGGCGGCAGCACATTGGTCTAGACATTGCCCAGCTAGGTATCTCCATGTCCGAGGGGGATGCCTCTGCAATGGACAAGCTGAATACTCTCTTGGACCGTGTAGCAGATGGATACCTACCAGATAACTTTAATGACTACATAGTCACAGACGATATCTACGAGCTATTAGCTACTGTATCAGACGACAATAGATTTAAGTTTAATATCGAGACCCTGAGTAGAAATGTATATGGCATTGGGCGCGGAGAGTTCGGTGTCATTGCAGCATACTCCAACGTAGGTAAGACTGCATTTGCTATTAGCCTATGCGCTGCACCAGACGGCTTCTGCCAGCAAGGTGCCAAGGTTGGTTACATAGCCAACGAAGAGGTAGGTAAGCGCACTAAGCTACGTGCCATGCAAGCGTTCACTGGTATGACCAAAGAGGAGATGGACTTTGAGCCACAAGCCGCAGCCGCACGGTATGCAGCTATACGTGATCGCCTTATCTTCGTAGATAGTCAGGGCTGGGACATTCAGCAACTCGATGCGTTTCTGAGCCAACAGAAATTTGATGTCGTCATCGTGGATATGGCAGACAAGATCGCACTCACGCAGACTTTTAACTCTGGGCATGAACGCCTGAGAGAATTGTACTACCGCCTACGTGAATTAGCCAAGAAGCACAACGTGGCCTTAATAGGTCTTTCACAAGCGTCTGCCGAGGCAGAGGGAAAGACACGCCTAACGCCAACAATGCTGGAAGGCAGTAAGGTGGGTAAGGTAGCGGAGACAGACATCTTGCTGGGGTTAGGTAAGATGAATGACAAGGAAAACCCTGACGATCCTTCGCGCTGGATTACGGTGATGAAGAATAAAATCTCAGGGTGGCATGGCACAGTCATGTGTCAGCTAGACCATAAGACTTCGCGCTATGAAGTGTGAAGCCAGATTACCGCCACACATTGAACTACAGGTACGACAATTTGGTGTGATGGCTGAGAAAAAACCACAAGAGGTAGCCGCGAGAGTGCAAGAATATAGACGGCCTACCTTTGACGAGCATGGGGAGCCAGACTTTTGAAGAAACTAGTACTAGACTTAGAGACCACCGTCGAGCGTATAGAAGGGCGCATAGATAACAGCCCGAAGAACCCAAATAACAGATGTGTATCGGCCCACTACGGCTGGTTGTCTGACACGACAGTAGAGGACGTACATAATGACGTATGGTATCACAACGAGAAGCCATATCCTGACGGCATAGATCAACTAAGAGAACACCTCGCAGAAGCTGACTTGCTTATCTGCCACAACGCAAAGTTTGATGTAGAGTGGCTACAGGAAATGGGCTTCGACATACCTGCGCAAGTATTCGACACGATGATAGCAGAGTACTTACTAGCCAAGGGGCAGAACAGAGGTCTGTCGCTGAAGGACAGTGCCATCAGACGTAAGACTGAGAGCATCAAGAAATCAGACCTGATTGATGAGTTGTTTAAGAGTGGTACAGGCTTCGAGGCAATGCCACTAGATACGGTAATAGAGTATGCCGAGGCCGATGTCAGAGCCACTGGGGAGCTATACCTCGCGCAGCAAGAAATCTTCGAGCGTGAACACAATCAGAGCCTGAAGAAAGTAATCCCATTTATGAATGAGATGCTGATGTTTCTATGCGAAATAGAAATGAATGGCGTGAAGATAGACATGGACGCTCTACTAGAGGTGGAAAAGGAGTTTGAAGCCGAAAAGGTGGAACTGGAGAAGCGGCTGAGAGAAATCGCTGAAATGGTCATGGGCGACGAGCCAGTAAACTTTAACAGCGGTGTCCACATGACCAAAGTCATCTACTCACGTGAAGTAATAGACAAGGACATACACCGACAGACGTTTAACATATTCACAGACGATGAGGGCAAACCTCTCAGACCACCTTATATGAGTACCAATCAGTTTGTGGATGCTGTTCGCGCAACTACTAAAGTTGTATTCCGCACCAAGGCACACAAGTGCAGAGACTGTAATGGCGTAGGCTCCATTCAGCAATACAAGCAGATCACTCGACAGAAGAATGGTAAGAAGTATCGTATACAAGGTGACCCCTACAAGAACCGTACTAAATGCAAGCCGTGTAAGGGTTTAGGTGCTATTTACGTATCTACTGGGGAAGTAGCGGGGCTGAAGTTATCTCCAAGCTCACCATATGACGCTAGTATCAACGGATTTAAGACTGATAAGGAGACTATTCAGTCATTGATACGTCAGGCAGAGCGTAAAAAGAAAGATATCGCCGTAGAATTTCTCACAAAACTTTCTCGCCTGAGTGCCGTGTCTGTCTACTTAGATAGTTTCGTCGCAGGTATTAAACGAGGTACACGATCTACGGGTCTTCTCCACGCAAACTTTAATCAGTGCATCGCCTCTACTGGTCGCCTTTCTTCGGGCGGCGGTATGTCATTAAATTTGCAGAACCAGCCTAAGAGAGGATTTCCTGTACGTAAGTGCTTTGTAAGTCGGTTCGAAAACGGTCTACTTTTAGAAAGTGACTACTCAGGTCTTGAATTTAGAACGGCTTGTGAGTTGTCGCGGGATGGTCAGGGCATTGCCGACATCATCGAAGGTAAGGACATACACCGACAGACTGCGAGTATCTGCCTACAGAAGTCTCCTGAAGAGGTGAGTAAGGCAGAGAGGCAGGGTCACAAGTGGGCTAGCTTCCAGCCGCTGTTTGGGGGTACGGGCGCAGGTCAACCAGAGCATATCAAGGCATACTTTGACCGTTTCTATGAAATCTACGATGGCATCTACACGTGGCACCAATCTCTTATGACAGGTGCGCTGAAGAATGGCACTGTCGAGACACCATCTGGTCGCCAGTACTTTTGGCCTAACGTCATACGTACTCGAAACAATCGAGTGACCAAGGCTACGCAGATACTGAACTACCCAGTACAGGGCTTCAGTGCAGACCTAGTGCAGTTGGCGTGTATAAGAACTTTTAGGTTATTCAAAGAAAAAGACCTGATCTCAAAGCTGATACTCACGGTACACGATAGCATCGTCGTCGATACTCATCCTGATGAAGAAGAAATCGTCAAAGAAATACTCACAGAGGCGATGACGAAGGTCGGAGAAGAGGCAGAAAAACGATTTAATTACAGCATAGTAGTTCCTCTAGAAATAGAAATAAGTCGTGGGACAAATTGGCTTGATCAAGAGGAATATGCTTGATTGAAGCACTTAACTAATGTATAATGTAAGTCCACTATTGAGGAATTAGTTATGTCAGAACTAGCAGTACAAGAAAATCACTACACAATGGAAGAAATCGCAGCACAACTTGGTGCAGCATCCAAGTCGGGACCGACAATCCCCACTCTTAAAATGAACTATGAACCAGATGATGCCCCATTAGGATCATTCTATCTTAAATCAGGATCGAATAGCCCTGTGAGCAGTCATGTATATGCTACAGAAAATGTACGTATTCGAGCTTTTAGTAATCATATTCAGTATCAACACTGGGATGACAAAGAATTAGTAAATAAAAGCATTCTTCTTAAAAGCCAGCGTGAAGAGGCCCGCGATATGCTGGGCGGTTTTGCCTGTGGTATGCCAGAGTTTGAAACATTGATGGCTATGTCTCCTGAAGAGCGTAAGAAGTATGAAGGTATGGATCGCTACCGTGTAATTCGTGGTCTAATTACGTATACAGGTAAGACCATCGATGGTGATGAAGTAGCCATTGAAAACCAGCCATTCAAGCTGGAGACTAAACGCAAAAACTATGGACCATTCTGGCATGATGTAATCAAGCGTCTACCAAATGGTATGAACTTGTGGGATTTTGAGAGTATTCTGTCCATCGACAAGCGGAAGAACTCTTACGGTAAAACCTATTACGTAATGCGCTTTAATCCACAGTTTGCAAACCCGCTGCCAATGGACCAGATGACGTATGATAGTCTTGCCTACGTCACTAAGTTGGTGACTGATGAGAACGCTCGTATCAACCAAGCCTATAAAGAGGCATTGAATATTGAGCGTGAGGTCGGAGAGGCCGCAACAATAGTAGACAAGGTAGAACAGGCTCTAGACGCAGACGTAGCATAATGGGCGTTGTAGAGAATATGTCTAATGAGGTGTACCACCAGCAAGGTGGTATATCCTCTTCGGCGGTAAAGACAGTATTCAAAAAGTCAGTGGCTCACTGGAAAGGTGAGAAGCGGAAGACCTCTGCGGCATTCGACTTGGGTACGGCGGTCCACGCTCTATTACTAGAGGAAGATCGTGACCTAGTAGTCAAGGGACCAAAGACCCGCAACTCCAAAGGCTTTAAGGATTTACAGGAAGACCTAGAGCAAGATCAGGTATTACTTACGGAAGTAGAATACCACGTGGCTAATCGTATGGCGGCAGAGACTTTAAAGAATAAAGTATGCCACGATGCCCTGAGACACAAAGATCGAGTAAACGAGGTCAGTATCTTTGCCGAGTGTGAAAACACAGGACTTATACTCAAGACGAGACCCGACCTGTACATACCCTCTGAGGGAATTGTCTACGATATTAAGACCACACAGGATGCAAGCCCAAAGGGGTTCGCCTCAGAGTGCTGGAAATACTCGTATCCAATTCAAGCAGCCTTCTATCTTTACGTATGTAATCTTGGCGGTATCGAGGTGGATCGCTTCCACTTCATAGCGGTGGAGAAGTCTGCTCCCTACGTAAGTCATATGCACGTAGTCAGCCCTGAGTTGTTGGTGAAGGCTACGGAGCAAATGCATAAGACTTTGGAGATTATTAAGGAAGCAATCGACAAAGAGGACTTTGGCACAGGGTGGGGCGAATATAGCCTCTTAGAACCCCCTAAATGGCTATAAAAACATCCAGTGCCAAGGCGAAGGGCCGACGACATCAGCAATGGGTTAGAGACCGCATTCTCGCTCTATTCCCAAGGCTGCTCCTCCCTGACGATGTCAGAAGCACTTCGATGGGGGCTGGCGGTGAGGACATTCAGTTAAGTCCCGCCGCCAGACGCCTCTTCCCATACTCTGTAGAGTGTAAGGCTTTCAAGAGTTTCGCCATCTACAAAGTTATGGATCAAGCCGCTGAGAACTGTCCGAAGGGAGCGGAGCCAGTGGCAATTATTAAAGGTGATCGCCAGAAACCCTTGGCTGTCATGGACGCAGAACACTTTTTTAAATTAGCAGGAGCAAAACGTGACAGAAGACCTACCAGAAAATAGCATAACGCTAGTCATTAGCTTGGATGAAGAAGCTGAAACGCTCTCCATTACCTCTGCGCAGCACACTAGTGAAGACTTAGACCCAGAACAAGCTCAGACACTTGTAGACATCTACAATGGCCTCTGCCTAGTCCTAGACGGTGGCATGGATTACCTACGCTTTGTAGGCGGTATTCTGAGCAAACTGGAAGAATACAATAATTCGGAAATAGACTTCGAGCCAGACGACGAACTTCTGGAAGCTATTGCAGATGCTAAAGTAGTTAAATTTCCAAGGAAGCTACACTAATGCATTCAAGAAATAGAATGAATGCTGATAGCTATGTAACTCCAGATATGGTGGAGAAGCCGCCACACTACAACGGTAGCCATATCGAGTGCATCGACGCAATGGAAGCTATGGCAGAGGGCTGCGATATCCCTAGCCACGAAGCCTATTGCTGGCAGAACTGTTTCAAGTACCTCTGGCGGTGGCCCTATAAGAATGGCTTAGAAGACCTGAAGAAGGCGCGTTGGTACTTGGACCGATTAATAAAAAAGGTCGAGGAAAACCAACATGATTTCAAAGGATGATATCGTGGCATTTGAGTATTATGACCACGACAATGAATTAATAAGAGATTCAAATACTTACCTAAACAAGACACCGCTGAATATGGTGGAGCAGTTTGCTCGTATATACGGACAATCTACGGGCCACACTTGGGAGAAGGGTAGCAACAAGGATATGCTGCGCTTCAATCTTCTGGATGAGGAATTTCAGGAAGTAGCAGATGCAAATACACCTGAAAACCTACTGAAGGAATTAGCTGATCTTGTCTACGTAACATACGGTTTCGCAGCCACATTCGGCTGGGATTTAGACGAAGCAGTTCGTCGTGTCCACGCATCCAACATGAGCAAGTTGGGTAGCGATGGGCAACCAATCTATCGAGAAGACGGAAAGGTACTAAAGGGGCCACACTACGCAGCCCCTGACTTAAAAGATTTAGTTTGAGGAGCAAATCAATGATAAAAAACGAATACGGACCAACCCTATCAATTTCTGAGGAAATTCATGCCCAGAAGTACAGGTCTGAGGGGGAAACTTTCCGCGAGGCTATGACACGTGTAGCCGAAGCACTGAAAGATAATGAATCTCATTTCAATAACTTTCGAAATATTCTATATAACCAGCGTTTCCTACCAGCGGGTCGAGTACAGTCGGCTATGGGCGCACCCCGCCGCGTAACCCCATATAACTGCTTCGTTTCTATGACTATCGAGGACAGTATGGAAGGTATTATGCAAGCCGCACGTAACGCAGCCAAGACTATGCAGCTTGGTGGCGGTATTGGCTATGACTTCAGTACTCTACGTCCACGTGGCGCACTCATACGCAGCCTAGATAGCCGCTCCAGTGGCCCAATGAGCTTCATGGGCATCTTCGACGCAATCTGTAAGACAATTAGCTCTGCAGGACACCGTAGAGGCGCACAAATGGGTGTCCTACGTGTAGACCATCCAGATATTGAGCAGTTTATTCGCGCAAAGAACAATAGCACTGAGCTTACGCAGTTTAATATCTCAGTCGGTGTCACAGACGCATTTATGAAGGCAGTCAAAGAGGATACTGAGTTTGACCTAGTCTTCGAGGGGCGTGTCTACAAGACAGTTTCCGCACGTGCGTTATGGGACGACATTCTACGTAGTACGTGGGATTGGGCAGAACCGGGAATCCTGTTTATTGACCGTATTAATCGCAAGAACAACCTACACTACTGCGAGAAGATTGCAGCGACTAACCCCTGTGGTGAGCAACCCCTGCCGCCAAACGGTGCGTGTCTACTAGGGTCGTTCAACTTGGCTAAGTACGTAGTGGAGCATGAGGGCAAATACGTCTTCAACATGAACCAGTTACGCAATGACATTCCTCACGTAGTACGTGCAATGGATAATGTGGTGGATCGTGCCACGTACCCTCTACCTGAGCAGGAGCAGGAAGCTAAGAGCAAACGCCGTATGGGTCTGGGTGTTACTGGCGTAGCTAATGCCATCGAGGCACTGGGCTTTGAGTATGGCAGTGAGCCTTTCCTACGTACCTTAGAAGAGATTATGGGGGTTATTAGGAATGTGGCGTATCGTACTTCTGTGGAATTGGCTATTGAGAAGGGTCCGTTTCCTCTATTTACTCAGGCATATCTTGGCTCTGAGTTTGCTACTACTCTGCCTCACGATATTCGTGATCTCATTAGCAAGCACGGTATTCGTAACAGTCATCTTCTTTCTGTTGCTCCGACAGGAACTATCAGCCTGTCAGCCGATAACGTATCCTCTGGGATTGAACCCGTCTTCTCGCATTACTACGATAGAACTATCCAGACCTTCGACGGACCCAAAGTAGAGCGGGTAGAAGACTACGGCTATCGTGTATTTGGTATAAAGGGTAAGACAGCCGACGAGCTATCAGTGTTTGACCACGTTAAAGTTCTTAACGTAGCCTCTCGCTATGTAGACAGTGCCTGTTCGAAGACCTGCAACGTAGGAGACAACATTACTTGGGAAGAGTTCAAGGATGTCTACATGAAAGCCTACGAAGGTGGATCGTCTGGATGTACGACTTTCCGCGCATCAGGTAAGCGTTATGGTATCCTGAATGCAGCCGCTTCAGAGGATATTGCCGAAGAGCCACAGACTGAAGAAGATAACTTTATTGAAGAGGGTGGGGCGTGTTATTTTGACGTAGCCACTGGCCTAAGAAAATGTGAATAATCAATAAAATAGCCCACAGATCGCTTGACCTATGGGCTTATTTTTTGTTAAAATACTAGCGAATGAGGTCGAGATTGGTCCACCTTGTTCGTTGGTGGAGACCCCTGCCAGAGATGGTGGGGGTTTCTTTATTTAAGGAAACAAATCCATCATCTGATCATCGACTGTCACCGTAGGACGTTCATCCTGTTGAGTTGCTTCGCTCAAGGCAGAGGACGTTGCTATAGGGGCTTCCGATGCTCTATTCACAATTCCTCTGCCTGTCGCCGTAGCTGCTCCTACAGTTACGTCCTTGGCGAGTTTACCAGCTTTCTGCGTCTTGCTGAGACCTTTAAACTCAGAACCATACTTGATCATAAACTCTTTGACACTGTCCAAGGCACCGCGTCTAATATTTGGATTATCTTGGATGGCACCCTTTAGTACTCTTGGCTGAAGCATAAGGATTTTCATCTGCTCCAGTTTGTTGCCCATAGGCAGTCCAGCTACGAGCTTCTTAAATGCAGCCGAACCAATAGCCGCCGCCTGTAGCTGAGAGCCTTCGCCCATACCAAACATGGCACCGAAGTTAGCACCGAAGATACGGGCTGTGTTACTGACTATGTCACTGGCTGGCTTGACTACTTCATTAAACTGGGCAGGGGTCATTGTGCTACGTTGAATGCGCAAACCCTCTTGAATTAGCTGACCAATGTTGCTGATGTCTTCAGAGCTAATTACGCCTTGCTGCTCCATAATTTCTAGGATGCTGAGGTCATCAGCCCGTCCACTCAGTGGTCGAGTAAGCTCAGTAGTTAGCTTGAAGAAGTCTGGGTTATCATTAGCATCTCTAGCACCCTCAAACAGTGTGTCGATGGTAGCCATGCGCAAGTCTCTGAGCGCATTCTGATCACCCATAGCCTCGTTAGCTAACTTAACGTAATCGTCTACAGGTTTGTTGGAGTTGAGTACCTTACCTATAGCTTCTGGTAACTTACCAGTCTCTGCTATCGCGCTAAACTGCTTAAATATTTCGTCTGCAGTTCGTTGTGCATCTAATAGGCTAGTGAGTTCCGCTCTAAAATTAGGGAAACCCTCTAGCGCGTCTGCATTCTCAGTAGCAGACATAAAGTTTTCTAGTTTAGCTGTGTCAATAGTGCCGTCTGTATTACGCAGTCTAGTGACCGCCCCCCGCAAGAACTGTTCCTGAGCATTAGACATACGAGGGGCAAGCTCTACAGGAGTAGTATCATCAGGGAATGCTACTGACGTAGTGTCGCCGCCTTCATTCAACTCGAAGTCGTCTACTGTTTCAGCTTCTGGTTTTGGAGCCGCTGGATCGAAGTATTCTTCTCCCTGTGGACCACGATACTGGTCGAATACTTGCGCCCTGCGTCTAGCCTCTTCGGCTAAATCCATTCTACCATCAGCTTCCATCTTATTAGCGAAGCGGAATAGTAGTTCAGCGGCCTGTTGTGCCTGACTTAGTTCACCTTCTGCAGGACGATCCGTTGGACTCATTCTCTTAGGATCGGGCGTAGTCTTCGTAGAGGGTAGGGTGGTGCTTGGGGCAGTAAGCTCCGCTGGCATAGTAATGTCATTAGGCTCTGCGCCGATACCTCTAGCAAACTTATCAAACTCTGCCTGAAGTTCACGCTCCATAAGGTCATTAACCCGTGGCCCCATAGTGTCTGAAAACTCTGTAGCTCCACGCATTTCAGATAAGTTCTGTGCGCGATTAATTGGAGTACCAGCTAGAGCGTTCTCTAGTACTTGTTCAGGGCGCATGGCAGTGCCGCCTGTACCTACAGTACTAAGGGCATCCATATTAAAGTAACGAGTGAAGCGTTCATGCTTTAGGCTGCTAAATTTACGCGCAGTTTCTACAGCTTCTCCCCCAATTTCGTAGGGGATAGCATTTAGTGAGTCTACGGAAGCATTGGCAAGCTCGTCAAAGATACCCGCTCTAGTAAACTCAGACTTATCAGCCGCTTCTCTGGCAGCTTCCAGCATACGAGACCTAAATCTACGAACTTCTGCCACTGATAACGTACCCTCACGGGCTTTTATGGCAAAATTATTAATTGCAGCGTCTAGTTGCCCACCGCCAGCGATAGTCTCGCCGTCTAGAAGCCGCGTCCTGCGCATCTCTGAGATTGTTCGATCTACATTAGAGGCATCTACTTGTAGGCCGTCATCAATACGTCCATACAAGTAATCTTCCATTTCAATGATATTTGCTCTAGCCTCGAATAGAGTTTGCTGGGCAACTTTAGAAGCCTCAGTCTGGCGCATATCAGGTGATAGATTCGTTAATCTAGCATTTGCCTCATCTTGTGCCAATTTGATACGTGTGTCTAATATGTTTTGGAAGTAGCGTTCACGTAGAGTATCGGCTGCGAACTGGTTACCTGCTCTGGCAAGACGCTCAGATGTAGCCAAAATTTGGGAAAGTGCTGTATTAACCTCTTCGGCTACTGCAGCGGAAAAGTTTATACCTTTATCAGAGCTACCACTAATTAGTCCGTTCTGTATAGCTACTAGTGTAGGGTTATCGGTAAGAGTACCAGCGGGTAGGTTCACGCCGTCTACTGGGCTGGCATCTCCTAGCGCAAGAGAGGTCTCTAGGTCTTGGATAATACGCTCTGGAGTGTGTGCATCAGCCGCCTCAGTAAGACGGTCTGCTAGGGCAGTATCCCCCGCGTCAGTAGCCGCCTTAGCTTGGTCTAGCAGTACCTTACGCTGTTGCTGTGCAGCTAGTAGTATGTCATTGACTGCCCCCTTACGAGCAGCCCCATCGCTGAAGCCAGCTACTAAGTCTTCTAGTGTCTTACTGGTAGCGTCTGCAATTCCACCAACTCTAGAAGTGGCAGAGGCAGCATTACCGCCTACTAACGCACCTAAAAACTCCGCTCCCATTTGCGCCCAAGGGTTATCGCCTAGACCAGCCTTCTCAATGAATGCAGTCAGTCCAGCCGCACCCGCTGTGGCACCGCCTTCAATATTACGGAAGCGAGTAGGGTTCTGAGCAGCTTCTTTTATGAGTGGATTAGTAAGGCCGATACCCGCCTTGGCAGTCTTTAGAATGGCAAATGCTGGGATAAGGTTTTCAGTGACTACACGACTAACGCCAAACTGTGCGCGGTATTCTTCTGGCACATTCTCTCTAGTGACGTAGGTATTCTCGCCAAGTACTGCATTACCCACATCTCTAAAACTTTGACTGCCACCAATAGGATTAGTACTCGATAGCAAGAAGTCCTCTGGGTCAGTACTCAGGTAGAAGTCTGGGTTGTAGTTTGGAGAGTTGGGATCGTCTACACCTTCTGGAGCATTAATGCTAGCCAGCTTGTTTACTCCCTGTCGGAATAAACTCTCACCAGACTGTAGGCCCATGTTGACTAGATCGACTGGTATACCAAGAAGGTTTGTACCTGCAGTACCCACACCTTTAAGACCAGCCTCTGCACCGCTATCAATGCTAGTATCAATAGTATTACCAGACATAATGAAGTCTAGTAGGGCAGTAGGCGGGACACCGTCTTGAATAGCTGGGGCCAAGTCAAATGGCTTACCGTCCATGTTAAAGGCAGTACCAGCCTGATTGATGATGTCATTGAAGATTGCTTCGTCGCTCTCTCCAGAGTTACGCCGTTGTTGAATTTTGGCTAGGTCTAACTCTCCAGAAGTCTGTTGCTCTTCCTCGGCAGCATCTCCAAAGGGGTTATCTTCTACAGCCTGATCGCCAAATGGATTTTCTTCAGCCATATTAGTTACCTTTTCTTTGTATAGGTTTTGCCGTTGTAGCTAAACTTCGCGCCAACTTCTAAGTTCTTAAACTTTGGATCATCTGGGCCAGAGACAACTGGAAGACTTGTATCAGTGGTAGTAGTACCACCAGAAGACTTAAAGACACTGTCTGTAACACCTGCAGGAGCGTTTTGCTCTCCCTCGATGTTTTTAACAATAGTGTCATATAATTTTGCTAGAGGCCGTAGAGAGTTAAGAGCTACATTAGCCTTACTTACCGCTGCAGTGTTTACGTTGGTAGCGTTGGCATTAGCTTCTTGCTGTATAACTGCTTCATCTAGTAGAGCCTTAATGCCTTTAAATCGACGAAGTGCTTCAGGTTTACCGATACCTAGTTTACCTGTCTGGGGAAGTAGGGTTTCGATTTCGGCCTTTAGGGTAACGCTGTCTCGTAGACCTGCAAATCCTGAGATGATGTTAAACTTAGTAACCTTACCAAGTGCGTTGACTACGGTAGTAGCTTCCGCTGCATCTTCCATTGGAGTAGTACCGACCAAGCCACCAAGTACGTTAACAATCTTACCAGTAAACCCTTCAGGTCCAAAGGCTGCAGAGACATCATTAAGCTCAGTAATACGCCCCTCAAATCCCGCAGCTTTGAGTGCCTCTTCTGCTTCTTTGGCGGCAGTCTCTAACTCTTGCTTTTCTTCTTCGCTTAGACCCGCTGTATTAATTCTAGTAGAAGCCTCATCTACGGTCTCAGTACCACCAATTTCACTCTGTTGGTTTGTGGCTGTATCGACGATGACTGGTCTGCCGAAGCCATCACTAGTCACCTTAATAGTACCATTGACGATACCCAAGGCACGTTGACGGTCAATACCACTCTCCACTAGAGCCTCTACCTTAGCCGCATCGTCCATGCCAGCTACAGTATTTAGAGAGCCTTCGATAATTGGCTTGGTAGTATTAAACCACTCAGTAGCCTCTTTGCGCTCTGCTTCGTCGTCAGATAGCAGCATAGAACCAAACTTAATTAGGTCTGCAGTGTAGTTTGCGGATGTGTAGCTCTCCTGCTTATCCTTGACCGCCTTACTCTGCTCTTCCCAATTACGCTCAAATTCAGCTAGCTTGTTGCGGTAGTCTTCGCCTTGTAGATCGGATACACCTTCTTCTTCCATGAAGCTCTGTAGAGCGGCCTGTTTAGCCGTAAGCATCTGACCGTGGTTAGCTGGCTTGACTGGTTTATACCCTTTTTTCTCATACTCATTAAACTGGTCTTGTGTAGTCACCCTCACTTCAGCACCATTTAAGTATAGGTCTTGAGGTACAAAGTCAGGCTGTTTTGCGGGTTCTATCCGCGACCATCCATCGTCTACAGCTTCTTTCTCTTCAGCTTCCGACTTAACGATATACTTCGCGCCATCTTTATAGAGTGTTCGTGAATAAGATTTATCTGGGGCAGGTTGAACAAAGCCAAAGTCAGAGCCTTCTCCTCCATACTCATCCAACATCTCTTGGTTACGTATAGTAATCTTGCGACCATCTGCAGCAAACATATCAAACGGCTTAAATTCTTTTTCTTCGGCAGGTTCTTCCTCAGACCATCCTGCAGTTTTTGCCTGATTAAGTTTTTCCTGTGTAAATACCTTCAGTTTTGCACCATCTTTATACACAAACCGTTCTGGGAACTTAGTTGGATCGGCTGGTTGGATGCTCTTAAATCCAAGGTCTCGTAGGTCTTGCTCTTCTTTAGCATTACGAGGTGTCGCCTTACGTCCATCATCGTGGAACATCTCTGTGGAGATATAATCGGCTTCACCGAATGATGCCAACCTACGCTCTAATTCAGCGCGGCGGTCCTCAGTAAGAGATGGATCAGAAAGTGCGAAGCGAACCTCGTCAATCTCCATCTCCAGTACATTCTTACCTCTAGACTGACCAAACTCAATACGGCCTTCAGAAGACAGATTATTGATACGCGCAGTCTCGGCCTCAAACGGTCCATCGCCTTGACGTAGTTGACCTAGATCATTCATTTGCTGATCGATGTCTGCCTGTGGCGTACCCTCTACGTAGGTAGAAGACTGCTTCATAATAGCGTCTAGGTCTGCAAACCCAGTAATACCTAGATTAGTAACCACACTACGGACTGCATTCTTATTTTCTTCGGTGACATCATATCCCTTAACAGTCAAATAGCCGTTAACCAGACGCTCCTGAGCCTGTACCTTTTTATCTTCTTCACGCTGCGCTTTAGCAATTGCACGGGCATTGGCACGGGCCTCTCGCCGCTTCTCCAATTCCTCTTGGCGTTTTGCTTCATCACGACTACGGATGCCAGCGGCTATCTGGTCTGCAAAACCTGAGAAGTAGTCCCGTGGCTCCTTGTAATTACCAGCGGCAATATTGGCACGTACTTTTGCAGCCTCACTACGAAAGCTCATCTTCAGGCTCCTCTTCTGTTACTTCGCCTAGCATAGCCGCTTGTTCTTCTGGACTAGCTACCATGTCGCTTGGTTCAGGCATTGACATGAGACCTCGATTAGCGGCCTCCTGCACCATCGTTTTTTCAATTGTGCCGTCTATTTCTTGCTCTTCTGGGCTGTCTATAGACATACCTAAAGATATTTTTAGTAGTGTAGGTGTAATTGCTACGCGGTCCTTGTCCTCGATGCCCATCTCGTATTTGATGTCTACGTCCTTGGCAGAAATCTCAATGTAACGGGCTAGAGGGCCAGCGCAGAGTATGGCTAGGTCTATGCCTATCTTACCCTTACTAACG
>Ga0181590_10002601_pt1 | contig 15247 bp, 23 predicted proteins | sample 071ome_34_FD_132446 | JGI IMG/M metagenome (GOLD analysis project Ga0181590, IMG submission 132446) | Coastal salt marsh microbial communities from the Groves Creek Marsh, Skidaway Island, Georgia - 071411BT metaG (megahit assembly) | ecosystem: Environmental > Aquatic > Marine > Intertidal... | reverse complement strand
TTAAGTACTCTATCATAGCCTTCACCAAACAAGTGTATAATAGGATTAGAACCACTTGCTTTTAATTGAGACCATTCGTCTAAAGCAAAAGGCCAATGATTAGTTTCCGATTCACAATTTCTCATCGCAGGGGTTCGGAAAATCTTGTAAGTAAAAGACATATTTACCTCGCTTTTAGTTTTTGCACATAGACTTTTAAGTCAGCTTTATTGCTAAAACCTAAAAATTGAGCAGCTAGTTGTTCTGCCTCGTATCTAGGTTTGCCACCATCATACTCAATAATAGCGGCTCTTTCTTCAAATAGTTCTTCTAGTAGTTCCCAGTCTGTTGTTAAACTACCATCTGTCGTACTCATCGGATAGCTCCTCTTCAAAGTACTCGCCGTACTCTCTAATTAAATACTGATGTATTTTTTCTGAAACATTAGCGTGTTTATCTAGGCTCCATATATCAGTAATTTTTACTTCTCTCCACGGCGGTTCATCATCATAACCGCCACCGTCTCTTATATTAGCATATACTTCAATATCAACAAAAGGCACATGCCTTACGTTAACAGTAAACACTTTCCATACGCTATCGTCATACATTTCTTTCTCCAAAGTAATGTTGCAGGTAAGACAACAAATCTTTAACGTTAGATATAGGTTTTACAGTATCGTCTGCTACACCTTCATCATGACATATGGCAACTTCTGCTCTGTCAAGAATTTTGTCTTCATTATGAAGCTCATAGTTTATTATAGATAACTCATGCACTTCATCAATTTTAACACGCACTCTTTGTATATTTTTCATTTGTATTCTGTACCCCATTCCCAAGCACGTACTACTTTTGTTTCAACAATACGAACACCATCATAGCCTCCGTCTTTAAAACGATTATACCACTTAGATGCTGTTTCAATAGATTCGTAAGCTCCACCTTCGGGTTCCCACCACCATTCTCCATTTTCATCTTCCATCCAAAGATGAATTTCATAAAGTCTAGGACTAAAGCCCATTAGTCAATCCTTTCTGGTTTAAAAGTGTTCCATTCCCAATCCCCTCCATAAAGAGGGTCTGAGTCATAAAAACTACCTCCATCAACATTTTCTTTGACCCATTCTCCCCATTCATCTTCAGGAATATTGTCAGGTATAAATACTTCTGTTTCTAAATCAACAGCCATAGTTGCATAAGCCCTTACCATTGGCATTAAAAGTACTCCTTTACTGCGTCTACCGCATCATAAAAGCTATAGTGTTTTTCTGTTGCCATAGCTTCGTAGAATGGATGAATAAAATCATCCTCTTGCGCCCACAAGATAATAATCTTATTCTTAGTATGAGCAAACATCAGTTCCATAGAAGTACCAGTACCACGACCAGAGTTTCTACGTACATCAGCAAGCACAACTTTTGAATTAGCAATATCTTGTAAGTCTTGTTTAAAGATACGCTTACAAGCATTCATAGTTTTAGTAACATCTTGTAAGTTTTTTGTTAACTCATCATGAAAACTAATTCTACGAGTAGGGTCAAGTGTTTGGATATCAGAATGAAGCAAATGATCCGTAGCTGCTTGTCTCCAACGTGTCATTACTTCAACAGAACAATCTTCCATTGGTCCTGCTAAGTATACATAGTTTTTCATTTGTTTACCTCTTGGTTGACATATTTCGAAATATAGGGAAGGCTATTAAGCCCTCCCTTTAAAGAGTGTTTAGAAGTTAATGTCGTCATCTAGTTCTTCAGCTATATCAATAACTTGATTATCAGCTACTTTTTCTATTTTCATTTCTACCATTTCAAAGTCATCTTCACGAGGCTTTGGTTCATATTCTTTGTAGGTAGTTACTTGTACCGCCATAAGCATAGAAGCCGTTCCTTGACGTCCTCCTACATTATATGGGTACTGATAAATACGAACATTTCCGATAGAACCATTACCTAGTTTATCAGGATCAATAGGTGATAAATCACCGCCTACGAGTTGTACAGGGTTTTGAGGCGCTCCATCACGCTTCTTTGAACGCTTTTTCAAAGTAGCCTTGTAAAACATACCCGAATCATCTTCGTCTGGTTTTACATTAAGGTTCATTTCTTTCCATTGTTTTGCTTTTGCTTTATTGCGAGTACGAATTTGTACTTCCCATGTAGGGTTTTCTTTATCAAACATAGAGTTTGGTTTCTCAGGGTTTAACTTTGCAAAGAAAAGTTCGCAATCTTTTAAAATAGCCATAAATGTTTTCCTCTTGGATTGTTAATTTAATTATTCTTTAACGTCAGGTATAGTTTACCCAAACGTCTCAACGATATACCAGTGTTCTGGTTGATCTTCCATATACATTTCTGCATAAGTTTGATTTTCACTTCCTGGATTTATTAGTACTTGCAAACATTCATGTACTTTATCATAGTCAGTAATAAGAATTACTTCTTTTACGTCTTCAAACTCTACTACTGCATACTTATGCAAAAGCGAAATCGGATTTGAGTACATCGCTGACATCGAGTTTTCCTTTATTTGGGGTTAAGTCTAAAGAGTTTAATTGTTCAAGTATAAACTCTAAGGGTTGAAGGTTGTAAAGTTCTACAAACTTTTCACGTACATGATAAAACATTTTGCTCATATTTCCTGCGTGAGACCCAAAAGAATCATGGACTACAGTAACAGGATAATTAGCATCGTGAATGCACATAGTAAGGTGAACAGCATCTAAAGAGTGTACAATATTAGGAGCAGCACCAGTCTTTTGTTTACTTTCATTGACTGTTGTTTCTTCCCATACTTGCAATTGTACTTTTAAAATGTCATCACCATATTTTAACTCAGTCCGTTTAGTTGTAGGTTTACGGTAAGCCTGAGTAACAGGAAAGTTAGTTACAGGTGAAAACCATCGTAAGTGTTCTTTCTTTTTGTTTGCTCTTTCTGCTAAAGTTTGAAAAAGGCGCAGCAACATAGCTGGCCCTTTTAATTCTTCGTAACAGGTCTTGTATACTAGAGAGCCAAGGAGAGCACCCCAGAGGTGTTCTTTATCTCTTAAGTAGGGTGATATATCACGAGTATCTTCTATCACTTGTTGGCCCATACCGTAAGACGTGCCGCCATAACCAAGGGTCATAACATTACGTTTAACGGTCTTACGTTGTATCTTTTTACTGTTAATATTTAGCCAGTAAATAGGAAACAACTGTTCACGAAGATAACGATTTTGATTACGCCATGATTGAGCCTGTTGAAAAGCTAATACCTTTCTTTCAGACTTATCAGGAGCATTTTCATAATCTCTTTGTAACTTAATAGCAGTATTAAAAACCTCCTCAAATTGTTCTTTAACGTCAGATGTTATGTCTTTAGCCATTACTTCAAGGCGTTCCCACACCTTTTCTGCAATAAACATATAAACATCACCTGGAATTTCGCTTGGAACAAGATTAACAAGAGGTGCTACTTCGTGGTCTTGAGACATAGCAACAAGGTGTTGAACGCCATTATTTGAACCGTCAATATAAACTGGAAGACAACTAGGAAAATCTTCTATGTTATTCCCATCATCATTCCAACTAGATATCATACTGTGTTCATAACAAGCAGCAAGAAAACTAAAAGGCTTATCTGCTTCCATCCATCCTGAATTTTTTATAGGATCAGAAACATAAAGCATTAAGTTATCAAAGTTATCTTGAACCCATTGTGCTCTGTCGTCTAGGCTAACTTTATCGTTACCCCAAACATTAGCTGTATGTACGCATAGCCAATAATAACCTTCTTCTCCTAATGGAACAGGCTCATTTAACATTAATAAGCCTTTTGCATTATCACTAGACTGCTCATGTAAGAAGGCAGTATTAGGATAAATGCGACCACGAAAGTCAAGGTTATACAAGTGATAGAAAGGTCTACCCTTGTGCTTCTCTGCAAGACTCTGTATAGCTTCTGCTTCGATAATTAATGAAGCTCGCTTAATAGGGTCAATCTCTTTAGTAAACTTAAAAGGATTGCTTACGTTATGCATACATTCTTTATATACTTTAAAAACTTTGTCATTAATACGCCATGCTGTAGATTGTAGTTTATTAAGAGTATCTACAATATAAGACATATCATTATTTTCAAAGTATTTTAAAGCGCTTTCATGCCCCTTTTTAATTACACCTATACCTGTTGTTTCGTGATAAGCTTTGCCTGTCCACGGTTCAGGGGGTGTATTAACAGGAAACATATCGCAATGTTCTTCATTAACAAGATCCATCATTTCTTTAATTGCATTCCAATCTTTAGCAAAAATAAAGTAAGATCTATGTTTATCTTTTTTACCATTACGATAAATATGTTTTTTTCGATAACCAAGGATATTTAGCTCAATATAACTGATCAATACAAACCAGCCACCTTGAGCATCTAATACTGTATTCTGCGGTTGTCGAAGTTTTTGTCGTAGTCTACGACCAATACTACAAGCTATTTCTACAAGTGTTAACTTCCTTTCTAAGCCTTTAAGAACATGGATATAAGAAAACTCAATAATTTCTCTTGCACTATAATTCTTAAGAAAACTTGCTGATTGCCGATTATTCAGCATTGATTGTCTATATTCTAGATCTTCTACTAATAAGTCTAGTATAGTTTTTTGCATAAACTTCCTTTCACAAGCATTGTACTTACGTACCTTGTATATAATAGACTTTAGTTCATACGATCGGTTAATGTACACGCTAGTAGCATGAATACTAATATGATCAGTATGAGTTGTATAACAATATCCTAAAAAAAAAAAATATTTAGTAGAAACCCCGCCCAAACGGACGGGGCAAAATTTATTATTTATTATTTATTCCAATAGCTGTTAGCCATATTAAAGGCTTTCAACCATTTATAAATGGTGTTATGAGTAACTTTAAATTTTTGTTTAGCATGTCTAACACTATAACGATTAGCAAAATCAGCTACTTTTAAACGAAAAGCGTCATCATAAATACGATTTCCATTTTTGTAATTTTTAATAAATACGCTAGGTACTCGTTCTTGACGTTTCATACTATGAAATTCATTATTAAAATCAAAAGCACAAAGCCAGTTATGAACACTACCACGAGCAACTTTAAATCGTTTAGCTGCTAATTCAGTGCTACCTGTTAGCATTGCATAGCTAACTACATTGCGGCGAAAATTATCGTCATAGCCATAACCTTCTTTGTGTACTGTTGCGTTAGTCATAAGAGATCTCCTTATTTATTTGACTAGCTCGATGGATCACTGTGATCCAGAGAAGACTCTGCGGGAGGTGCGCTTAGTCTGGGAGGAGTGCGCCAGAGCCTTCACTGAATAACAGTAAAAAGAGCCGCCCCGAAGGGCGACTAGTTACAGGGAGAGTTTTGCAGTCTCTATATCAAAGAAGACCTCTAGATCGTCTTCCTCATAGTCGATATACGTATGAGACCATTTGTCATTAATAGCTTTAACTAAGTTGCTAAAACTAATTTCTTCTAAATGTTTTTTGTGTTCTTCAGCCGTAAGCTTTTTCTTCGGCATAGACTTTCCTTTCTATAGTTGCAACACCTTTAAACTTTTCAAGCTTTGGTGCTACTCTAAGAAAATATTCGTCTGCTTCGCTTTGTGTTTGACAAGTTTTAGTTGCAAACATAAAACGACGACTATCGTAAAGTTTTACTTCCCAGTACATTGTTATCTCCTAGTTGTACTTTATTGTCAAGATGTTATCATGCGTTATGCTGTGCTTTTTTAGAGCTACATCATAAGCTTTTTTATAAGCATCTTCGTTTGACCTACTAGACTTTTCCATTACATTTGTTACAAGCAATGTGTCTGGAATGTAGTAAGTAATTTTACATACGAACATTTTCTACTCCTGTTGGTACTCGCACGATTCTTTTCCATGTATATTCCTGCTCGTTATCTACATGGCATGACCAGTACCCATCAGCTGTGGATACTAGCATTTTATCTGCAAACTCTAAAGCCGAATCTGCATCAGTTTTGTTTACTGTCATTATTGTTTTATCGTAGTTAAAGATAAACATTACTCTTTTTCCACTAGAAAATATCTAACTAACAAGTAGTCAGCAATAACCGCTAGCAAAGGTGCTGCGATAAAAAATGCAAGTGCAATAACGAACATAGCCATTATTTTTCTCCTTTTGGTTTCCACTTGGTTTTTTGTTTTGATACATTGTATCACTATAGATGCATTAATTTTCTCACTTTTTATAGAACAAATGTGAACCAATTTTACCAAGATATTTCATATCTGTAGTCCAATATGGTTGCACATAGTCTGCATGATAATGTGTTGCACCTGTTTTTGGTAAAAGCTCAGGATCATTCATAATCACCTTTGCTGCTTTATAAATTTCTTTCCAAGACTGGCGGTCAAGGTAACTCATACGAGTTGGATCGTCATGTTTACCATCATGAGTCCAAGAAAATTGTTTACGTTGCCATACAACATCACAAACATTGTCTGGGTAGCTATTACTAGCTACTCTATTTAGTGTAACCTCTGCGACCATTGCTTGACCAGCCAAAGGTTCATTGCGTGCTTCAAAGAACATATTTAGTGCCAAGCACATAGTTGCAGTCATAATCATCAGTTCATCCTTTCGCCTGATATTAGAGAATTTTTATGGAAAAACATATCCATAATTGTTTGGAATATTCCATACGCATAATACGCAAGAAATATTAAGATTGATTCACTCGCTTTTTTCATTTACAGGAACCTTATTCAGAATGTTATTTAAAATATCTTTATACTTTTCTTTTAAGTCTTCATCATCTTTTATGACAAAGTAAATAAAATCAAATATAAAAATACCTAGCATAAAAGCTAAACTTTTTGGAGCATAGAAAGCAGAGATTGCCATAGCCAATAAAGCCCAGAAAACAGGAACATTATACATAGCGCCTTCTGTGACTGTTTTAGTCCATACAAGTCGAAGGGTTATGCCGCATATAGCAGCAAGTATTCCAGCAGTAATCATTTAGATCCTCCATTAATAGACAAACTGTCCTAATTGTTTAGCAGCTAAATCACGGGCGTCAGGTTGATACGTATTACGTAAGTACAACTTTTGACGGAAGTAACTAATAGCGGCTGCGGTAAAAGATAGTACTTTTACAGTAAGTACAAAAACTGTTACGAAAATAATAAAGTTCATTTTAGATACCTCTTGGTTTGCTTTTGCGTTATGAACAGTTTTAACACTTATTCAGGTGTTTGTTTTAGTCTTCTTTGGGGCGTGACCAAAACACATACGCCATTGGAATTGCTCCAAATATAACTGTTAAAACAGACCATAGCCATTTGCGTTGACCATTGTATTTAGCCATAACAAATGTCATACGTGCCATTAGTGCAATACCAATAGCCGCATAAATCAAAATAAAAGTACCCATAGTAGTCTCCTCTTGGTTTGCTTTTGCGTGATACTTCGTATCATTATAGATGCGTTAATTTTCTCACTTTTTTTGCTGACATTTTTGAATAAAAAGGGAAGCCCTTTCGGACCTCCCAATGAGTTATCTTCTATAATTATTTTCTTTATTAGTTATATTAACACCTGAAGTAATTTCAGGAATCATTCTCACAATTTCTTTACGTGTTTGGCGACTTACATCACCAGAAACATTAATATTAAACTGTTGAGTGCTTCCTGACATGCCCCTCATAAAGTTGTCAACTTTATTTGCTGGAACAACTAGTTCTCCTGGAGTTAGCATAGTCGGAACAGAGTCTATACCATCTCTAGAATAAGGTGTTCTAGGTACAATACCTCCTTCATTCATAAAACCAAAAAGGCTAAGTCCTGTTTGTATAAGTGAACCAATTCCACCACCGCCGCCGCCGAAGCCGCCTTGGAGACCTTGCATTAAACTATTAAGTGCGCTGCCTATCCCGCCTTTTAAAGCACCAAGAAAACCTGTAAGACCTTTCATTAAGCCTCCAAAGAAGCCAGAATCTGGCCCCATATCAACGGCAGAATCATCAAAACCTGCTTTTGTATCTTGCCCTATTCTCTTACCAACTTCGTGAGAAGAAGAAAACAATCCTGAAAATAAATTGTCAAACATTTCTTTTAATCCTGCAGTTTCAAAGAAAGATTGAACAAAAGCATCTACAACAGTATCAATGATTTGATTACTTAAAGAGTCTAGGAATGTATCAAAGAAGTCTTGAATACTACCTCCTTCTTTAATAAGAGTCTTAAGACCACTTGATATCGAGTCTCTCATTCTTAAAGAAGCAGTTTCTGCTTGATTAGTAATTCCATCTAGCAATTGGCTTTGTAATTCTAATTCACTATTAATTTGTCTTCTTGCTTCAACATCTCGAAAACTAGTGTTTAAAAGTTTTTGTTGCAAATCATAAATAGATACAGTAAGGTCTAAAGTTTTCTGATTCGTAATTAAAGAGACATCACCGCCAATAGCTTCGATTGCAGGAGCTACTTGTTGCACAGTCCCTTGTGTAAGTAAATCAAACAACTTTTTTCTTTGTTCTTCAATTATTTTAATAGACGCTTGTCTTGCTGCATTGTCTTTTAAATTAGAGTTAGTTAAGTCTTTTTGAGCTTTATTAACACTATTTAAAGACTTATTAATAGACTGAAGAGTTTTATTTGATAAAGAAGCAACAGTGCTTAAATCATAAGAAAAACCAAGGTCATTTAAACGACCTACAATTTTCTCCATAATTGTTTCACTGTCTTTACCTGTTGTTTTACCAATTCCTTTAAAGAGTTCTTGAATTAATTTTTGAACTGCTGTAATTTGTCCTTCTACTTGATCTTTAGTAAAACCTGCAATAACAGAACCAACTAAAGGTGTTTTACCAAACTCATCTGCAATTATCTTAAGACCAATTAATTTTTCTTGAGCTTCAGCAATTTTCTTAATAGTTGCATTGTCTAGCTTTAAAAGATCATTAAGACCAATGTCTCTATTTTCAACTAAACTTGCTGCCTCTTCTAATAAACTTAAACCTTGGGTTTCGGCTAAAACTTTTGAATTTAAAACTTTTACTTGAAATTGTATACTTTGGGTTAAAGCATTAATTTTAGCATCTTGTTGATCAAGTGCTGTACTACCTTCTGCAAGCATACGTGCTCGTTTAGCCCTAAGATCTTCTAATCGTCTTAAATTTTGATCTAAAGCAAAGCGACCTACTTGGTTGTCTTTAAAATCAGAAGAAAATATTTCACCTAAAGCTGTACTTAATCCGTCTACACCCGCTTTTTGAAGTTGTTCATTTATATCTTTTATTGTTCCAGGTTCTAGAGTAAAACTTAAACTTTGTACTGTAATTGCTTTTAGTTCTTCTTGCGCCTGTCTTAAACGAATATAAAGATCATTAACTTCTTTACTACCTTGTGCAGCAGCAATTATTTGTTGAGCAACTTTTGGATCATCAATGTCGCTCCCAAAAGCTTCAAATTGTTTTTCTATTTTAGAAATTTCTTTTACTAGATCACGGATTTCTGCCATATCCCCAAGGTCTAGCAAAGCTTGAACTTGAGTTAAGGAAACCTCTTCCCCAACAACTTTAGAAGTTACATCTGCAATTTTCTGTTGTTCAGCAACTAATACTGCAGCAGAGTTTATTTTGCTCTGAATTTCTATTGCCTTAATAAGATCTTTTAATTGTTGTTCAGGTAATGATAATCCCGTATCTTGAAACAAAATTTTAGCTAAAAGTTCAGGATTTTCGGATGCTTTAAGATCAACCAAAGCATCAGCAACCCGTGCCTCTACTCGTCCTGTATTAGAAATTTGAACAAGCAAAGCTCTAAGCGCTCCAGGTAATACATCAAGATCAGGAAACTTTCCAAGAATATTATCAGCAAAAGCTTTTGCAACTGAAGGATTATCAAAGGCGTTTTCCCCTGAAAACCTTGGATCTTCTAGAATTGTTTTTAATTCCTTTGCAAAAATTTTAGCTTGATTAACATTAGTTCCAAAAAGGTTGTTTACAAGTTTAGATAATCCTCTTGTAACAACGGTAGAGTCTCTACTGTCTAAGTCTGCAATAAAAGTATCTCGTAATGTTGAAATCGCAGCATTAGTTGTGCTTTCCCCAGAACCACCTTCTCTAATTGCAACCTCTACTTGGTTAACTGCAGCTTTAATAGCTTTACGAGTTTCTTCAGAAACAGAACCAAAAGCGGCAACTTCTTGATCTGCTTTTAATCTATTTCTGTCTAAGTTGTTAACTGCTTTTTCAATTTTTAATAGATTTCTATCAGAAGCTTTAGACAAATCAATATCTTCTAGCTTAGTAGAAAGGTTAATATTAAACTCTTTGCCAACAAGCTTTTCAATATTCTTTAAAGTCTTTAATGATTCTTTTCTAACATCAGCAACGCTTTTATTTAATAGCCCAAAGAAAGCTAAGACGCCTTCAAAGTTACTTTTAACTCTTTCTAAAAAGGTGTCGCCCTCTCCAAAGAAAGCAGAATAAATTATACCACCTATACCTGCAGTGGTAATAGTAGCCGCAGCAACAAGAAATGATCCTGTAATTAAAGGAATACCCGCAGCAACCCCTGCTATAGCGGCCCCTGCTGATGTTAAACTTGTTAAAATAACTCGGCCTAGGGTTAAAGCTGCAGTTTTAACAACTCCACCAAAACCAACAAAAAGCCTTTTAAAACTAGCTAAAACAAGTTTACCTAATTTTCCTAAAAGAGCAGCTATTTGATCAGCAAACAACAAAGCTGCAGATACGCCATACGCAAACATTTCTGATAAAGAAGTTCCTGTAGACTCTGCGCCATCTTCGGCTGCATTTGCTGCAGTTGTAAAGAAAGTACCTAGCAATACAGCTAAACCTGCTCCTTTTAAAACTGCCCCTTTATATTTACCTACAACTTGAGCAATAGAAGAACCAGATGCAATAGAAGCTATTTTCCATGATTTTGAAAAATCTAAAGCTGCAATTTTATTAAAAGCAACAAGTCCTTTCAAAGAAGAAATAGCATTAGCTGAAAAAGAAGCGAATATAGCGCTTAAACTTGACCCTATATTTAAAGAAGAACTAAAGGCAAGAAGTTTTGCTCGAGCAGTAGCTAAAGTTCCATTAAACAAAGCCATAAACGCAGCAACCCTTTGAGGATTACCAATAATTGCTTCTTGAACAACAGAAGCGCCAATACCTGCAATAGCTGCGCCAGTTGTACCTAAAAATCCTCCAAGTAAAACTTCAGCGCCAACAATAGTTGTTCCAATCCTAGCTAAAGCCGCAATACCTGCTTTTCTATTTTGCAATGCTGCTTGTTTAGCAAAACCGTCTATTGCTGATTTGCTAGTTCCTAATATTGTTGTTTTAAGATTATTTGGGTCTGACCCAACAAACAAATTATAAAGTAAACCTTTACCTTGCAATTTTCCAACAGAAGTTAACAGTGATTTGACGTTAGATATAAGTATTTTTCTAACACCGCTAAAGAAAACTGCTGCACCTAAAGTGCCATATAAAATTGTAGTTAATAAACTACCTCCTGGAATAAAAGAAAGTATTTGAGCAGGAAGACCTATTAAACTATTTTTAAGAGTTTCTTGAAGACCTCTCCCAAAAGCAGTCGCTAATTGAATTAATGCTTTAAGTATTTGAGGTATGTTTTCAACAATAGTATTAAGACCTTCTCCAATTGCTTGGCCAACCCCGTTTGCTAATGCTTGGAAAAATCCTGTTTTTAATACAACCCCATCAAACGCATTAATTAATGCTGCTCCGACTGTTACAAATAACAAAGGACCAAGTTTTCCAAAAGTTTTAGCAAACAAACTAGGGCTTAAAGCACGAGTTAGCCCTGCTGTTACAGCAACAGTAATAATACCTGCAAGTCTTGGCGATATATCTTGCAAACGAGTAATACCTGATCTTAATTTTTCTGCAATGCCCGTTGCTATTTCAGTTCCAGTAGTATTTAAAAATTTACTAATTTCTCCTGCTTTAGCTTTAATATTTCCAATAGTAATATCAATTGTTGTTGAACTAGATAGTACAGGGGAATTAAGTGAATCATAAATTTTTCTAACATAACCAGAAACTTCTGAAGCAAAGTTTTTAACTAAATCTTTAGTCTTGTTTAGTTTATCAGCAGCTAAAGAATAAGTACCTTCCATTGTGTCTGTCCAATAGGAATTTCCTATTACTTTATCATATATATCAAGAAAAGTTCTTTTTACTGTATTTCCAAAATCTTTTATTATTTTAGTTGTTCTAGACAAGGAATTATTTGCAATTCTATAAACGCTTTCAAAACTATTACTTAAGAAATCAAATCCTTTTTGAGGTTCAATCCTTAATAAATTAAATATAGCATCACTATAAGCTTTAAATAGCTGTATTGATTTAAGTATTGATATCTGTATAAGAACAAAGAAATCACTTGCAGCAATGTTTCTTTTAACTTGGGATAGTGCGTCTGCTAAAACTGAACCTGCTTTAGATAAACGTTCAAAAGAGGTATATCTTAGCCTAATAAGCTGTCTATCAATTAATCCTAAAAATACACCTGTTTCATACAAGTATACTCTAGCAGATCTAGAAAAACGATCTGTTAAATTTCCAAAGTTATACCAACGTCTACCATACCTGTCTAAAACTTCGCCTAATCTATATAAAGCATCTCCAAATTCTTTTAAACTTTTAGCTGAAAAAATTTCTCTAAATACTCCTGCAAAACGAGTATCTGTAATTTTTCTAAATGCACCTTCAATATCTAATCCAAATCTTTTAATTAAAGCGCTTGCAAATAAAAAACCTCCTGCAACTTCTCCATAAAGAACTTGTGCAAAGTCTCTAAAGGGGGTTGTTATTCTTGGTATAGCGTCTGCAAATCTTCCAATAATTACAGTTAATATTTTAGAAACGCCTCTTGCAATAGCAATAATTCCTTGGAATTGAGATTGAAAACCTCTTGCAGAATTAACAACAGAAGCTACAATTGCTTGTCTATTTTGCTCTATAAAATTAGACAAAGCATTAATTCTAGAAGTAAAGGCTGCAGTAATACCTAGCTGCTTACTGATTTCTGCTGTTACACGACCTACTTGATCTCTTAATACAACAAACGCTTGACCAGAAGTTTGTTCAATATTTTGAAATTTCTTTTCTAAAGCATCTGCTTGGTTTACTAATGCATTAAATACAACATCAGTTGTAATTTTACCTTCTTCAGCTAATTTACGTAAAGAACCAAAAGGTACTTGTAAATCATTTGCAATAACTCTTGCAATCTCAGGGGCTTGTTCAAGAACAGAATTAAGTTCTTGGCCTCTAAGTTGGCCTGATGCTAAACCTTGACCCAATTGAAACAGGGCTGCACGAATGGATTCTGCACTACCACCAGATATAGCGGCTGCACGACCAACTGCCTCAATTGCAACATTTATTTCTGCAACACTTTTTCCTGATTCTTGAAGCGCAATACCAAAACGATTGAACGTTTCAGCTGCTGCATCGACAGGTTGGCGAGTTGCCTTTGCAATCGAAAAGATTGCGTCCATTTGTTGATTAAGCTCTTTGCCACGTCCTGTAACAAGAGCAATTCTGTTTTCTAAACTTGTAAGAGAGTCTGTTGCATTGTTTATACCTTTAGTTACTGCTGTAGCTGCAAAAGCTGAACCAATTGACAAGGCAAGAGTTTTAAAAGCACTACTTACGCCTTTTACTGTTTTATCAATATTTGCTACTGATCTCTCTAAATTAGATAAATCTTTTCTAGCTTGTCTACTATCAGACCTAACTCGAATAGTTACACCACTCATACGTGACCTCCTTAATAAAATTGCCCCCTAACGATTTCCCGATACAGGAAGCCATCAGAGGGCAATAAAATTTTAATTAGGGGTGATAATACCTATTTTTGACAGTGTTTGTTCAATGAAATATTTTGGAGCTTGTTTACTATGCCCCCTATTTAATACATCAATATATTCAACATTGTTGGCTATTTCACCGTCAATATAACCGTCAATATCTTTTTTAATTTCGCTTTTCCAACCTTTTCGAGCTTTTCCTGTATCAACAGGTGTAACAATTTTTAATGTTTCTGTAGCAAAATTAATTCTTCCTTTTAAATCATCATTAGCAAATCTCTTAACTTCTTGCTCTACTCTTTTCATTTCTTTATCAAAGTTAACAATTTCCATACTTATTTTAGTCATAATTTATGTCCATCCCCGCCTTTAGCTTTTAACATAAGCTCAAGAAATTTTCCTTGAGGTATTGCCTTATCAGGTGTTTGTTGTTTTTCTTTATTAGCTGCAAGCATTTTTAAAGTAGGAAAAATATTTTCTGCTTTTTCTTTTACACCTTGAGTTCTAAGCATTAGATAAGTTCTCTGATCTTCTCTCCAGCCAGGAGGTCTTCTTTTGAAGAATTCAACCCATTTTAACAATTCAGTATATGGCATTTCTTGTTCTATTACATAGACAGGCATATGCAAATGGTATGCTAGTTCATAAATTGATTCTTCTGAATCGGTTAGTTTCCCGCCTCTTCCCCACTAAGTCCTGAAAAAGATAGAACATTATTTGATAAATTACTTAACTCTCCTAAAGGAAATTGATCAAAATCTTCGTCAGATAACTCGTTTGCACCAACCACTGCAAGCCTAATTACGTCACGCAATAAAGCGAGTTGTGATGCTTCATCTGTCTTTTTATTTGTTTTCTTTACAAGTTCTTGAACTTTAAATACTTCAGAAACGGATAGCTTACGAACTTCTACTTCGTCATCCATAAAAGAGTATTTTTTTGTAATTACTTTGCCAACTAAATGTTTCATATTTTATCCTAACTTAACTTGTCTTTTTCTGTAAATAATTCTGGATTATGCTTTTGAAAGTCATCAAGCATCTTCCTGCAAGTATGCAATACGGAAAGAGTTTCCATAATCTCTTTACCGACTTTTGAATTCTCATCGAAATCTTGAAAACGTTCAAAACTCTTACGAATACTAATGTCAACACTTCGGCGCATATGCCGAAAAGTTGTACGCATTACAAAACTTTTACTAAACGGTTTTTCTGTCATTATAATCTCTCTTATTTAAAAGAAGCCCCTAGTTAAAGAGGCTTCTAATAAAACTTTTATTTTTATGGAAGCGTAGCTGGACCAAAGAAGTCAGACTGTGTAGACAGCGTAATTGTTGCTGTGTTAGCGTCTGTCAACTGAGGGTTAACCAAGATAGCTTCGATTTTACCTTTAAAGTAAAATTCTGTGTTACCATAAGACA
>Ga0181590_10002596_pt1 | contig 15266 bp, 7 predicted proteins | sample 071ome_34_FD_132446 | JGI IMG/M metagenome (GOLD analysis project Ga0181590, IMG submission 132446) | Coastal salt marsh microbial communities from the Groves Creek Marsh, Skidaway Island, Georgia - 071411BT metaG (megahit assembly) | ecosystem: Environmental > Aquatic > Marine > Intertidal zone... | reverse complement strand
TGAGTATCCTCAAATACTTTGGGGTCAGGGCATGCAGTGTCCCCCTGAAAACCGATGGGATTGACCTCGTCGCGTTTGAAAAAAAACTCGAACAACTCAAGCAGTCAGGAGATCTGTGGCGCCTGAAGATCATTTACTTGGTTACTTACCACCAGAACCCAACCAGCCAGAGTATGCCATTGGGTAAAAAACAAGCTCTCATGCGTCTGCTTGCCAGATATGAGAGAGATGCGGGTCATCCCATCTATGTCTTGGAGGATGCCGCCTACCGGGAACTAGGGTTTGTCCAAGAGGCATCGGCACCATCCATGTTATCCCTGCCCGGGGCCTTGAAAAGGGTGATCTATTCAGGGACCTACAGCAAACCCTTTGCCACCGGTATCCGGGTCGGATTTGGGATCAGTCCTGCACCGCTGGCAAGAGCCCTCGAACACATCAAAGGTAACCAGGATTTTGGCACCTCGGAACTGCTTCAGGCCATCCTCGAGAGAGCGCTGGAAAGCAGACTTTACGCAAAGCACCTCAAGCTCATCCAAGCTCGTTATGCTCAGAAGGCAGGGCGAATGGTTGATGCGATGAAAAAGTATTTCCCATCAACGGTCCGATGGGCGGCCCCACAAGGAGGCCTTTATGTCTGGACGAAAGTTCCAGAACCAGTCGACACAGGTCCAAGGGGCGAGCTCTTTGAGACGAGCCTAAAACAGCAGGTGCTCTACGTCCCTGGATGCTACGCCTATGCCCCAGACGTCATGGGCCCTGAGAGAAACACTGCCATGCGACTAAGCTTCGGCAACGCCAGCCTGCATCTGATCGAAGAAGGCATTCGTCGCCTCGGCAAATCCCTCAGGGCAACCCTAGGATGACCCTGAAGCAATCCGAGCACTGACAGTGGGCTTGGCCCTGATGGCGCTAAAAATCGAAGGTCACGCCCTCGAGGCGGCGAGCAATTTCCCCAAGCACGCGCTGCTCCTCTTCGAGAGTCGGAGCATTGAAGGTCACGCTGAACCGGAGGAAGGCGCCTGCATCGTCCCAAGGAACCGTTGAAATCAACTTTTCTCTGATCAACCACTGCGAAGCAGCCTCGGCATTTTCAAATACGACACGCTGTCCATCGGGTTGGATGGCTGCTGTGGGGCTTGGAAGGTAGAGGAAGAATGAACCGCTAGGTTTCCTGGCATCCAACCCTGCATCTTGGAGGACCTTAACCAAGCCATCCATGCGACGACTGTATTTGGTTGCAATGCTGGCTGTGATTTCAGGATGATCCCAACAATAGGCTGCAGCATGCTGAATAGCCAGGAACTGGCCCGAATCGGTGTTGTCCTTGACATCACCGTATGCTTTGACAATCCGCTCATTACCTGCAACGAACCCACAGCGCCAACCGGTCATGTTAAAGGCCTTGCTCGTGGAATGGAGTTCCACCCCCACATCCTTGGCTCCAGGAATGGACAGAAAGCTCAAAGGTGCCCCCTCGAAAACGAGCGCTGCGTAAGCCGCATCATGAACCACGATCACCTCATGTTGTTTCGCCCACGCTACCACCTCCTTGAAAAAATCAACCGTTGCGCTGGCGCCGGTAGGGTTGTTGGGGTAGTTGAGAACCAGAACTTTGGCTCGGTCCATTACAGCACCAGGGATAGCACCCAGATCAGGGAGGAAGGCGTTTTCTCGGGTAATGGGCAGCTGATGGACCTCGCCGCCGTAATACCTAGCATGAGTTCCCAGCACAGGATATCCAGGTGTGGTCATCAACACGACGTCACCAGGGTTGATAAAAGCTGCCGGCAGGATGGAAAGCGCTGCCTTGCTACCAATCGAATGTAAGACTTCAGTGGCTGGGTTGATACCGGGAGCACCACAGACACGATCCAGATAGCGAGCCGCTGCCAGCTTCATGACTTCATCGCCATTATCGGCATAGCCTCGATTATGAAGTTTGGAGGCCTCGGTATGCAGGATCTCAATCACCTCCGGAAAAGCCATTGCATCGGGCTCACCCACACCCATGTCGATGATCTCCGCACCAGGATTGGCTTCAAGAGCCGCTTTCTTGGCCCTTTTGATCTTCTCGAACTTGTAGATGGCAGTGGTCTTGCCATACTGGCTTCCGCCAATTCTTTCAGCGAATAGATTCTGGATATAGGTTTCTTCTGACATAGGTTACATTGAGTCGTTTTTCACTTTTGCAGCGAGAAAGTCGGAAAATAGTCAATCATCAAGAGATCATCAAGCATCGACTCACCTGCTTTCATGCGAATTTTCCCCGTCATCCTGCATGTCGACATGGATGCTTTTTTTGCCTCTGTCGAACAGCGAGATCGCCCCGAGCTCAGGGGATTGCCAGTGATTGTGGGAAGTCCTCCGGGAAGGCGTGGCGTCGTGTGTGCTGCTAGCTATGAGGCCAGAGCTTTTGGGGTTCATTCTGCCATGCCATCCAACATCGCTCAAAAACGATGTCCCAAGGCTATTTTCCTAAAGCCGGACATGGAGCGCTATCGAAACGAATCGATCCAAATCATGAGACTGATTGCTCCCTTTGGGGATCAAATCGAACAAGTTTCAGTAGATGAAGCCTACCTTGATGTCAGCCTACAATGCCAGCTTGCAGACCATGACCAATCCCTACACAAAGCGCTAAATCTGGCTCGCAAGCTGAAGGACTGTGTGAAGCAGGAGCGCGGGCTAACTATCAGTGTTGGCATTGGTGGTAGCAAGCTGATGGCAAAAATTGCTAGTGACTTTGACAAACCTGATGGTTTGATCCTCATTCCCGAAAGGGACAAGGTGGCTCTATTGGGCGCCTTACCGATTCGGCGTCTGCCCGGAGTCGGTAAAGTGACTGAAGAGGCCCTGCTGGCGGCTGGCATTGATCGTATCAATCTTCTCAAGGACCTCTCCCATCCCCCAACCGGGCTAAGCGTCAACCAACTGCAGCACCTGCAGTCGCTGGCAGAGGGTAGGGATGATCGATCTGTCCGGGAAACGACAAGCATCAAGCGCATCAGTAGTGAAAACACCTTTGATGAGGATACCGAAGATCGCCGCTTGATCAGACAATGTCTCAGGCAACAGGCAAACGAACTTTCGGGGAAGTTACTCTCTCGATCACTTCATGCCCAGGGTATCCAGGTCAAGGTGCGCTATGGTGATTACACCACCTTATCAAGGCAAATAAGCCTCACAGACCCTATTCAAAGGGAGGATGATATTTACCGCTCGGCTTGTCGATTGCTCGGCAAGCATCAACTCGTCTCGCGGCCCCTGAGGCTTATAGGCATTGGCGTCTATACTCTGCGAGAGAGCCCGGTCATCCAACTTCTGTTGCCCCTGGAATGATCCTACCCCCATAAGGTTGGATGGATAATCATGGCTCAGGTACCAGGATGGCATCCCCATGAACCACTGGATGAGCCATCGAGCGCGACTCATCGTAAAGCCAGTGAACCCGAATATCATCCATGTTAAGTAGCAGCCTAGTATCTCGATCAGGCAAGTGGCGCTTGTGTGTTGGATAGGTTAGGCTCGGGTAGCGCTCAGAGTTTGAGAGCCGGATCCCATCAACTCTACCGGCAAAAAAATGATTCCCTCCCTCGCGAAAATCTTCCGAGGCTCCGATGACCCAGTCACCCCCCTGCCACGCAATCGATCCTTGATAATCAAGCGTGGCATGGCGTTGCCCATCCAGCAGGAAGGCAACACCGCTGGGTTGGATTTGTGCCACAAGGTGACACCAACGGCCATCAGGCACAGCCATGCTCACAGGGGCATGCAATCGTTGATTCTGTCCGCTAACATCATAAAGGCTTAGGAAAGGAATCCCCCCTTCCAAACCAAGAGTCAAACCGGCCTGTCCCTTTTGATTGGAGATGAGCCAGGCATCTTGCGAAGGCTTTTGGGAGAAAAGCTTCATTTCCAAGGTCAGGCTATCCCCGGTGAGTTGAAGTTGGTCCTCGGCAATCACCATGCAGTCATCTCTTCCGTCAAGGAGCATGACCGACTCCCTGCTAGGCACAGCAGGGGCTGGCAGATCAACTCGATAGGGAATCTCAAAGGACTTAGGGAGCAAATCAAAGACATGATCCGACTCGTCCACCCACTGCAGCATCATCTTGCAAAGTGGCGGCTTCCATGAGAGATCGAGCGAATCGGACCACCGAAACAAACGGAAGTGGCACTCCATTTCCTCATGTTCGGGAATCGTCCGATCAAAACGCGACGGTGAAAAAATCCAGCGAGAATCCAAGCTTTCCAGATTAAGGCGAACCTTAATGGGGATATCTAAAGGGTTCTGCAGTCGCATGCGGACCAGCCCATCTGCCCCACCATCGGAAGCCATCTCGAATCTCGGACTGAAGCCTGGAACCACCCCATCGAGTGTTTGCATATCTTGACTGATCTTCCCAGTTACCTGACGCACATCCATGGTCCTACCAACCGGCAAAGCTGCCATGCTGAGACGATCTCCCCTGACCGAGACCATATGGAATTGATGCAGATAACCCGCATCGGGTGATCGGCCATTTTGCGAGCCACCGGTTGTGGCAAGGGTCACATATTCGATACCGTCGCGGATACCATCGTAGCGCATCCGGTGAATATGCCCCGCAAAGACGGCTTTGACGTTACCTGCCCCGACCAGCAGCCGATGAACTTTTTCCCAATCATCGCCATATTGACCTCCAAGCCAGCGTGGGTGATGCAGGAAAACAAAGACATGAGACGCCTTGGAGCATTGACCCAAGGTATCTGCAAGCCAATCAAACTGGCGCTGACTCATTTGCTGTGACAAAGCCTTGTTGGTTGCCTTCTCACCTGTCTGAGGATTGCCTTCATCAGAATAAAGGATAATGAACCATGCTCCTTTGTGTTCAAAAGCATACCAAAGGGGGCCAAAATGCTGTTCATAGTTCGATTCATGTTCCCCGGGAGGCATCCCCTGACCACGCCAATAAATGTCATGATTGCCGGCCACCGGAAACCAGGGCATGTGCAAACCCTCCATGATGTGGCGGTATTCGCGCATCTGCATGAGCCAACCCACCTGTCCGTTATACCCTTGAATCATGTCGCCAACGGTCATGACCAGGTCTGGATCCAGCAAATTGATCTCGTCAACAGCTTGGGCCAGGATTTGGACACCCTCGCTGGGTCCGCCGGTGCGATCACCCAGCACGGCAAAACTGAAATTGGCCTCATTTTCAGGTAATTCCAGGGAACGAGCGCTACGATTGCTGAGGTATCGAGACGCACCAGATTGAGTAGCGACTTGGGCATTGAGTGCGCCGCAAGTCAATTGAATCAAGCAAGCCAAACATAACCATGGATACCCTGGCGCCTGAGCACGAGAAAACAGGACCCAAAACATGCCGCTCATGTTAGGCGGTTTGTGCCCACAAATCCATGGAAAGTTAAGGATCGCTCACCCAGCCATTTTCGCCCTCTTCAACCAGGCTTAGCTGCAGATTCATTCAGGTGATAGCGCGATAGCACCCGATAGCGAGTTACCAGCAGCAAACAGGCGCACCCTGCCAGCACCATACCCAGTCCAAATACAGGGCGCAGACTGTTACCCGTCTGCTGGGTCAAAAGGCTGGCAAGGTAATTGGAGAGCATGGGCCCGAGCCCCGAACCAAAGACTACCAACATCGTCTGGGCAGTGGCTCGAATCTCACGAGCGGCCATGGTGTTGACCAGGATACTTGCTACGATGTGAAAGAAGACAATGACCATCCCCGCCAGCAAATAGCTCAAGGAAAGCATGAGCGGATCGGTAGAAAAGTAATAAATAAGGTGGCGAAGCAAAAGGCAGACACATCCGATCATGAGGGTTAGGGCAAAACCCCATCGTCGGATATAGGTTTTGAGAAAGGGAAAGAGCACAATCTCAAGCAAAACCCCTATACATTGAATCGGGCCAATCCAGGCAGTCTTCACACCATTGGCCTTGAGGTAGGGTGGCCCATAGTAAACCACAAAAGAAAAGGACGCTGACACCAGAAAAAAAGCCCCCAGCAAGACAAGATAATCAGGCTCACGTAAAAGCTTTTTCAGTGCCTGCCAATAACCCCCAGTCGAATCACCAGAGGTCGTGACTTCCTTGGCTTGCCGCGGAAGCAGGAAAGTGGACCATGCCGTCATCGCACAAGACACCATCCCCACTTTGAGGACAAATTCCAGCGATGTTTCTGGAAAACGCCACAACCATACAAACACCAACAGGGAGGGAAGGATCCAGCCTACCGATCCCCAGGCACGCAAAGCTCCGAACTGCTCACGAGGCTGAGTCAGATACTGAAAACTCAGCGCGTTGATCAGGGTAAAAGTGGGGTGATAGAATGAATAAAAGAACACAAAGCCAAGCATCAACCCAGCAAGTTGATGCTGTTGCTGCAAAAACCACATGCTGCAGGCGGCCAGCGCATTAAGAATAAAAAACAGCCATTCAATAGGCAGGAAACGATCGGCCACCATCCCCCAGAGAAAGGGAAAGACCAGAAAGGTGGTCGAGGCCACTGAGAACACCAGGCTGATTTCAGAAAAGCTAAGGCCTTTTTCTTCCAGCCACATCGACATAAATGGCAGGACGGCTCCCCCCACGGCAAACTGAAGGGTCATGACAACAAAAAGAGACAGAGGGATTCCCCTAAATTGGGACTGGTCCGATGGCATATCAGATAATCTGTAAAGGAGCCTCAGGAAGAGCATCGAGAAAACGCTGGCCGTAGCGCTTGACTAGGACGCGATTATCCAGAACAGCGATCACGCCTTGATCCTGACGAGTCCTAATCAAGCGCCCGACCCCTTGCCTGAATTTGAGGATCGCTTCTGGAAGCGAGGACTCTGTGAAACCATCCCCACCTCGAGCAGCAATGCGCTCGAGGCGTGCTTCCACTAGTGGGTGGTCTGGCACCTGAAAAGGAAGTCGAGTGATGATGACGCTCCGCAGTGCATCCCCCGGCACATCCACACCCTGCCAAAAACTATCAGCACCAAAAAGCACTGCATGCCGGTCCTTTTTAAATCGTTCAAGCATGGTGGAACGCGGCAGACCACTGCCCTGAACATACAATGTGCAGGACTGCGATTCAAAAAACCCAAGCATGGATTCGGCCACTTCCTGCAACAACCGCAGATTGGTAAAAAGAACAAACGTGCCACCCGAGGTCATGGTCACGAAATGCTCAATCCATTTCTCCAGTGCTGCCCGGTAGTCCTCATGCCTTGGATCAGGCATCTTGGAAACCACATAGCATTTGGTTTGTGCTTGAAAATCAAACGGGGATCCCTGCTGCATGGTTCGCAGTCCCTCCGCCCCAACCTTGGAAACAAAATAGGACATTCCATCACTGGATGAACTGGGCACACCCTCCGCTTTTGGGTGCTCACCCGATCGCATCCCCATCACAGAAAGGGTTGCGCTGGTCATCACAATGGAGGTTCCACTTTCAAATAGCCTGTGTCGAAGGAACGGTGCCACATCGACAGGCGCCGCATGCAGGCCAAGGTTTTGTCCTGTTCGCCCCCCCCGATCTACCCAGTAGACATAAGGATGGTATTCCTGAGTCAAAAAGAGCGTCAGAGCTTCCTTAAGATCACCCAATTTGCGCTGGCATTCTTGAAGTTCCATGGCCACCTCACGATCTTCGGTAGACTGAATGAGGTCACTCAATGAGGAGCGCAACCTTTGTAGCGGCAGGGAAAGGCTATCCTCTACCAAATCTGGGCGGCGAATCCGCAATTCCTTCCAAGCCTGATTGCCTTTCCAAGCCAATGGCCGCCCCCCGGGTGGTTCTGCTTCGGTTGCCTTGTTCAAGCTCTCACAGGTTGCTTCCACTTCTTTGAAAAAATGATCTGAGGCGTCATGCAACTGACTGACTTGCTCCACAATCTTGCCTTTCTTGAGCAGGGATAGCAGGCCTTTCTGTGAGTTAGGATTCCAAAGCTTGTTCAGAGCAAAACTCAATTGCCCACTGGAAACGCTAAGACCAATGTGGCGAGAAGCCACCGCTTCCATGGTGTGCGCTTCATCAAATACCACAAAGTCATTCTTAAAGAGCACACCCCCTTCGGATGGTTCTTCCACCGTGTTGAGAAGGGTAAAAAAGAGGGTGTGATTGAGAACAAGCACATCCGCCGAGAGAATGCGCTGGCGTGCCTTTTGAAAAAAGCAAGAGGGGCTCGATTGAGCAAAATCAGACTTCGGCCCACAGGCTTTAGGTGAACAAAGTCCTCGTTCAGAACACACCTGAGACCAAACCTTAGGGAGCGGAGCGGGTTCAAGATCCGAGAGGCTACCATCAGAGGTGGTCTGTGACCATTCGAGCAGGCGCTGCAGCTCAGCACTTTCGGGGGTAGTAAACAGCCCATCAGCCATGCGAATGGCCTTTTCCAGCCGTCGGGTACAGAGGTAATTTTGTCTCCCTTTGAGCATGGTGAAGGAGAAATCGACCGGAAGCACGGTTTTGAGCATAGGAAGGTCTTTTTCCACCAACTGTTCCTGCAAATTGATGGTGTGCGTACTGATAACCGCACGTTTCCCTGCTTGAATGGCGTATAGGATGGAGGGGATGAGGTAGGCCAGACTCTTGCCAACCCCTGTGCCTGCTTCCACAATCAAGTGTTCGCCGTGAACCAATGATTCGGCAACTGCCCTGGCCATAGCTTGTTGCTGGGCGCGATACTCAAAATTGCGAGCTCTGGATAGCAGACCTTCCTCAGAGAAAATGGCGTCAACCTCTTGAATCAACCCATGATGCTCTGGCTCAGAAGGCTCAAATTCGGCAGGCCTAATCATGTGCTGGCTCTTCCACCGGGTTCAACCTGACCTGGGATCCTCTTGTCCACAATATGCTGAGTCGTCAGATGCTTGACCACCCTGTCTTCGGGTAAAACCCCTCTCCAAAGCGTATTGGGGTAGATCACGGATCTGGGACCAATAAGACTACCTGGACAGATCACCGCATTGCACCCCACTTCAACTTGATTGCCGACAATCGCACCGAATTTATTCAAGCCTGTTTGAATCGAGCATTTAGGGTCGTGATCGGATCGAATCACCACAGATTCCCCATTCCACTTGTAATTGGATAACTTGGCGCCAGCACCCAGGTGGGCCTGAAAACCAAGAATCGAATCCCCCACATAGTTCATGTGAGAGACAGCCACCTCGTTGAAAAGCAAACATTGTTTGAGCTCACAAGCACTTCCCACCACGCAGCCGTCTCCGACAATCACATTGGCTCGGAGGGTGGCGTTGTGGCGAATTTGACAACGATCCCCAATGACGGCCGGACCTTGGATCATGGCACCTGGCTCAATGACCACATCCTTGCCGATGGCGACCTGCTCGCCCACGTAGGCTCCCTGGTAGGAAGATTTACGCGCTGGTTGATGCTCAAGGTAGTCGAGAATATAGGCATTCAGCCTGGAAAGTGCCTCCCATGGATGCGACAGGGCGTCAAACAGTGAGGCATGGTGGGTTTGCCTCAGATCAAGGAATTGTTCGACGCTCAACATGGACCAATCCTAGTTTGCTCTGGGCCATTGGGAAAGACTTTCCACAATCTCTCAGTGCATGATTTCCCCTTTTGCAGGCTCCAGTCGCACACTGCCATGAGATGCAAAGAGCCCCCCTCAGCCTCATTAATACAAGGAACTCATGCAGGTAGCATACCCACCGACCAAAACCAACCCACTGATGCCCCCCTTTTTTCGGCCAGGATTGCCATCAGACTGTGTTTGGCCTTAAAACCAGTGGACATGGCTGATCAACTGTCACAGCTTTCAAACCCGCAGGGATGAGAGATTTGATTGCAATACACACCAAGGTTAATCCATCCAGCCCAGGCGGGTCGGACTGGTTGCGTTTGATTCGAACCTTGATCACTCACCCTTTGGCATGCCTATCCCTCATCCTTTATTCAGGGATGGCGGCAGAGCCGATCGATCCAGCGGTGGGGCAAGCCCCGATACTCATCAGTCAGACTGGATCAGCGCCCATTCCTCCCAACGCCTCATTCGAGTTGTTTGTCGAAGCTGAGGGAGCGTCCCCGCTGACCTATCAATGGCTCTTCAACCAGGAACCCATTTCTGGAGCGGATCAGTCTCGAAGGATCTTCGAACGCTTCACCCCCGATCAGGTTGGGCATTACAAGGTGGTTGTCTCCAACCCGCATGGAAGCGTCACCAGTGATCCCATGATCATGACCCTCAACCCTGCCCTGATTCAAGAGGGTGTGGTGATTGACTGGGAAACCCCTTACGAAAGCCTGGCAGGATCCGATGCCAGTCCTGTCAGGGCCTTCCACGATGGAAACGGAGGAGGTCTAACCGTTGGCACCGCTTTCTGGGAAAATCGCCTGAAGAGCCGATTTCTCATTGCCGCCTACGATCAAGCGGGCAAGCAACGCTGGGTTGCCTTGCCTGAATACAGCAGCACCAGCCGAGAAGAAGCTTACGGAGCGATACTTCTCCCCTCCGGCTTGGTGGTCGCTGCTGGTATTTGTGTCGAGCAGCATCCCTCGAACGATGGAGCCCATCTCACCGAGAGTCGCTTCCCATTTTGGGTAGCCACTTCACCTTCCGGGGAGGAACAGTGGCGAGGCGTCTCGACCGAGCTGATCCAAGCCCAACTTCAGCAACTCCAGTGGTGGGGCTTCACTCAGGATAGTCAAGGTCATCTGTATTTGCTTGGGCAGGCCATTGAGGGGGAAGCTGGTCAGAGTTTCCTTCTCAAGATCGACCCCCAAACCGGGCAAACTCTCTGGTTGGAATGGTTGAATTTTGGCCCCTCTCAAGCGACATCCTGGGATCACATGTGTTTGGCCCTGCTTGGGGAGGACCAAATCATCATAGGGGCTACCGGTCGATCTGAGATAAATGACAATCATGACTCGACCCTCCTCATCTTGAACCAGCATGAGGGTCAGTTTACCCAGAATCAGCCCCAGGGGTTAAACCTGGAGGGCCTTGCGCTAGATCAAATCAGGCCAACGCTCGGCGGAAATATTTTTCTGATTGGGCATCGATCCGATGACCCATTGACCCAGCAAATAGAGGTTTGGATGACCACCCCAGATGGGCAGTCATTATGGCGTCAAATACTTGCCCTACCTGGTCAAAGCCTGCTTTCCCACAATCAATCCGCCTTGGATCAGAACGACAATCTGGTTCTCACTGGGCAGTATCACATGGGCGATCAGGGCAGCCAGATTCTGATGGCAAAAATAAGCACACAGGGTGAGATCCCCTGGTTTCAATTGCTCCCTCAATCGCTTCAAGGGGCTTCTGACAAGATAGGAGATTTGGCCATCGGATCTGATAATGCCATTTACCTGCTTGGTGACCGCAGCAGTTCTCAAACTGGCAGTGACATCGCAACATTTAAATTTTCTGCGACAGGACAACTGGTCTACGAGGCACGTTTCAGTGAACCAGGAACGACCCACCAGAGCGTTCAATCCATCGAATACACCAGCCCAGAAAGTTTAATGATAACGGGGCAGACCCAGCTGGATGATGGGACTCGCATGATTACCCTCAAGCAATCCCCTACCCGTACGAGCCCAAACCTTCTCCCCTCCGGCCAATGGGACACAAGCCCTTTTGAAGGAACCCTGGCCGGACCCGGGCAATGGCAAGCAAGTTTTGACGCGTGGGATGAGGATGGCACCGTCGTCCAGGTGGAATTCCTTCAAAACCAGGAACTCCTTGCCACCGTGAGCGAAGCTCCCTTCCTCATGGATTTTGAAATCAACACCTCCGGAACTTACCATTTCTATGCGCGGATCCATGATGATCAGGGAGGCGTTGCCATTTCCGATGCCTTGGAGGTGGATGTGGTGGTCAGTGAAATCGCGCTACCCTTTTTTACCCGTGAGGAACAATCGCTAAGTCTCCTCCAGTCCTCAACCATCACCCTGGATCCGGGATTGACGGGCAAACCCCCTTTACGCCTTCAGTGGTATCTGAATGAACAAGCCTTGGCAGGAGAGAGGGCTCTGACCCTGACCGTATCCCCTGAGCAAGATCTAACCCAGGCAGGACGATACACTCTGAGGGCTCAAAATGATGCGGGCCTTTCTGTTTCATCGCCGATGACGCTAACATGGGACTGGCCCTTGGTAGAAGGGGGCGACAGTTTTGCAGCCCCAACGGAAATTGAACACATGGAAGGCTCAATCCGGGCCAGCAATTGGGATGCGAGCCGCGAATCAGAAGAGCCACTCCATGCCCAGAGGCCAGGTGGGCATTCAATCTGGTATCGCTGGAGGCCCAATCAAAGTGGAAGCACCACGATCTCACTCAAAGGATCAGCCTTTGATACCCTGCTGGCAGTTTATGCGGGGACCGCTATCAATCAGCTCACCCAGATTGGCTTTGACGACGATTCAGCTGGGCGTTACACCAGCGAGGTATCCTTTCAGGCAGTGGCCGGGGTGGATTACCTCATTGCGATCGATGGATTCAACGGAGACCGCGGTAACCTCCTCATGCGTTGGTTTCAGGAAACCAATCAGGATCATGAGGGCCCCATACTTCCCCGAGCGCTGGTCACACCGGGTCCACTCATCCTCCCAGAAACTGGCTCATTGACCCTCGATTTGGATTTACGAGCTCCCGGTGCCACGCATTTTCAGTGGTTACTCAATGGCCAACCTATCGTGGGGGCCAACCAGCCAGTATTAACCCTTGAGGCAGGTTCACCTCGACACGCGGCGGGGAGTTACTCCCTTGCAGTCCTGGGACCAGGCATCGAATGGGTTTCCAGCCCCATCACGGTCTCCCTCGATTGGCCGGTGATGGCAGCGGCTGATGATTTTACCAACGCGTCCACGATTGATGGACTCGCTGGGCAGCTCTTAACCAACAATCAAGGGATGCGTCCTGAGGCCGATGAGCCCCACCAGTCGCAAGGTGGCCACTCGATCTGGTTCAAATGGCGACCAGATGCTGATGGTCTGGCAACACTCTCCCTGGAAGGTTCGGCATTCGACACCTGGATGGGTGTCTATCAGGGTGAAAGGCTTGACCAGCTTGAGCTTGTGGCATGGGATGATGACGGTGCCCACAATGCGACAAGCAGGATTGAATTTGATGCCTATCAGCAAGAGACATATCACGTTCTGATCGATGGGTTCGCAGGAGAATCGGGCGCAATCATGCTTAGCTGGGATTTGGAATCGAATGCCTCGCGCTTTAATTTAAGACTTCCATCAGAAAGTGAGACCCTGGCAATCGGTGAGTCACTCAATTTACAAGCCCAATGGGAAGGCCTCAGCAACCCACTGCAATATCAATGGTTCCACAATGGACTCAGCGTTGAGGGAGCGACTTCCCTGAGTCTCAATATCTCAGACTTAACCAGGGAGGATGCTGGCTGTTATTGGCTGGAGGCTGAGGAAAATGGATTGATTTGGCGAAGTCCCAATTTTCACCTGCACCTTCACAGCCAGGCAGCACAGCCCGATCAGACCGGGTTGAAGGTGGAAGACAAATTTGTCGAACTGATGCGGGCCATCCAAGCCAATCCCACCACCGATCCGTCCTTGGATCATGACAATCACATGATCACCGCACTAAGCGGAGCCTACCTGATCACCACCTATGGAAACACTCGAGATAGGGGTGAGCCCATCCATGACCAATCCGTAGCAGCCAGCACTTCGTGGGTTGCCTATCAGCCTCCTTACAATGGTTACCTCAAGCTGCAGGTCACATCTGACCATCAAGAAAGCCGGCTGATGATCTACAAAGCTTGGGGAGAGGCTTTCTCGCAAATCAAGCCAGCGGCAAATCTTGATCATCACTTAGGTTCTGGAGGCCTTGAAAGTTTCATCTTACCTGTTGAGGCAAAGGAAATTTATTTCCTTCAGCTGAACCAAGGGAGCCAGGATACGCCTTGGATGGAGATCTCCTTCGAGTTGGACGTCGGTCTTGAGCTGAAGGCAATGCATGGGAGTGCAACCCAACCAATCCTGCAGATCACCACCCCGCCTGGCATTGGCTTCATGCTGGAAGGAAGCCCTGAACTCAATTTTTGGACACCGGTTCTGGAAGAGAAAACCCTGGATGGCATCTATCGATTTGAGGGGGATCCGACCTTGGAACAAAGCTATCAATTTTTTAGAATACGCGCCACCCGTTGATTGATTCGCCTTGATTTTGAACTGGTATTCCAAGTGGCTTACGCAATCATTCCTCCCATGCACCTTCTGAGCCTGTTGTTTGGATGCACAATGCTGGTGGTGGCAACCCTGGCTGAAGCACCCCGCCCCAACATCCTTCTCATCATGGCCGACGACCTCGGCTTTTCCGATCTGGGCTGCTACGGGTCTGAGATCGCTACCCCGCGTCTTGACCAACTGGCACGCAGCGGCTTGCGTTTCACTCAATTCTACAACACGGCCAAGTGTCACTCCTCAAGGGTCTCATTACTGACGGGCTTGTATTGCGATCAAGCAGGAGGTGAAAGTTTGAGCCGGGCGACTACCCTTGCGGAGGTCCTCGGCCAGGCTGGTTATTTTACAGCCATGTCGGGGAAATGGCATCTGAGCGGCCAACCCACTGATTTTGGCTTCAATCGCTACTGGGGACACTTGTCCGGAGCCGTTAACTTTTTCAATGGAGATGACTCCTTTCGCTACAACGGGGAACCTTGGAAAGTACCCAGTCATCTCAACGGTCGACCGTTCTACACCACCCACGCCATGACCGATTTCGCCATCGAGTTTCTCAAAGAGGCCTCGGAGACAACGCAGCCCTTCTTCCTCTACGTGGCATACAACGCGCCCCACTATCCCCTTCAGGCCCCAGAAGAAACAGTCAGGCGGTATCAAGGCAAGTATGACAAGGGGTGGGATGTGTTGCGAAGTCAACGCCACACGCGTCAGCTTGAGTCCGGTCTTTTGCCCTCTCGGTGGGCTTTATCACCGCGCCCTGACCACGTTCCTGCATGGTCCAGCCTGTCAGCATCAGAGCAATCATGGGAATCGGACCGCATGGCGGTTTTTGCTGCCATGGTCGACATCCTGGACGAGAGCGTCGGGAGATTGATCGATCAGTTGAAAGCCCAAGGAGATTTCGATAACACACTCATCCTTTTTTGTTCGGATAATGGCGCCTGCCCTTTCGAACGCACTCGAGGACGCTTTCTCAAACCTTGGGATCCGAATTCCTACTGGACTTACGATGCCAGTTGGGCGCTTGCAGGGAACACCCCATTCCGCCTCTACAAGCAAAACCAGCATGAGGGCGGAATCAGC